>Ga0209025_1002018_pt1 | contig 23173 bp, 19 predicted proteins | sample AraplaMF_Col_mLB_FD_184256 | JGI IMG/M metagenome (GOLD analysis project Ga0209025, IMG submission 184256) | Arabidopsis root microbial communities from the University of North Carolina, USA - plate scrape MF_Col_mLB (SPAdes) (version 2) | ecosystem: Host-associated > Plants > Roots > Endosphere... | reverse complement strand
CCTGTTTTTTTGTTTGTTTTAAAGCTTATGTTTCGATCCTCACCATTAAGGCTATAAGTAATTACTCCATCTTCTTTCTTGTATAGTTCATCTGCTAATGATTTCTCTAATTTCTCACCTGGCTTAAGTGTAGGATGAACAACTATAGTCTTATCTTGACTTACTATAGATACAAATCCTTGTTTTCCTATTTTTATCATTTTAGAAGTTTTTACGATATCATTAATATTCAAGTCCACACCAATGACACCACTTTTATCAGCATTTTGCTTTGCAATTGCTATTACCATATTGCCTGTAGCCTTTGATTTATAGGGAGACGAAACAATAATCTCTCCATTAGCTTTTACTGCATCCTTATACCAACTACTTTCTAATGGGTTAAATCCTTCAGGTATTTTTCCAACGGGCGCATGAATAAATTGATTATTACTAGATGTAGTATAAATTGTTTCTATCTCTGGATGTAACTGTATATATTGATCAAATTTACCTTGCACATTTTGCAATTGGTCAGCGTTATAATCACCTTGTGTAAGTATCTTTGCAAAATGAGTTACATCTACATGTTTATTTTCTAATTCATCATCAACTATCTTATTTAAAATACTCACATTATCTTTCGCAGATTGTAGAATTGTATCATTAAGATCTGTTTTCGCCTCATCATAAGATGCTATTCCCACGATAAGACTAGGTATAATTAATATTGCAATAAATGCCATAGACAACTTCGTTTTAAGCTTCATTTGTTCCAATCTCTCTTTTATTTTAAACACTTTCTACTTCTTCCCTTCATTCTTACAACTGATATAGTGTATTTAATTGTTTGCTCCTTTATTTTTTCTACATTGATTTATGGGTATTATTCGAAATGAAATTACCGTTATATCCTTTTACATACATCTTCTTATATAAAAATTTAGTTTTTACAAGCGGAGTTTTATCTATCCACCTTTCGAATATGTTATTTTGCTATATTAAGCAATGTTAAGGCTACGAATTATTCTAAATTACCTGGTTGAAACATAAACTTCATTTAAAAGATAATTTTTGACTTTAATTGGATCAAAAGTTTAATCTAGAACTATTCAAATTTGATGAAATCCTTACCATAATAAACCCCTAAAACTTAACTAAGTGAATTTATTTTTTGGATAATTATGCTTAACTGCCTTTTAACCACTCTAACCGCTTCACTTCATTCATTTATCTATTTACTACAGCCACTTTTGTATTATTGGAAACTAAACCATAAATTCTAAATAGAATAATAAAATAAATTGGAGGACTTCATTGTAACACGTATACATAAGTTTTAAATATTAAAATAAAAAAATATTTTTTCGTTATCTTATCTTTATGAATTACTAATAATAGATTGCGAACTTTTTTGGGCTAGCATTTAGATCATGATTCAAATGAATAACAGCACCAATTCATATGTATTTTGCGAAATAAACTGTTTTGAACTACCTCACTGCTGAATTACACTTGGATGAACCTTTATAGATTTTGCACGTCTCTTCGCTCCATCATTTCCATCTAAACACCTTCTTACTACAATTACTTTTTCCTCTCGCGAAAATTTAACCATAAAAAAGTACACCCCAATTGTTGTTCTTGTCTAACATTTTGGGTGTACATTAATTAAGGACGACTTGAATGTCATTTATATGGACGATTAATTAGCACCTTTCTTTGTTCTCCCACCATGTTTCAAATGCGCCAACTACTCTCAGCAAGAAGGAACGAGAACTAAGCGAATATAAAGCGATTTATATCATAAAAGATTATTTTTCACTTCTTTATCAATCTTTACAGAAGACACCTAAGAATTAACAAAGATATTGTTTCGTCTGTTTAATCTCTTACAGAAAAACGGACGAAAATCCCATAGGCATAAGAAGAAAACAGTCATTGATATCTTAGGCATAGAAGTTATGCATATAATCAAAAAAGGACAAACTATCCAAGGTGAAAAGTTTGTCCAAAACCATAATCTCTCTGGGTAAACAATATATACTTCAGTTCCGCTAAAAGTCTTTTATTCTCTTTTCATATCCTACTATTTTTGCATTAGAACTAACAATAGTGAATTAGAATAATGACTTAATACTTGCTAGAACAGTAAGTATCCCTATAATAATTACAAATACATTGCTCATTTTCCCTCTGTATTTTGCTAGTACTGGTACTTTACGAATCGCATACATCGGTAATAGACATAAGATAGCAGCGACTAACGGACCGCTAAGGGCATCAATGATTCCAAGAATACTTGGATTTGTATAAGCAACATACCAGCATGTTAGTACAACAAAAGTAAGAATCATTGTCTTAACTGTTTTTTCTCCTATATCTTTCCCACGTTTTTTACCGGACTTGATAATCATGTCACGCATTACCTCATACGCTCCTATATAATGGCCAAGGAAAGACTTTGTAATAGCCACAAACGCAATGATAGGAGCTGCAATCGTGATTACAGGCGAATTAAGCTCATTAGCAAGATATGATAGAATTGACAAATTCTGTTCTTTCGCCACCTTAAGATCATCTGGAGTCAAACTTAAAGTACTGCTCCAAACAAAGAACATAACAACAGCGAATGTCATAATATAACAAACTTTTTGTATTTGAGCACACTTAGCATCAGTAGCGTCTATTCCATACATAGCTCTCTGCTTCATAACAAATGACGAAATCATAGGAGAATGATTAAACGAGAATACGATGATTGGTAGTATCATCCAAATCGTTCCAAAATACCCTGTTCCAGTTGAAGCAGTAGAAACACTTGAAAAACTTAGCATTGAAGTATTCCATTGTGGAATTAAAGATATTGCAATAAAAAGTAGAGAAGCAATGAAAGGATATACTAGCATGCTCATTATCTTTACAGTAATATCCTGACCAAAATTTAGTATAGTGATAAGACCGAGTACTAATACAAGTGATAAAATAGCCCTTGGAGGCTCCGGCATGTGCAATTGGTGTACAATAAAACTACTTGCAGTATTTGTAAGTGCAACCGAATACATCAGCACGATCGTATAAATTGAGACGAAATATACGATGTTAAAAATGATACTTGCTTTATTACCGAAATACTCTCTTATTGTTCCTGTAATCCCCTCGTCGGCAGAATTCGAAGCGTATATCATTTTAGCAAGCGCCCTATGTGAGTAATACATAACAGGATATGCAAGTATAGTAATTATCAGCAACGATAATAAACCACCTGAACCTGCATTAATCGGTAAGAAGAGTACTCCTGCTCCAATTGCTGTTCCAAATAGACTCAATGCCCAGGTAGTATCCTGTTTATGCCACTTTTTAGGGTCTAGATATTTCTTATTTTTTCCTGTAGTATTATCAGCTTGAAATTCTATGTTTTTTGCAGTATTCCCATTCATATAATAATTCCTCCTAGTGTCCTATTCTTACTTCTCTATTTAAGGCATCGGAATATAGACCGTTCTTTAAAAATGAATTGGTTATAAAGTGCGCCACATCGTATATCCTTCTTTTAAGTTGATCAACATTTAAAAATTTACGAGGCATCAACCTGACGAGTTTGTTACCACTTACAAAATGTTTCAATTATATAGTAGGATATATTATTGATAATTCCCCAATATCTAGAAATCCTTAAGCGAACAATAGAGAATAGATTGTTAACTATTTCACAATATAGACGTTAACTGTTCATTGATTTGATTGTTTCTCCCCAAATATTTTATTTTTAATGGCAATCCCTGTAGGTGTAGCCGCAATTCCACCTAAACCTGTCTCTCTTAATTCGCGAGGCATCTGTCTTCCAACTCTATACATCGCTTCAATAACTTCGTCAGCATTGATGATATTGTTTACACCGGCTAATGCGATGTCACCTGCTGCTAAAGCATTTGCCGTCCCAATGGCGTTTCTCTTTACACAAGGAATTTCTACCAAACCAGCGACTGGATCACAAACTAAACCGAGTAAATTTTGTAACGCAATTGAAAAAGCTTCAGAAGATTGCTGTGGCGTTCCACCCGCAGCTTCTACTGCAGCTGCAGCCGCCATCGCTGAGGCACTTCCTATTTCAGCTTGACATCCTCCGTACGCTCCTGATATACAAGCATTGTTTGCGACTATTGTTCCAAATAACGCTGAAGTGAATAGAAAATGAATCATATCTTCATGACTTAAATCTAACGTATCTTTAATACTAAATAGAACTCCCGGAATCGTTCCACTCGCACCTGCTGTTGGAGTTGCACAAATAGCTCCTAATGCAGCATTTACTTCATTAACACCAATAGCACTTTGGATCCCTAACACCATCAAATCTCCAGAAAGAGTTTTCCTATTTTCTCGATAATTTTTAATTTTAACAGCATCCCCTCCAGTTAAACCAGTCGGAGAAAATACCCCGTCGCCCTCAATACTTTTATTTATAGCATTTTTCATAGTCGCTAAATTTCGTTCCATTTTATTCAAAACTTCTTCATAAGTAGATTTAGTTTGTTCCATTTCCTGTTCAATTGCTAATTCATAAATTGGCTTTTGGCTTTTATTAGCTGCATCCACAATTTCTTTTATGGACATATACATATTTTTTCACTCCTTAATGTAACTAAAGAATAATGAGATTAGCTATATTGCTTAAATTTCTTAACTCCTCCTGAATATTAACAGGCAATATTGAATCTAATGCGAATACAAATAAAAATTTTCTATTTTCTTCTAAACTATAAAAATTATTAATTTCCACATCATATTGTTTAAAGATCCTGCGTAAGATAAATTCAAAGTCAGCTCTTTCTGAAATCGCAATAACAACTGGCAATGGCCCCTGCAGTTCTAAGCTAAATCCGTCAATTTCAACATGTTTAATTTCAATTAATCCACCACCAACCGAAATACCCATCGTTCTAATACTTCGACTGTCATCCTCTAAATATACATCTGCCGTATTTGGATGACCGGCAGGACTATCACCTGATTTTTCAATAAAAGTAATATCAATCCCTTTAGATTTTGCTATTTTAATAGCATCTGGCACTTTGCTGTCATCGGCTGCAAATCCTAATATCCCAGCAATAATCGCAAAATCAGTTCCATGTCCTTTATGGGTTTCAGCAAATGATTCATAATACCTAACCACGACTTTTTTTGGAAGATCTTGAAATAATTTATTTGCAACTGCTCCAATAGCCAAAGCCCCTGCAGTATGTGAACTCGAAGGACCTATCATTACCGGACCAATCACGTCAAAACAGCTTTTGTATTTAACAACCTTTTTTTCTTTAATAGATGCTACATTTATGTTCATATAAGCACCCCCATAGTTTATTATTTTTAATTGCTGTTGAATCTAAGTTATTAGAATGATCAATTGAAAATAAGATCTGTTTGATAGCGTTTTCTTTGTTGAGTTGAATAAACTTTCCTTTTGATCCACAACCCTTCATATAGTAATCATATCAGTATGTCCAATTTTAGAAACTTACTGGCAAGTTCTTTAGAATTTTCGAACCAAAACGAGGTTTGATATTTTCTCTAGAGGTTATAAATTATCTCTCGACGCCCTCATTATAACTTGTATATTTATGAGTTCAATCTTTTTTTATTTTTAGAAAGATTGAATAGACAGAATTTTGAATGGTTAATAAATTACACTTAGTATGTAACAATTATGTCCTTTGTTTGAAACTGTATTAGTTAATAGAAAAGCAAAAATAACACAGAGTTACTTTCATTAACACTTTGATTATATTGGAAAATCATTATAAGAATACTTATATTGTCCTTGGTTGGAACATCTTATTTTGGACATGAAAGCTGTTACAATAAATGATTCATGTAGATGGAAAGGAATACACGAATCAAACATAAAACAATTAATGTATATTAATTATAAATTAAGCATGAATATTTATTATCAGAAAAGAGATACTTCTTTTGCGACTCTTAACATAAAGTAATACTTTAGCAGTATTCACTCCTTTAAATTAAATATTTTCTTTTTATAAAGGTACAGCATTATGTCGGTTTTAGCGCAAATGAAAGATAAGTCCCATATAACAATATGGACTTTTTATACTATTTTCATATAAAAATCCTCTTCATAACGCAAATAAAAAAGGGCTATTTCAGCCCTTTTTTATTTATAAATCCTCTATATCATATTCAGTATATCCCTCATAATAGTAACTAATATCAATGCCTCTCATGAATACTTCACGGCTATTAATTTTATCTACTAGTGCATTTTGGAGTAAATGCTTAATTTCAATATCTTTAATTGGGCTGCGTTCCATTGCCAGTAAATAATCTTCTTTATCAATTCTAGTCCAGTCAACCACCTGTTGAATTTCATTCTTAAAAATTAAATCTAACCATATTCTAGTCGCTCTACCATTTCCTTCTCTAAAAGGGTGAGCAATATTCATTTCAACATACTTCTCAACGATTTCATCAAAAGTTGTTTGTGGCATAGTGTTTATATGTTCTAGTGAATGACTTAGATACATAACAGGAGCAAATCGAAAGTTCCCCTTCGCAAGATTAACCTTGCGAACCTTTCCAGCAAAGAAATAAATATCCTCAAATAGATAATTATGAATGTGAGAAAGACCCTTAAATGTGCCAACTTCTATGTGGTTTATTTCTCCTGAATCATATATATCTTTGGCTTTCATTTTTGATAAACGTTCTTCCACTCGATTCAATTCCAATTGATTTTTGATACCTAATTCATTTTCTAGCACAGTCACTCTCCTCTTTTTCTACCATTAATTCTTTTACCATATCCAAATCTTCTTGTGTGGCTAAATTCTTGATGAAACTTCTAGCCATAGTTTTATTTATTACCCAGTTACTCTTTTATAATATTAGAAATACTTTCTTCTAACAATTCAAATCCATTACTTAAGCCTTCTATATCAATTGTTAAAGAAGGTAACAACTTAATTACTTCATCATTAGGCCCAGACGTTTCAATAATTAAACCACTTTCAAATGCAACTGAGCAGATTTTTTTAGCTATTCCAAAAGTATTACACGCTATTCCTTGCATAAAGCCTCTCCCTCGTACTTCTCCTTGAAGTTGGGGATATTTTAAACAAATCCCATTAAGAAAACTAGTTATTTTTTCACTTTTCCATTTTAAAGCATTAATAAACTCTATATCTTGCCAATAACTCAATGCTTCTGTAGCTGCTAAAAATGCTAGATTATTCCCTCGAAACGTTCCATTATGTTCTCCTGGTTCCCACTTATCATATTCTGGTTTAATTAGTGTAATAGCCATCGGAAGGCCAATACCACTTATAGATTTTGACAAACAAATTATGTCTGGTTTAATGTTCGCAGGTTCAAAACTAAAAAATGTACCCGTACGTCCGCACCCTGCTTGAATATCATCAACAATCAATAATATATTATATTTTTTACACAGTCTGTCAATTCCCTTTAACCATTGGGAGCTAGCGGTATTTAAACCACCCTCACCTTGAACTGTTTCTAGAATAATTGCAGCAGGTAAATCCACTCCACTTCCGCTATCACCTAATACTTTTTCTAAATATGATAAAGAATTAAGAGAATCTAAATAATTTTCATACGGCATGATAATACTATTATTTAGTGGTACTCCAGCACCCTTTCTCTTAAAATGATTACTCGTTATTGAAAGTGATCCTATACTCATTCCATGAAAAGCATTAGAAAAACTTATGATATTTGTACGCCCGGTCACTTTTCGAGCAATTTTCAGTGCACTTTCAACAGAATTTGTACCTGTTGGACCAGGAAACATAATTTTATAGTCTAAATCACGTGGTTCCAAAATAATTTTGTTAAAGTGCTTTAAAAAGTTCACTTTAGCACTTGTTCCCATATCAAGACTATGAATAATACCATCTTCTAAAAGATAATCTATTAATACCTGTTTCATTTTTTCATCATTATGTCCATAATTAAGAGCACCAGCACCTGAGAAAAAGTCAATATACTCTTTTCCATCTACATCCCATAATTTATACCCTTTAGACTTAGTAAAAATCGTTGGAAAGCTTCTACTATAACTTCGAACCTGGGATTCCAGTTCATTAAATATATCCATTTTTGAACTCACTACCATAAAAGAGCACCTCCTAATTTTTCTTTTTTGCTATACTCACAAAGAATAATGAAAAGTTATATAATTTCTATCCTAAATTTTATACTGAATGCGTATCTTTATAGCGATGAGCTGCTATTGCTGCTTGACCAAGAGAGATTCCCCCATCATTGGTAGGTACTTGTTTGTGCATGTAAACCTCGAATTTACAAGCCTTAAGTGACTTATAGGTTTCTACAAGTAAAAACTTATTTAAAAATACTCCCCCACTAAGAACTAGTTTATCAATCCCTGTTTCTTGACGAATTTGTTTACAGGTTTCTGTAATCATCTGAACCATTGTATAATGAAAACGATAGCTTAATTCACCCTTGGTATACTTATTTTTAAGTATCAAAGATACCAACTCTTTAAACATAGGTTTTATATCAATTTTTCTAATACCATTCGAAGCAACTATTTCATAAGATAATAAAGGATTGGAAGAATTATTGATATCAATTGCTTGCTCCAACTCAATAGCAGCCTGTCCTTCATATTGGACTGTTTCACGGACACCCAATAGTGATGAAACAGCATCAAAAAGCCTTCCCATACTTGAAGTAAGAGGAGAATTAATTCCTTTTTGAATCATTTTTATAAGTACATCTAGTTCAAAATTATTTCGCTCTGAAATTATCTTTATTGGTAATTCTTTGACTTGTTCACCATATATTTGCGTCAATATTCCTAAAGCAATTCTATACGGTTCTTTAACGGCTTTATCACCGCCTGGTAGCTGAAAGTAATCGATATATGCCGCTCTTTGATAATTAAGAAAATCACCGATTAAAAACTCTCCACCCCAAATATTCCCATCATCACCATAACCCGTTCCATCTAAAATAACTCCTAAAACAGGACCATCTAATTGATTATCCACCATACAAGAAGCCATGTGGGCATGATGATGCTGAACCTGTACAACTGGTAAAGTTTTTTGATCAAATGCATATTTTGTACTATAAAAATCAGGATGAAGATCACTTGCTATTACGGAAGGACTGATTTCAAAGATTTTTTGTAAATGAGCTATAGTATTTTTAAATGATTCATAAATTTTATAGTTTTTTAAATCGCCAATATGATGACTAATAAAAGCTTTTTCACCTTTAGTTAAGCAAATCGTATTCTTTAATTCTGCTCCTAAAGCTAGTACATTAGTTGATCCTTCTTTAAAATCAATTGGGTTTGGTACATAACCTCTAGCGCGACGAATTATTTGTAGTTTTGTTATTTCATCATCTAAATCAATACCCCTAACAATAGAGTCATCTACTCTAGTGAATATCTCCCTATTGTGTACTAAATAATAATCTGCAATTCCTTTTAGCTGCTCAATTGCATCTCCATCTTTATATACAATTGGTTCATCAGAAACATTGGCGCTCGTAGCTATTAATGCAAGAAAATTCCCTCTTAAAATGAGATGATGAAGTGGTGTATAGGCTAACATTACCCCATAGGTATTATTATTAGGTGCAACATCTGAAGAAATATACTCATTTTCCTTTTTGTTCAATAGCACAATTGGCCGTTCTTTAGATACTAATAAAGCTTCTTCATTTTTTGTTATTTCAGCAAAATTTTTCACATCATCTAATTGAGATGACATTAAAGCAAAAGGTTTTTCATCCCGTTTTTTTCTTTTTCTTAATTCTTTTACAGCTTCATGATTCATTGGATCTACAACTAAGTGATATCCACCTAACCCTTTAATAGCTAGGATTTTCCCCTTTTTTAACAAATCAATAGTTTTCTCTATTGGATTATCAGTGGGGACATTTGTACCATCTGCTGTTTTCAATTGAACTTGTGGTCCACATTTCCAGCAAGCATTTGGTTGTGCATGGAATCTCCGATCCAATATGTCTTTGTATTCTTTATCACACTCTTTGCACATAGGAAATTTTACCATTGTAGTATACGGTCTATCATAAGGAATATCTTTTATTATTGAATATCTAGGTCCACAATTTGTACAATTAATAAATGGATAACGAAACCTTCTATTCGTTGGATTAAATAATTCTTCTAAACATTCATTACATACATAAGTATCAGGAGATATTAAAGTTTGCCTACTGCTATGTTTTTGGCTACTCAAAATATCAAAAGAGCTATAACGATTATTGGATTCTTGTTCCTCTATCAATTTAACCTCTTGCACATAAGCCAATTCTGGGGAATTAAATTCTATATCATGAATAAAAAGTATAATATTATTTTGTTCCCCTTCTACTTCTATCAGCACTCCATTTGAATCATTTAACACCCATCCGTTTAGATCATATTTTTTTGCTATTCTATATACAAAAGGTCTAAAACCAACACCTTGCACAATGCCTTTAACTTGATACTTTTTTATAAACATATTTATTACTTTTTTCATAAATTGTCTCCTAACATAATCGAGGTAATTCTGCCCCATATAATAACTCAATGAGTTTCAATTCACCTGATTTTGCTTCCATGAGCACTTGTCTTTCTTTTGTTTGAGTAACTTTACCAATTACCGCAGCTTCTTTACCATATTTAGTATTTTTTAATACCCTCACGACTTCCTCACTTACCTCTGGAGACACAAACATACAAACATTGCCCTCATTAGCTAGATACATTGGATTAACACCTAACATGTCGGCAGCCATAATAGTTTCTGCTAACATAGGAATATCTCTTTCTTGTATTTTTATTCCAGTATTAATTGTTTCTGAGACTTCATTTAAAACTGTACCTAACCCGCCTCTTGTAATATCTCGCATACAATGTATAGAATCACCAAAATGATTTTTTAACTCTGATATCATATGATTTAATGGTGCACAATCACTATTTATTCTCTGTTCAAACCCTAATCCTTCTCTGATAGAAAGGATATGTATACTATGGTTTCCTAGTTGTCCTGTTATAATGATATCGTCACCTTCTTGAATAGAATTTACCGAAAATGGTGATACATCTCCTTCAAAAACTCCTATTCCAGTTGTATTAATAAAAATTTTGTCTACTTCACCTTTTTTAACAACTTTTGTATCCCCAGCAACAATATACACGCCAGCTTCTTTCGCGGTCTCTCTTATAGAATCTAATATTTCTTCCAAATCTTTAATTGGAAAACCCTCTTCTAGTACTAATGCCAATGATAGATAAAGTGGTTTTGCACCACTAACCGCTAAATCATTAACCGTTCCACAAACTGCTACTTTACCTATATTTCCCTCACCAAAAAAGATAGGATCAATAACAAAAGAGTCTGTTGTCATCGCCAATCTTCTACTACTCACCTCAAGAATGGCACTATCCTCCATTTTTCCAAGGTGAACATCTTCTAGTTTTGCAGTAATAATTGAACTAATTAAATCATGACTCAATAGTCCTCCTGTTCCATGATCTAAAATTATATTTTCTAAATCTTTAGTCAATTTCATTTATTAAAACTCCTTTTTATTTTTATTTTTATTTTTGAAAAATAATATCACTTGCTACATAGAACAAGTGATATTACAACGTATTTACTTACGGAATTGCAACTCCATCAAAAGAAATATCTTCATTTTTAGAAATCGAATTACAGATTTCCTCGATACTCATAATCTTTGCACAATATGAACCTAACCACTTTAAAGCCCGTTCTTTATCTTCAGCCTTCGCTGAAACAACCGCATCTTCTGGTACGATTACATTATAACCACGGAAAAATCCATCTGCTGCAGTTGTTTGTACGCAAATTTGAGTTTGCATACCCGTAATAATAATTGTATCTACTCCTAATTTTTTTAAGGTTTCATCTAGATTTGTCTCAAAAAAACCACTATCCTTATTTTTCTCCATAATAATATCTTTTTCATGAAGAAACTCAGGTAAGATTTCTGCACCTTTAGATCCCTTTGTGACTGGTAAAAAATCACCATATCGTTCAGCTTTCGGATCATCTTCTAAGTTAATTAACTGTAGGTGAATAATAGAAACATCATTTTCTCTCATAGTATTTAAGAAAGACATCATTTTAGGCGTAAAAGCCTCCACAGCTGCAATTCTATCCTCATTTTTATTAACCAAATCGTACTGTAAGTCATTTGTAAGCACTGCATATTTCATAATAATCCTACCTCCAATTAACTAAGAATTTAATTTTTCTAAAATACAATGTTCATTATTCCACCAGTAGTAAGAATATGTCAAATATTATTTTTTATCTAAATTTTCTAAATAGTTTTCTGAAAATTAATGCCTAATAGGACTCTATTTCCCATTAGGCATTAATTTTACGCTTTTTATTTAGAATAATCTCTCATATGTAATTAAAGTTTTTCACTCTCTGTAAAAAATGATTTATGTTCTACTGGAGAAGAAAGCACTATTAAGGTTGTAGGCTTTCCATACTCTAAACACAAATTAATATAGTCTTCGAGTGTATGTACAGATTCCGTCACTACCTTTGTTAGATAACTATACATACCGGCAATACGGTGACATTCGACTACATCTGAATGTTCCATTGCGAATTTTTTATATTTGTTGCAATCCTTTGGTTCCATCAAAACAAACGCAGTAATATGTTTTTTTAATTCTTTCGGATTAACAATCGTGCGATAACTTGTAATAACCTCCTGTTCTTCTAGTCTTCTAACTCGCTCTGTAACAGAAGGGGAACTCAAACCTACCAGTTTTCCTATTTCAACCATACTTAAACGTGCATTTTCTTGAAGATGAGAAAGAATTTTTAAATCTGTTTCATCCATTGCTGGGCCTCCCCTTGATTAATTAAGAAAACATTTAATAATTCTTAAATTTTTTAAGAAAATTATAATTAATACATAAATTATAGCATGTTATCCTTTTTTAAAACTTTATATAATTAATATCAATTAATGAAAGAGAGGCTGAGTATCTTGACACAACAATCATTGAAACGCTCAATTACTTGGGTACAGGGGACCGCATTAACCATAGGAGCTGTGTTAGGGTGTGGAATCCTTATTTTACCTTCAATTACTGCAAATAGCGCTGGACCAGCTTCAATTTTATCTTGGGTTATCATGTCTATATTAGCTTTTCCTATTGTAGCGACTCTAGCGCGTCTCGCTAAAATGATTCCTAGTGCTGGAGGAATTACAGCTTATGTTCAAATGGCATTTAATGCAAATACAAGTGCCATCCTAGGCTGGATTATGTTAGGATCTATTCCTATTGGAGTTCCTATTATTGCTTTAACAGGTGCCCATTATATTGGATATGTTTTTCCAATAAGCAATCTTAGTGTTATAGGAATTGCAGCATTAATTTTAATTACCTCTTTACTCTTACATATAAAAGGAATCGAGCTATCATCAAAAGTTAGTGTGTTTGTAATTTGTATTATTTCACTTTTAATAGTTGTCGCTGTTATCGTTTCTATACCATATGTAAAATTCAGTTCTTTTACACCATTTGTACCAAACGGGTGGTCTTCCGTTGGCGCTTCTTCTGTAATTATCTTTTTCTCCTTTGTAGGGTGGGAAATGATAACCCCATTAGCTGAAGAATTTAAAAGACCCGCTAAAGATATTTCCATTAGTTTATTTTTAGGAGCAATTTGTATCTCCATTATGTACATTGCTATATCTTTTGTAACAATAGGAACCCACTCATATGGTGATAAGAATCAGATAGCTTCCCTTAGTATTCTAATATCAAAAGGAATAGGACCGATAGGTACCTATATAACAACTATCTTAGCAATTTTCATATCGTTTAGTGCTGTACATGCTAACATTGCGGGTTTTTCAAGAATGATTTATGCTCAAGCTAGAGAAGGACATTTCCCTTCCTTCTTTGCTAAGTTACATTCTCAATTTCAAACTCCAACTAGGGTATTACTAGTTTTAGGAGGAATTTTTAGTTGTATTTTAATTTTTTATGGTATGGCACGACCAAATTTAGAAATGCTTCTTAAAGGTCCTAGTGTAATATTTATTACCTCATATATTTTTACAATGCTAGCTGCTCTTAAATTATTAAAAGTGCGTGATATTGGTTGGTGGATGGCCTTCCTTTCTCTAATTATATGTATTATTGTATACTCATTTAGTGGTTGGGCTATTTTCTATCCGGTTATCTTATCAATTATTGGTTGGATTTATATAGTTATGAATAAAAAGTATAGTACTATAACCAATCATCAAATAAATACATCAAATGAAAATTAGTTTCTACTCCTATAAACTAATACCACAGATTATATACTGTTATTAGCACTATCCAGGTTGGAATAAGTACAGTTTCAGCTGACTTATAATTAGATCAATGTAATTTAATAAAATATGAATGATTAATAGAAGTTATTTTTCATCTTTCAATTAACAACCCTTTTTTATAACGTGCCTCTGCAAAGAAACGTTATAAAAAAGGGTGATTGATTATGTGCAGACCCTCTTTCCCCTTACTTCACATATACATAAGTTTCATTTGCAATTATAAATTAGGTTTTATCCTTACTGTTGTGTATTTTATATTGTAGCGAACCTGCACCAAAACAGTATAAATATAGGTTCTCGTGCAGGTTTTTTTAAACTATAATAAACTCCAGAAAACCAACTAAGGAGCATAATAAATGAGATATGTTAAAGAAAAGTGGTTTGAGAAAGATAATATGTCTGAAATTCTAAAGGAACGTGGTATTCCAATTTATCCAACAATCATTATGCACTAAGTTCGTGAATACGAAAATTTTATCCGTTATTTTTGAAAAACAACAAAGCAAAAATACCTTTTTATCTTTATACTCAACATATTCTTTCCCCTCCACTACCGCTACCACTGCAAATTCATCATTTAAAACCAATGAACCCACATGTTTGCATTAACCACTCCACATATAGTGATATATTTTATGCTACCTAGCCTTATCTCTCCTTCATAACTTCTTTTTCAAGTTGATTCCTACATGTAAACATCGCAATAATCTTTGTGCGATTTTTTTCATCAGGCTCAAATTGTTCGATGGTTACGTCACAACGAATTGTTACTATTAATTTGTGACTTTTGATTAAATGAAAATCGCCTCATATAGAGCGCAGTTTTACTTATATTCATTCTTATGCAAATTCTGAGGCATATTCTTCGTATGTCTTTAATGTATTAAGCAATCGAGCTGATTCAATCATGATTTCGTTCGATGAATCAGTTACACAAATGACAATAAATCGATTATCATCTCCGTCTCCAAACAAGCCTTCTGATTCAAGTTCCATTAACACATTTAACGTTTCTTTCAACAGTGTATTTACTCGTATGTTAAAGTCCTCTTCGACGATATCATGATATTTGTTAATAAATTTGTTCACTTCATCAAACATTCCAAAATCGTCCCATTCGCTCCACTCAACAGCTCCGTATCTATAATAATTGTATAAAGGGTCCGACTTATTAACTTTGATTAGTCTTTCTTTATTAGCCACTGGTCCAATGCTATTGACACAATCGTCTGTTAATATGGCGTACCCATATATTGTGTCAACACCGCACCTAGTTATAAGTTCGTTATAATGACAACGAATTGCATTTTTCAACTCAACATAAAAACGTTCTTGCAGTTGCATTTTCATCGTATTTCCTCCGTTTTTTGTAGCGATCTGTCGTTACATATTTCAATCTTAACATGAAAATCAACATGAAACGTTAACTGAGCCAAAATAAGAAAAACCGAAACTAAAATCATTTCGGTTTTTCAAACTAATGAAGTCTATATTTATTTTAAAGAATGTACAAACAACCCACTGCGCAGTTTCGGTTCAAACCACGTTGACTTTGGCGGCATAACTTCTCCAGCGTCTGCGATTGCTAATAAGGATTCCATTGATGTCGGATATAACGAGAACGCCGCTTTATATTCACCGCTATTTACAAGGCGTTCTAGTTCTTCTAACCCGCGGATTCCTCCGACAAAATCAACGCGTGAATCAGATCGCGGATCGTGTATTTCAAGTACTTGGCTTAATAAATGATCTTGCAGAATAGATACATCCAAACCTTTCACGAGATCATTCGCATCAAACGTTTCCTCTTTCACTGTGAGCTTATACCACTTCTCATTTACATACATTCCAAATGTTTTTGGCTCATTTGGTTTATACGGAGAAACAGCCGCTTCTTCTACATAAAAGTATTGCGTGATTTGTTTTAAAAACTGTTCTTCTGATAAACCGTTTAAGTCTTTTACAACTCGGTTATAGTCCCAAATAGATAACTCATCGTGAGGGAATAAAACAGATAAGAAGAAATTAAACTCTTCTTCTCCTGTGTAATTCGGATATTGTTCTCTTCGCATAAGTCCTACTTTTGCTGCTGATGCAGAGCGGTGGTGTCCGTCTGCAATGTACAAGTTAGGGATATCTTCAAATAAGTTTACTAAACTTGCAATTACTTCTTCATCAGCTATTTTCCAGGCAACATGCTTAACGCCGTCTTCTGCTGTAAATGTATAAATTGGCACATGTTCTTCTTTCCAGCTGGCAACGAAACGCTTTATCTCTTCTTTTGTACGATACGTTAAAAAGATAGGACCTGTATTTGCGTCACACACATCTACGTGGCGAATGCGATCAAGTTCTTTTTCATGACGCGTTCTTTCATGTTTTTTAATTGTATCATCTTCATACTCATCAATAGATGTACAAACGACAAGACCTGACTGCGTTCTTCCTTGCATCGTCAATTCATAAATGTATAACGCTGGCTCTTCGTCTTGAATGAAAACTTCTTCTCGTATAAATCGGCTTAAATTTTCACCCGCTTTTTCATATACGCGATCATCGTACGGTGAAAGTGCCGGGTCTAAATCAATTTCTGCTTTATCAACGTGTAAGAAAGAATACGGATTCCCTTTTACAACCTCTCTTGCTTCTTCACTATTTAATACGTCATACGGTAAAGCTGCCACTTCCGCTGCTTTTTCTTCTACTGGACGAATGGCCCGAAACGGTCGGATTTTTGCCAAGTTCCTCTCTCCTTTACACAATCATTCGAACGGCTACAACACCTGTAATTTTGCTTATATTTTCCACAATATTCTCTTTTATTATATCATCAATTCCGTTATCAATATCAATCATTGTGTACGCCCAAGAATGTTTACTACGATTAATCATATCAGCAATATTAATATGATGTTCTGCTAAACATCCTGTAATTTGTCCTACCATGTTTGGAACGTTTTGATGCATGATCGTAATACGTTTCTTTCCGATATACGGAAGTTCTACGTTTGGATAGTTTACTGAATTACGAATATTTCCTGTCTCTAAATATTCACATAATTGACGCGCCGCCATTATTGCACAATTTTCTTCAGATTCAGATGTAGATGCACCGAGGTGAGGCGTCGCTGTTACGTTTTTCATTTTAATCACATTTTCATTCGGGAAGTCCGTTACGTAATGCGCAATAACCTCTTCTTCTAACGCTTTTTGAAGAACTTTTTCATCTACAAGTTCTCCTCTTGAGAAATTGAATAAACGCATTCCTTTTTTCATCTTCTCTATAGCGTGTTCACCAATAAGCCCCTTCGTTTGATTCGTAAGAGGAATATGCAGCGTAATATAATCACACGTTGCAAAAATTTCATCTAAACTAAATGCTCTTTGCACATGTGTAGAAAGACGCCAAGCTGTTTCAACTGAAATGTAAGGATCATATCCGACGACGTCCATCCCTAAAGCTAACGCATCGTTCGCAACTAAAGCACCAATTGCGCCAAGTCCGATAACCCCTAGACGTTTCCCTGCAATCTCTGATCCAACGAATTGTTTTTTCCCTGATTCAACAAGCTGTGGTACTTCTTCACCCTCTAAATTTTTCGTCCAGCTTACTCCGTTAATAATATTACGTGAAGACATAATAAGGCTGGCGATAATAAGTTCCTTCACTGCATTTGCATTCGCTCCTGGTGTATTAAATACTACAATCCCTTTTTCTGTACAGCGCTCGACAGGAATATTATTTACACCAGCACCAGCTCTTGCAATCGCCTTTAAGTCTTTTGAAAAATCTTCTTGATGTAAAGAATAGCTGCGAAGTAAAATACCATCTGGGTAATCCATTCTCTCCCCTACTTCATAACGCTCTCCGCTAAGAACTTGTAAACCTTTTTCCGCAATTTGATTTAACGTTTGAACACGAAACATATCCCCATCTCCCTATCTATTCTCAAGCTCAAATTCCTTCATATAATTTACTAATTGCTGTACGCCTTGTACTGGCATCGCATTGTAAATACTAGCTCGCATACCACCGACTGAGCGATGTCCTTTTAGCGTAACAAGACCGCGTTCTTTCGCTTTTTGTAAAAACTCATTGTTCAGATCTTCTGACGGTGTTGTAAACGGAATGTTCATAAGTGATCGATACGTAGGATCAACTGGTGAAGTAAACAATGTTGATTCATCTAAGAAATTGTAAAGAAGTGAAGATTTCATTCTATTCTGTTCTTCAATCGCAGATACCCCGCCCTGTTCTTTCAGCCACTCTAGTACAAGTTTCGTTACGTAAATACTAAAGGACGGCGGTGTATTATATAAGGAGTTATTTTTGCTGTAAGTTTCATAGTTTAACATCGTAGGACAAGAGCAATCTGCTCCTCCAATTAAATCTCTTTTTATAATAGCAATCGTTAAGCCCGCTGGCCCTAAATTCTTTTGCGCTCCCGCATATATAAGGCCAAACTTCGTAACATCGTATTGTTCTGATAAAATATTTGAGGACATATCCGCAACGAGCGGTACTTTATCTAATTGTGGAACGTCCACATATTTCGTCCCCTCAATTGTATTATTCGTTGTAATATGTACATAATCTAGTTTTTCATCGCTTAGTAAACCATCCAATTTAGGAATTGTAGTAAACTTCGCCTGTTCAGAAGAAGCAATCACTTGTACTTCCCCTACTTTATCAGCTTCTTGCAACGCCTTTTTAGACCATGAGCCAGTCAACACGTACCCTGCTTTTTTATACGTATTCATTAAATTTAACGGTATCATAGAAAATTGTAATGAAGCACCACCTTGTAAAAACAATACTTCATACTCATCAGGAATGTTCATTAATTCACGAATTAGGTTACTCGCTTCATCTATAATGCTTTGAAAATAAGAAGATCGATGACTCATTTCCATAATAGACATGCCTGTCCCGTTATAATTTACAAGCTCCTTTTGCACTTTCTCTAAAACTGGCAAAGGGAGTATTGATGGTCCAGCTGAAAAATTATACACTCTCTCCATCACCCTGAAAACCTCCCTATTTCTCATTTTCATTAATTTTTAAACTTTCTGAATTATAACCCGAAATATAATACGTGGTCAATTTGTTTTCCACTATTACGTCGCAAGACGCAATGGAATCGCTTGCATGTGCAAGCGATTTTTTATAAACATACAAAAAAGTGTTAAGTACATAATCGTACTTAACACTCTAGTAATAAAGTATAATTGCTAATTGTCCGTAAAGAACCGATCAAAAATTTGATAAATAGCAGAAAGACCAATGAGCCAATAAATAGTGTCCACAAGCGCCGGCATAGAACCAAACCATTTCTCAACTACATTGTAATCTAACGCTACAAACAACCAATTCAAACCGCCAAGAATCACCAAAATTACTGTAAGGTAAGACAAAAATTTCATTATGATTGCCCCCTAGGTGATAAGATGGTGAAAGGCCTTTCACTAGAAGTATATGTGGTAAAATTCAAAACTGACCTATTTAATAAAAATTATTTTCGGTACCAGCCGTTAATAACTGCCTCTGCTTCTTTACTATGGATTTGGTACGCATGCGTACTATTATGAGAGCCAATAAACCAAATAGAAAAACCTTTAAAATACGGTTTCGTTTCTAACACTTCTCGATAAGCACGCCACCCGTTTCGCTGTACATCTTTTGAAAACACATTTGTTACATCTGGATTCCACGGATTTTGCAATCCAAGTTCACGCGCCGGAACGTTAAATCCACCAAAATAAACGGGCTTCCCTGTTGCTTTATGTAATTGTTCCAACTGTTGCACAACATTTTGTCCTCGATTATACACTGTCGTCGCAAATAAACTTTTCTTTACTTCTTCATATGTCGGATTTCTTTTTCCTGAAACTTCAAACCAACTATCGATACTTACAATATCAACCTTCTTTAAATACGGACGATTGATTTTCTCTTTAAACTTCGCTTCATACGAAAGATCCCAACTTGCTGTTAACCACCAATTCATTTGATACAAAACATTTCCTTTATACTGTTGACGGACGAAATCAATCGTATCACTCCAATAACCTTCTGCATATTCCATATTCACGAAATTAGAAGCAATCTTGAGCCCGTACACATTGTATTTACTTGTAATCGAATGAAAGATATCTTGCAAAACAACCGTTTTCCAATTCCAGAAGAAATCATTAATATTACTTGGATTCCATTCCGTTTCCCCAACATTTCCTTGCTGAATATACGGGAACGGTTCCACAATAACTTGAATATTACGCTTTAATAATTCTTGAATTAAAAGAATAGCCTGTTTCTTTTGTGCTTGATTAATTACCATGTTCGTAGAAGTTACATTCGGAATATCTACTTGAATCGGTACATTTACTGTATTTAAATTTAAGCGCTCTACATCAGCTAACACTTTCGCCACATTTCCAACTTCCCATACCGTTACATTTCCTGATTTGATTTTCCCAGATTGAACAGTATTTACATCTGCCTGTACATTTCCTTGAAAACAAAAAGAAAATAGCATGATAAACACTCCTAAAAAACTTACTAAACTCTTATTTTTCTTCACAACTTTCCTCCTATAATTTTTGGCATTCTTGCTTATTCTATACAATGTTTCACATATATTCCACAAGAATATTTAATGAAATTTCATCAATAAAAATGCTATTCATCCTTTATTCACACTAACCTCCTAAAAATAGTAAGATAAATAAAAAAAGAGCGTATTTCTGCTCCTTTTCTATCTTTTCACAATTGAAGTTATTAAATTTTTTCTGATAACCTAACCACCTCTTATTTTTCGTATAAATAAATTTTTATCTATATTCACTTTTTGTTTGTATTACTTTTATATTTACTTCATTATTTACCTTTTCAGTTAAGAGTTCCTTTGTTCTTCTTTCAAAAATCGTATCATCATACAAATACATTCTTAATTGTGTGCAAAGTAATAATTACTTCATGAATATTATACCTATAATTAATTCTTTTAGTTAAAAAATAAAGAAGGGAGAGAGATACATATATTATCCAAGTGTTCATTAAATCGGGATTTAACGAACACTTGAAAGAATGGAAGTTAACCTCCCTTCTTATTACTGTACAAAGACATGAAAATGGATACTTTTTAGACAAGAAAGTGGGTACTTCTAATTCTATCCTTGTTTTAGGACAAGAAAGTGAATACTTTTTTATAAAGGAGTTACTTTAGTTGTAAATTTCTATGTACATCTTTACCATGATTTTTAATATCAAATCTGTTAATTAAAAGGTATAGTTGCGTTTAACGATTCTTTCTAAAATAAAAGCACATCACTATTTAATAGTGATGTGTTTTTATTTTAGATATTAGAATAGGACTCCGGGCGAATTAATAAGGAAAAGGTTACTGCATAATATTTCTATAATAGGGTATCAATTAAAGATGCATACTTTATTCCATAATAGAGCATTTAAATCCTAAATTCTCAATTTTATCTATACTTTCTTATCTGCCAACGAAACATTAGATACAATTATCAATCCATTTCCCTTTTAGGCTCTACCAACATGATGTGGGATTCCTTTTCAGTGAAAGGTTTATGCTCAACGCCTCTCGGGACAATAAACATCTCGCCCTTAGAAATTTTCACCTGTCCATCACGAAAATCGATGAACATCTCCCCTTCAAGCACAATAAATAGCTTATCCGTATTAGGATGCTCATGCCATATAAAATCTCCATTAGCTTTAAAAAGCTGAATTTGATCATCATTCATTTCACCAATCACTCGTGGATACCAATAATCGTTAATTTTAGATAACTCGTCATTTAGTTTAATAGGTTGGTAATGGATAATAATCCCTCCTCATTTTTAACTTCCACTATATTACAATAATCTAAGTAAAAAAGTCGTCATTACGCTTAAAAAGAAAATGCTCCGGCCAGAACTTTTCATTCAGATAGTACAAAGGAGTGATTTCAATGAAAGTTCTTTCAATCCAATGTTTCCTTTAACTCTCCATAAGTATAGAACAGTGATTTTCAAATAAGAATGGACCCCTGTTGACATTAGTATGGATTATTGATGAACTTCTCGCGATATTTAGTAGGCGAAATGCCAACTCGCTTCTTGAAAACTCTACTAAAATAAAAAGGGTCTGCGATTCCAACAGCCTGCGCAATTTGTTGTACAGGCGCAACACTTGTACATAACATTTTTTGAGCCATCTTTATACGATAGTTCAATAAATATTCTGCTGGCCCCATACCTGCATGCTTTCTAAACACGTAAGAAAGACGATTTCGATTAACATTATTTAGTTCTGTAAGCATATGTATCGTAATATCCTTATAATAGTATTTATGGACGTAACTAGATATTCGTTCGAATAAAGTATGCGACTCATAGTTGTTTTCTCTATTGACAACACTTAATAAAGCTTCATTCAACGCTTCGCGAAACAACATTTCGGTCTGAAACATCGAAATGCCTCCACGCTGATTATACACATCCCAAAGACGCATAAGTAATTCGACAAGACGAGGAGATTGTCCTGTTAATAATTCAAAATGCTGATGAATAAAGCCAGAGTCTTCTCGTTCTGAATTGCTTATCCGATATAAAACAAGAATATATTCCCAGTTTATTTCACCAAGCTTTTTATGGGCTAATGTCATTTTTGCACCCCCATGTATAACTTTTCCTGGAGAAAGGGTATACGGCGTACCATTAAATTGAAATTGCGTCTTCCCTGTAAGTGGAAATACAAATCCTGGGAAAGAAT
>Ga0209025_1002017_pt1 | contig 23175 bp, 38 predicted proteins | sample AraplaMF_Col_mLB_FD_184256 | JGI IMG/M metagenome (GOLD analysis project Ga0209025, IMG submission 184256) | Arabidopsis root microbial communities from the University of North Carolina, USA - plate scrape MF_Col_mLB (SPAdes) (version 2) | ecosystem: Host-associated > Plants > Roots > Endosphere... | reverse complement strand
ATTGAATCAACGTCAACACCTCCATCTATTAATGATTGTTTCGTAAGTTTATATAAATCCGGGAAAATAGGAATGTTAGGATAGTTCTTTCTGAGCACTTTCTGATTGAACTCTTCTATTTCGCAAAAGGCTGTTGTGTCAATTCCCGCCCAATCCGCTGCCATGCTTATTCCTGCGATTCCCGAACATAGATCTAACATTTTCATTTCCTATTCCCCTTTGTTTTAAAATGAAGTTTTTGTTTAGTTTTCTAAGCTTTATCTAAGCTACTATCCCGTTTCATTTTCATCTGATAAAAATCTTTGTAAGTTAATTCTTTATAATCATCAACTTCGGAATGATAATCACATTCCATACAAACATACTCTAAAATTCCAAGAAGCTTTTCTTCTAACTCTTCATCGTATGCTTCCTTGTACTTCATGAACATTGAATCTAAGTTGTTCTTTTCTTCGGTTGTCATAATATTTGATGCATGTCCATCACAACAATGTGGACAAATAACTACATGCTTAGTTTCTAAAACCCCTTTTGATAGTAGCCATTCAATCAATTGTTTTCGCCTACTTTCATCCCTGACCAATCTCCAAAATGAACCTATATAATCTCCAACACGATACCTTACAAGCTCTTTATCTAACTCTATTTTCTGTTCCCCCGTCAGAAAATCTATTTCGTTTATGATTGGAAAATGATGTACACCTAACAATTGTGGGAATTCTTCTTTTTTCATTTCATCAGTCGTTTTGCTAATTTCATAAGCTAAGCTACGTAACTTTGCATCATACAATTGGCCTTTAAATGTATTTAGTTCATGGCGATTAAATTGTTTCCGCAGATCTTCTATAGAAACACTCATTAGGAACTCATTGAACTCTTTGTATTTCGCTAAAATCTGTTCTCTTATATCCATCTCTCAGTCTCCTTTTCTAACCAAATAGCGTTTTTGTTAAAATTCTTCCGTTACTTCTTTCCAATCATCATGATTTTCAAAATCTTCTCTTCCACATTCACTTGATTCTTCATTTACACGCCCACCATAATATCCATTGTGTGAGTTACGCACTTCGATAGTACAAACTCCTTTATTAGTTTTAATTTTCCAAAATGCTCGTTCAAGAACTTCTCCATATTCATCTTCTTCAGAAATGTCTTCCCAATCCCCCCAACGATCACCATCTACTTCGAAGACTGTTGCGCCAATTAGAGCATCTAAGTCATCTAGATGTTCAAACCACACTTCATTACAGCAATCATTTTCTGTATTCCATTCAACCACTCCGTTATCGGTAATAAATCGTAATGACCAGTTATCCTCACCGATAAATACCTTCTCAATCGTTTTTCCAACCAGTAATACTAGTTCTCCCGATTCACCTAATAACTTTTGAATTCCGTTCATAAAACCTGCCATTCTTCCATTCTCCTTTTCGATTAAAATAACGCTTTTGTTTAGTTTTACGACCACATGAACCATCCAATAAGTAATCCAAGTAAAAACACTGGGACGCCTATAGGAAGTAATGCCTTTAAAAATTCCCACTTGTAATACCAAATTAGTTCTAAAGTATCTTTTAAACTTGTGTGTCCCCACATGTTTCTCACCCCGTTTTTCTACAAAATTCAAATTTGGTCTTAATATCCGCTCGCTAGACGATTGAAATTTTCTTCGTTCTTTTCTTTATACATTAGAACTACGTCATCCCATGTAAATCCAGCAAATTCGATAATCTTATAGAATAAATCCATAATTCCCATTAACGGTTTCTTCGCTCCTGCAGCATCCTTGAATTCAACCTTTCCAACCAGATAATTCACGTTCTTATCCATATGGAAAAATCCTGTATTAAAACGATTGATTTTACTTTCTGTGATAGTTACCTTTCGTAACATATTTTCAATTTTGAAGTCCATTGCAACAGATAACCAAAAGTGTAGGATATCAACCATTTCCTCTAAAAATGATTCTTTCGGCTGTCCAAATTTTGTTGACCACATCTTGAATGCATTCGTTACATTCCACGCTTCATTTACTTCATTTTTTAATGCATATACTTTGTTGTACATCATGTCATAACGGCTATAATTTTCTTTATGTTTAGCTTTAATATCATCATCCAGTACCTTTTGCATTTTGAATAATTCAGTTAGATCGATTACTTTGTTTGTCATTTTTTCCGCTCCTTATAAGTAACTTTTCAATTTCTCTTTTTGTTTTTTCAACACTTCCAAGGAAAGTTGTGTTTTCCGCTTCTCGTTATTTAATCCCACCAAGTGATATTCCATCTTACGAATCTCACTCTCCACTACTTTAAGTTCGCTCTGTATCTGTACCGCGGTTTCTTTCTTCACGCAATCCCCCCTACAGTCCTAAATGCTCCATAATTTTTCCGATGTTTTCATCAAATCCCCTATATACGTTTTCACCTATAATAAAAGTTGGTAAGGTGTTAGATTCATAAACTTTAGTCAATACCTTTCTGTGCATCGGGGTTTCATCAACATTTAATTCCTCAATATCAACTTCAACCGGACAATTCTTTAACATTTCCTTTGCTCTTTTGCATTTACCGCAATTATCACCTGTGTACATAACGATCTTAGTTGCCATTCTCTTCATTCTCCTTCGCTTCTACTAATAGTTGAGTAATCTCATAAACACCGTTTTGTAATTCCATCATTCTTCCCACTCCCTTTTATTAATTTCCATAACTCTTTTTCATCCATTTCATACAGCTGACGTCCTGTTTTTTCTTCTTTGTAAATTCCCTTATGTATCAAGACATCGATATATATTTGTTTCCTATCCATTGCTTCTCCTTGCTTAGAAAATGCCTGTTTTAAGATAATGTCTAGCTTGATAATAGAAATGATGATATATCCAATTACCGCTGAATTTGTTATCTAAATACACAATTTCAAAGTTGTATTTCGCTTTAAATGTATTAAGTCTGCCAAGCAATGCTAATGGACTGTATTTCGAACGATACTGTCCTTTTAGCATCTTTTCATAACCTTTTAGGTCCTCCACAATTAATGTGAATGGAATATCTTTCGAACGAATTAACTCATTTTCAAAGGCTGTTTGAGTATCTTTTTGTAAGTTCCCTGTGATCTCATCCATGTGGGCTTTCCGTTCTACTCGACTATCTAAGTAAATATCACGTGGTATTCCAAGTTCTTCATTTTTAGGGATCATGCAGCCATAATCACCGGTATCTAATTTTTGATTTTTAATTGGTATGCCCTTTTGATGTAAGTAATCAAGGATATGACCATTTACGTTTTCACGAGTATCAATCACGATTGTGAGTGTTTTAAGGATTTTTTCTATTTCTTTATCTGTGTAATGGAAACGAATCATTCTTACGCCCCTTTCCTTGCATATAAAACCGCACGTTCATATATCTTTCTTGCCGTTGCATTCGATTCATCATTCTCAAATGGTCGATAATCATCATACATATCTGTCCATCCGTTCTTTGCAAGAATGATTGTCCAGTCATAGAACATTTGTAATGAATCATTATCAGCGAGCAACCATTCATACAACTTTTGATTATGCTGCCATCCACAGAATTGATAGAAGATCTTTAGGATTGTAACTTTTTCGTTATTTGCATCCTTCCAGGACTTAAACCAAGTATCAATTCCATTAAAATTTTGTTCAGCAGCTTGCATTACTTTTTCTGGAATTAATTCCTGTCTCTTTATTCCGATTCGTCCATCCTTCGGATCAAGATAGATATTTGCGCCTGATTTCCAAATTGCACTTATGATTTCTAAAACTTTCAAATCTATCACCTCTGTTATCAGAAACTACTAAACTGTTACTGAAAAACGCCTAAAATCAGCATGTGTTACTTTTTAGTAACACGCTTAAGCCTTAGAGCCACAAGGGATTGAAGCATTTTTGTTATTTTTGTTACCCATTTTGGGTATAAACGCTCCTAATAAGTACTTATATATATATTATTTTTTTGTTTATATATATTTTTAATAACAAAAGTAACAAAAAGAGTATAAAAAGTGCCTTGAACCCTTGGTACATAAGGGTTTTAAGAGATTTTAAATGTGTTACTTTTAGTAACACTTTCGCTATTTTCATCGTTTTCTAGTAACTTTTGCTGTTTAAACGTATCTTTTCGGTCCATTAAAGTAACACCCTTGATGAAATACTTATTTCGATTGCCACGTTCTCTTTTGAATCCTTGCGTTTCTAAAATTCTATAAAACGCTCTATTTTTTAATTGATGCTCGCCATTTCTGAAACACCAATTTGCATAAACTTCATATAATTCTTTTGCTTCAATTTGAACATCTTCTCTTTTAAAACAGCATTCGAACATGAACGGTCCGAGTATATCCATTTCTTCTTTGTAATCGCCTGTTGCTTTCATAACGATTGCTGGATCGTTTAGTCCCGACTGCTGCCACTTCAAGCAACCTTCAATTGCCCAATTCAGAATGCCTGGCATTTCAAGACTTAACTTTTCAGGTAGCTTCTTATCACGTTTTTCCTTTGGCAACTGTAGGTTGAATGGAATTAAGCGAATACGTCTCCAAATACCTTCATCTACACCTTTTATTACTGGCTTATGGTTTGTAGTGAAGAAAACTTTAAACTCAGGTATAAACTCAAAAAATTCTTGTCTAAGGAAACGCGCTAATACTGGCTCACCGCCTGTTATTTGTTTTACGAAGGCTTCTGATAGTTGTTCTCCATCTTCACTTTCAATTGCTGATACAAAGCGTGATCCAACTAATCTAGCAATATCGTTATTGGCCCCAGTTTCTTTCTTTTTAATGAAAGTATCTGATTTAGCTTGTCGGCCGTAATCACCCATAATATCCTTAATGATATTGATAAATGTGGACTTACCATTTGACCCTCCACCAATTAAGAAAACCATGATTTGTTCTGTAATCTCACCAGTAAGGGAATAACCGATTAACCGCTGCATGTATTCAGCAAGTTCTTTATCACCTTGGAAAATTTGATCTAAGAAATTAAGCCATTCGGGACACTTTGCATTTTCATCAAACGCGATATTTGTGATTTTGGTTAATCCAAGTTCTCTATCATGTTGCTGCAGCTTCCCTGTTTTTAAATCAACAATGCCGTTTTCAACATTTAACAGGTATTTGTGTGTATCAAAATCCCCGCGTTCTCCTGGAACCAATGGCATAAGGTCCTTGATGCTATTCATTCGGATATTTCTACGTTCACACATACGTGACCATTTCGCTTCTGCTTCATCATCCGATTTAGAAAGGCTGCGTAAAACTTTGGCTGTAATTCTTTCAATTTCTTTTTTCGTATCCACTTTCCAACGCTTTCCGTCCCATATATACCAACCAACATCGTTAATATATTTAATTACATGGCCATATTCGTATGCGATACGTTCAGCGTTTCCCATTTCAGTAAGTTTGAATTTTCTCTTGGGCTTGTCCTCCACAACTTCAGCTATATTTTCATTAATAAAATTGAATGAGAATTCCTCGAATTGCTGTTTGTTGTCTAAGATAGTTGTGGATGTGGAGGAAATAGCTACTCCTATCGTTCTTTCACCATAAGTTTCATTTGTATCACTGAAATGGATAACGTCCCACTTATCACGAATTAAGTTACTTTCGCGAAACATCGCATCCATTCGAGTTGCTGATTTACCTGTCCAAAACGCAAGATAATTACATAAAGCCAGGTCACTCGCTGAATGATCGTCATTTATTAAGTTTCCGTTATATAATGAGCGAATTTCATCACCATTTTTACTACGGAACATTTTCTCCCAAAGAGATTCATTTGAAATTTTGATTTCATCTTTTTCAAATTCCGCTAAATTCACTCGTCCTTGAATGTCGCTATCGTCAAAGTATTGTTCGAATACTTCTTCCAGTTCATCTGTACGATCATAGATATCATTAGAATTTTCACGATTTCCAGTGAAAGTGAAGAATCGACCGTATGAGTAAATTTCTAAACCGTGTTTTGTATTTTTCCTTCCAGTACCTAATACTGATTGTGGAAGGCTACCTTTGATAATGATGTGGATTCCTTTCTCTGATGGTGAAAACTCTGTGTAACTGTCTAATGTATCGATAATTTCTGTTGCAAAAGTATTTGTTTTTCCGTCCACAACACACTTATCAATATCTATTCCTATATAGTTGTCCTGCCTGCTAAACACGAACCCTATTCCGTCATAGTCACCTTCCAAGTAGAATTTGACTGCCGTTGCAAATGTTGACCAGGTACGTCTATTATTTGCTTGAGCCATTTCACCAGTCACCTGACACGGAACTTTTGTCTGCTTGCCATTTCGTGTTTCGAACTTCCACAAGATCCATTGAGAAAGGGCCTTTAACTCGGCAGGAATTTCATTAAAATTGTATGGATTCTTTTTCATTTCGCCCTCCGATTAGCCTTTTAGGGTATAAAAAAGAGAAGTCGGTTAAAACCAACCTCTCTATTTAGTTATTAGAATGGTAGATCGTCATCACCAATTGTTACTGCTGGACCACTTGTGATTGGATTTACATCCGATACATCATAGTATTTTGCCTTAGCAGCAGTACGTTTTTGTTTTTGACCATCCACAACTTTTTCATACTCTTCATGTTTTACTGTGATTTTTAAATTTTTATTGATAAGTTGTTTACCAATATCGTCAGCTGAAGTGAAAACATGATTATTGCCAAACCCACATGCTTTTAACAATGAGTTAACGATTCGTACTGATACCTCATGTTCGAATGTAAACATGTTATAAAGTACTTTTGCACCTTGATGATTTTGCGGTACATCACTGCGAATCTCGAAATCTACCGATAATTTATCTTTACCAGCTTGTGTTTTACCAGCTTCTGCATTTACAATTACCGCTTCATATTTACCTTCTGCTACTAATTCAAAACCTGTATTTACGTTTGTTTCATCGAATTTAAAGAATGACATTATTTATTCCTCCAATTGGTTTATTTTTTAATTTAACTCTTTATTCCTCGTTGATATCCCACAATCCTGACCAGTCACATAACTTATAAAGACCGACACCCATCAGAGCTAACAAGTTAGAAAATAAAACATTGAAGAGAAGCTCGTTAGGTGTATTTATGAAGTAAACCGTGGCTCCAAAACTAACCGCTAGCACTAACAAGTAGATCGTTCTCATTGTTATTCCTCCACATTCATTAGTATTAATTCTTGTTGTACGCAGCCTTTACGCTGATCTAAATGATTTTTAGCAAATACACTTTGATTACCTTCTAAAACAAATCCTCTTGTACCATCTGCCTTTTTAACTAATTGACCAACAACATGAACGATTCCCATAATGTGATTAACGATCTTATCCCGAATATCAGGAATGAATTGCGTATATTGTTGCCCATCATCGTGAGTGATATTTCTTGTTGTCTCCCAAGCTGTGAAAATAACATTTGCATCTAATGAATTAAATGTTTCTACTAGCTTTAAAAGATGGTTATCTAGCAAAGCGTAATCCTTTAATTCCGGCATACCGCTTTTTGTATTTTCACCTTTTTTAAGTAGCCATAACTTTTGGTAATGCGTTAAATTATCGATAAATATATTGTCATACTTACCAATATTTGCTTTGGCCAGTGCGTAAAACTGTAGAATGCTATCATGTGGATTTTCACCATCAATTTTAGCCATGTCTATATTTTCATATCCTTCTAACACTTGGCTTGTTCCATCGATATCCAGGACTAATGTTTTACCTGGTAATAACCCAGCAACCGTTGTTTTTCCGTTACCTGGCTTTGAATAGATAATAATTTTTGCTTTTTTACTTTTGGTAATGGCAGCACCGTTTGTAATTTCCAATTAATTCACCTCTACTCTTCCTAATAAATAATCTGTTGATACGCCTAAAGCTGTTGCTAAATCGCATAATACATAAATGGTAGGTCTAGAATCCCCAATTTCATAATTCGAAATCGTACATCTATCTTTATTAATCATTTCTGCTAATTCTTGTTGAGTAAGGTCTTTCTTTCTTCTTATCTCTCTAAGTCTTGCAGGAAACATAATATTTACCCCTCCGCCATTTGCTTTAGTACAAAGATTGAAGCTTCAAAGTCCTTAATTTTACTTTCAATGTCTTGAATGTTTTGTTCAAGAATCGGCTTTCTTTCTATTACACGCTCTAATTTGCGTTTACAATCGTTTAAATTTCCTTGTTCCACACTTAATGACTTTTCTAATTCTTCAATAGCAGCGTTCATTTATGTTCACCCCAATCTAATTTAGATCCACAACCTGGACAGTAATTAAAATCATCTTGGAGATATGTTTCACATTCATCGCAAAACGGTTCAGCTTCATCACCAACAGAATGATAACTTTGAAATGCAGGTGTCCATTGTACTTTTACCGTCTCTTTCACTTCACTCACCTGCCACTTTCTTTATGGAATGAGACTCTACATATTGTTTGATGCAATCTGTTTCATCGTGTATGTAATCACCATCAATATCTCGGTACTCTTCACCAAAGTAAATTTCTTTCCCACAACTTTCACAGTTACTCATGACATCACTTACAACTGAATCCTGACGATTCCCGACTACCATTGAGTTTTCTACTATTTGGAATCCCTCCAATTTTCTCTTCCATTCTTTCTAGAGTATAGAGAGAGTAATAGACTATGTTGTCATGTATAAATGCCACTTCATGTGGAAGATCCTCTGAATCACGATTTGCTATGATTGGTTTCATTCTGTATTCAGCTAACGCTAATTCAAATGTTTCGTTATTAAGATGAACTTCATTATGACGAATACTGATAATGCCATCTTCATTTCCTGCTAACCGTATAGCTTGTACAGCCTTACTCACTTCTTTAATGTTCATTAGCAGTTCACTCCTTTACATGAGTTGAATTCATGCTATAATCATCTTGAAAATTGATTTTATCTAGATCACCTGCGCCAACAGGTGGTTTTTCTTTTTTAGTAAATTAGGATTGTTCCTTAATCGTTCCGGTATGAAGTTTGGATTTATTTTTTTAAAAGCTTTATTTTTCATCTTTGTAATCCCGTTTGTAGTTATTCCTAAAACAATGGCAATTTCATCATCCGTATACTCTTCTGCTTTTTTTCTTAATATCCATTGATCTCGTTTGTTTAAACAACTTAACAACTCTTCAACTTCAATTTTTTTTGAAATTTCATCTTCTATATTGATTTTAGAAACTGCAAAAAACTCATTTTCAACTTCTCCATTTGCATATAAATCAATAGATTGACAAGCGTACTTTTGTTTATCTTCTATAGAAACTGCTGTTGTTATTTTTATGGTCGTTCCTTTATTGTGTATTTCTCGTTTTATTGCGAACCAAATTGCTCTAACAATATAGCCATCTATATTATTGAATTTATCCAAATCGCTTTTTACGCATATTTCCCATAAAACTAAATTCCCAACTTGTCTTAAATCATCTAGCTCCATGTTGTTCATAGTAGCTATATAGCTTGCTTTCTTGAAACTACTTAATTTCCTATTAATAACTAAATCCACTAGATGCTGTTTTTCCTCGAACAACTTTTCAGGTTTCATTTCCTTTTACCTTCCCTTCATTATTTTTCTAAGAATTTTTTAATTGGTTTATCTAATGCAGCTGCAAGTGACATTACTATAACAATCGTTAATGCTACAATGAACAATGAGAATGTACTTTCTTCCATCACTTACCCCTCCTTTTCAGAAATCTTCATTCTTTTGGATTTTTTAGCCCAGTATCGTTGATTTGCTGCTTTAACCTTTTCCTTGTTTTCAGCCCTCCACAACTTCATGTATGCATTTCTCGCTTCACGAGCTGATAATTCTTCATTCTTTACCAAACGTCAACACCTCCATAACAACTTTACAAAACGTAAAGTTTACGTTAAAAAAATATTCTTTACTAAATGTAAAGTTTTATCTTTATCTTTCTCTTCATCTTTATCTGATAGGCTTATTGTACTATGTAACTTTACGAAATGTAAAGTATTTTATTTAAAAAAATTAAAACTTGTCTTTTTGTAAACGTTTGGTGTACATTAAGTATATAAAAATAAGATGAAGATAAAGATTAATTCATTATGAATCTTGACATAAATAGTATGAAGAAAGGAGGAAAATAAAGAATGGCTGAAACAATGGGAAGCCGAATCAAACAGGTTCGTAAAGAAAAAGATATGAAACAATATGAACTAGCTGAAGCGATCGGTGTAAACTTTACAGCAATTTCATTATATGAATCCGATAAAAGAGAACCACGTCGAGATATACTTGAAAAGATTGCTCGTGTAACAAACGTCTCTGTTGATTACCTATATGGATTATCAGAACACAAAACATTAGATAAAGATAAATCAGATAAAGTTTCAAAAGAAGCAGCAGAGTTAATGGAGAAGATAAATAAATTACCTCCAGAGAAACGACAAGCGATACTAAATTTAATTGATACATTTTAGATAAAACAAAAAAAGAGAGCCTCTCAGCTCTCAACCTTTTTCCCTCGTATTCTTCTTTTTTCAACAAAGTTCTGTTATGATGAGGGATATATACATAAATTTTTAAACAACTAACTTTATATAAAAAAAATAAAACCCCCGACGAAAGTTTTTAGATGGTAGAAGGTTGGTCGCCAGAACACCATTTAAAAACCGGTAACAGAGGTTTTGTGTATACGTTAATTAAATTGATACTTTGATAGTATCATAAACTCAAAAAAACGTAAATACAAATCCTTTATTTTGCTATACCCAATTTTTGTCGGGGTAAGAAAATGGAGGATTTTTTATTATGGCTAAAATGAAGAAATGGAAATTAGAAAGAGAATATGTGGAAGTACCAAACGTAACTGCATTTTCTGTTGAAACACGTAAAAATAATGATGATCCAGAAAGTTGTCTTTCATTACAAGCTTTAGGATTGATCGTTAACCTTTGGTCTTACAATACAGAAGAGTGGGAATTACATAAAACAGAATTGTACAAGCGTTACGGTAAAAACAAAGAAACATCCGTAAAGAATGCTTGGAAAGAATTAATGGATGCTAACTACATCATTGAATATAAGTTCCGTGTAGGTAAGCAATGGGATTACGAATACTACTATCGTATTACACCTTTCACAGATGAAGAACGTAAAGAAATCCTTGCGTATGCTGAAAAAGAACACGGCAAAATTTGGGGACTTGATTTTCAAGACCTCAAAATGAAGACCTCAAAATCAAGAGATAATAAAAAAGAATTAAAGAAAGATATTATTAAAGAAAAAGAAGAAGAAGAAATTATAACTAACCCTGTTACTGAATCTATGATTCTTGATTTAATGAATCAAAAGATTGAAGAACGAGAGATTACAAACCAAAAAACTATTAAAGCTATCCACGATGTTGTTTCTAAATGTAAAGCGATTGGATCTACTGATTTAACTGCAGCTGAAAACTATGTAATCAAAGTTGTGGAAGAAAAGATGTCTAAACTTGGCCAGAAACAAAAAGTAAGAACAGGTAAGGCAAAAGTATCTGGTAATAAAACAATACGCACTGAAATGGCTCCTGATTGGGTTAGAGAAGAAGATAATGAATTATTAATTGTGGAGGACAATGGACAAGCTTCTGAAGATTTAGAGGAAAACCAGAAACGTTTAGATGCCTTATTAGGTAGAAATAAAAAAGAAGAGAACTGATTAACAGTCCTCTTCCACGAATAGTAAAATAATGTAATATTTTACCGCTATAAATTGGGAAACATTTCTTTTATAGTGGAATTATATTACAACAAATCTTTGTTTTGGAGTAACATTTTTGAGTAGACAGCTATATGTTTTGCATACTTACCTTGTTCGCGTCCATTTAGCTTGTTATAGTCTCTTTTAATGTCACTTAATAGTAAATCTAGTAGAGAATCATTTCGTTCGTCATCGAAGCCGAGAAGGACGTCTGATGAAATACCAAAAATGGAACAAAGAGCTTTTATACTTTCCACATCAGGTTGATGACGATCTGTTTCCCAATGTTTAATTTGTCCTAAACTAAAACCATACTTATCAGCAAATTCATCTTGCGTAAGACCCAGTCTTTTTCTAAAAAATTTTATTTTCTGTCCAATTGTATTCATATTTTAAGTATAGTAATTGTTGTATTTATATACCATAAAAGTTAGATATGCAATCTATAAAGTTAATTTAACTAACTTTAATTTACGTAAAAAATAAACATAGAACAATTGTTCTGCAAGTGGTAAAATATTCATGTACTATTAAATCATTAGTTAATATGCAAAATTGCATATGCACCGAAATCTTGATTTATAGCGATAAAAAAACTTTCTCAATATTTGTTTTGTGAGTGTTTTGTCAAAATTGTAAAAATTCGTGATAGTATTTAGTTAACTAAAAATGAACGAAAAAAAGACCCATATGAGCGTGTTCAAGAGGCGGCTGTCAAACTATCTCTTGAACCGTTCCCTAAACCTCGCTTAGGAAACACTTTGCTACATACGAGTCACATCTAAGTATAACATAAAAACACAATATTCTTTCCTCGTATTTTGTTTCCAACTTGAGAAAATTCGTTAGGACGTGGTTTGTTTTTTCAGGAAGGGGAAAACAATGCAACAAGTTATGAATGAATTATTAAACAAAATGGAGTCATTAGGATACTCAAGAAGAGGATTTGCTGAAAAACTTAAAGTTAGTCGTGAAAAACTTAGACGAGGACTTGTATGTGAATATGAAATGGATGTTAATGTATTCTTCAATGCTATTGACCTTCTATTTGAAAAACAAAATGAGAAACGAAAAATCACAAGAGAATACTTTTCAGAATGCGAGAGCATATCAAATATTGAAGTTGGTTTAATATATTGCCAGGTTCAAGGTGAATACGATCTTATGAATTATTTAATAACTAAACACGAGAAAAAAAGCAATTTAGGAATATTCTTCAGCATATATAAACTTTTCAACAAAAGAAATAAGAACGAATTAAGAGGTAAAGAACTTTACAATGAATTAAGTAGCAAGCGATTTTCCTCTAATCCACATTGTCAGGTGATGGTAAACATTCTATTAATGTTATCACTTGCGGATATGCCAAATAACAATGCAATCATTCAATATGTGGATGCAATGGAACAAAATTTAGAAAAACTGACACAAGGTATTGTTAAGGATTATTTACGCATGTTAGCTGATGAACGAAAAGCATATATGTATTTATGGAGAGTACAACTTGATGAATGTCGAAATACATGCTATAAAATAATTAACTCTTGCATAGATATTCCAATTATTCAAGCAACTGCCTTTTGTTGTTTGGGAGAAAGCTACCAATTTGAATCTCCATCTAAATCAATTGAATACATATCAAAGGCAATTGAAAAATTGGGAGAAGTTAATGTTCCTTTAAAATCTCAAAAATATGTAGCTTTTCAGTCAACACTTGCACATGTACGAATAAATCATGAGATTAATATTAAAGAGATTGATTTATCGACCGTCCACATAAACGAGAAAGCGAGTTATGAATATAAATTCGGTAATCGTCAATTAGGATTGTCACTCTTTAAAGAAATGGAAACAGAAGGCTTTAGTCCATTCCAACGTTTTTCTTACAGTAAATGCATTGGGGATTTAGAAGGTATTAAACAAGCCTTACTAGAATTTGAATTATCAGGACTAAGCTTCTATGGTCAGTTATGTAAAAACATACTAATGAGCAAAGGGGAAGTACTACAATGAAAAAGAAACTAGTTGCACTAGTAATGTGTGTTGGGGCATTAGGATTCGGAGTATTTGGAAACGTTGATAAAGTAGATCAGACAAGCCCAGTTACATATATGATGGTGGACCCAGGCGGATCTTGAGCAATTAAATAACCTAATCACAAAGAAAGTCGTTACTTCGGTAGCGACTTTCAGTGCGTTTAAGGGGTGACACAAATAAAACATCAAATCGTAAAACTGTGTCACTTATAAATTTTACAAAAATAGAGGGAGGAAAATTACTATGATGAATCAAGGGGCGGCTTTACAAATCGAGAAAGAATTCAGTGTGGAGGACAAGTTACATATCATCTTAGAAAAAGCGGAGAACGGTGATCCACAAGCAATTGCACTTTTAGAACAAATTAATATTTTGACGAAATAAGAGCTTCGGCTCTTTTCTTATGAGCAAAAGATGTACTGAAATTTTGAAGCAAGCCATTTGTACAACTTTATTTGTATTTTTTGCTGATTTTGTTATACTTACAGTAGTCATATTGACGAAGTAACGTATGACTGTAGTAATACTGAAGAATAAGTTTGTCCATAATAAAAAGAGAGATGTTGGCGCATCTCCCTTGGTAACTGATATCTTGAACAGTCGGTTGCTATATATTATTTTTGTTGAGAATCGTCTTCTTGCTGGCCGGCATTTGGGACGGTTCTTTTATTTGATTTACTTTTGATTTTATCTGCTAGTTTATCTGCGTATGCTGTAATGACTATTGTTAAAGCTCCCTTGATAGGATCATGAAGTAAATCGGTTAAGTAATTAAATATTTCCGTTATGTCCATCTTCGCACCTCCTCTCCCACTAAAAATACTTGAGAAAGGATAGCAATCCGACCACCTAGCAATATCAGCTGATTTCATCATAACATAAAAAACAATCAATTTTATAATAAGTATTATCAAAATTAAACCTAACTATTTTTTTACAGAAGATAAATTTATAATTATCCCTTGCTATTACGGTCTTAGTTATATTTTTGGTCCCGTTATCGTTCATACTAGCAATCAAGTTACAAGGACGCGGTCCACGTCCTAATAAAATTTCACATACCCGAATGAAAATATTTTATTTAAATATGTATACAGGGGAATTGCATGATATTAAAAGGGATATTGCTATGAATAGCAAAATAGTTATCAATATTACTATTGCTATCTTTATCTTTATCTTATAAACTATCAATAGTAAAATTGCTAGCAATATTAATAGTACTAGCAATATCATCATTGAAGGTTGAGGTGCTAATGTTATGACTGAAATCATTGCCGTATCAACGAACAAGGGCGGTGTACTGAAAACAACTTCCGTCACAAATTTAGCTGGTGTTTATGCAAGAGAAGGTAAGAAAGTTTTAATTATAGATACAGATAATCAGGGAAATGCACTTATGAGCTTTGGTAAAAATCCTGATAAATGTAAGATAACTATTTTCGATATTTTGGTTCATGGTGACATGGCTGAAAAGGGAATTATAAACGTACATAAGAATATCGACATCATCCCAGCTAACCACGATATGTCCACATTCGACTTTAAAATTCTCCCTAACTTAAATATGTATCCGAATATCTTTGGACTGTTAGCTGTAGCCATGCGTGACATTATGGATCTATACGATGTGATCTTAATCGACACTCCACCAACTTTAGGATTGGTACAAGGTAACGTTTTAACTTTTGCTAACAAAGTTTTAATTCCATTCCAACCCGAAGGTTATTCAGTGAAATCACTGGAGAAGATTTTAGAAACAATTTATGAATTTAAAGAAAAGAAAAATCCTAATTTAGAAATAGTCGGTGTGTTTGCGACATTAGTTAATAGTAGAACTAACATTCATAAAACATTTATTGATAAAGCTCAAAAATATTGCAAGAAACATAAAGTTAAATTCTTTGATACTTACATTCCACAATCAATACGATTCGCAAACGCTGTGGCATATGAAGGTAAACCAGCTGTAATTTACGAACCGTACAATGAAGTATCACGTTCTTATTTTAAATTAGCAAAGGAGATGGCATAGATGGCTAAGAAGAAAACAACTGTACTCGATTTTGATAATGATCCAGAAATTGTAGAGGAAGAAGAAAAAGAAGAAAATCCTCCTGTAGTTAATGATGGCACTAATAATATCAATAGCAATAGTAATAATGCTAGCAATAGTGATAGCATTCTATCATCTGTTCTATCCAAGACTACAAAAGAGCCGAAGAAGATTTATACAGGATTTTATTTAGACGAACCTGTTAAAAAAACGATTGATAAAATCGTAAAACAAAATAAAGATACGAATAAATCAAAGCTTGTAAATGACCTTCTAACAGAAGCATTTAAACAAGCTGGATTAATGAAGTAAGCCCCGCAAATAAGCAGGGCTTTTTCTTATGAATTCACCGCTAGTTTATCCATGAAATCGTGTATAGATGTCGCCTGAAAAATACGTAAATTGGAGGATTGGATATCATATTTTTTATCAGTGATTATGAGGATGTTAGGGAAGAATTTTGACTCTTTTGGTTGCCAAGACTCGTTATGCCATTCCTGACTGTGGAAGTACAACTCATATCGATTGATTTTATCTTGCATAATTTTTTTACTGTAAACTGACTTCTGAACTTCAATGAAGAATGGGGATCTACGCCAAATTGTAAATGCATCAGGTTCCATAAATTCTTTACCGTACTTTGGTTCAACTTTAAATAGTTTTGGTTTTTCATAATGAATGAGTTGTTTGTATACGTCCACAATACTGAGGAAGTGGGGAAACTTTTGGCTAGTTTTTCGTAGTGTGCTAGGTTGAGGGAAATATATAAATGGCTGCTGTGTGATATTGGCATCCACATGACCATCTCTTCTTAATCGTTTCATGACTGTATTACAGCAAGTAACCGCGTTTTTCACTCCTTGAAAATGCAAATCGATAATATCATCCCTAGACATACATCTGAAACGTTTCAAATCGCCCATTATCGCTTTATCTCTACTCTTCATAATCTAACACCCCAAACAATTTAATATCTTCTTGTGGAGGATTCTGAAGCTTCATATCATCTTTTGGAATACGATAAGGTTCAACAATTTGTTTCGCTTTGCTTAATTTTAAATATGGAGCTTGCACTTTCTTTAATCCATTTAATTTCAATATCATTTGGCCCGATTGTTCCAAGTGTTCTGAACCAGGTGTACCCATGATATTACTGTTGATTGTATCGGCACATTTAAAGCCCATTCTTACTGTCATATTGAGTTTTAGTTTACCATCTAATACTTTTGCATCAGGACGTTGCATACTAAGCATAAGGAAGACTCCTAGCGCTCTACCGACTGCCGATATCTTTTCAATTGTGGACATACACTCTTTTTCATCCTGAAGCATCGCCACTTCATCAATAGCAAGCAAGATATATGGTTTCTGATTATCAGAATTCAATTTGTTGTATTCATCAATGTGATCCACTTCATACTCTTCCATCAGTTTTCTACGTTCACGTATTTCCTTCCACACTTTTTGCAGCATGATCTTCATTTCTATTTCTTCCATACAAACCTCTTTTACGTGTTTGACTCTTCTCAAGAAATGAAACTCTGAATTCTTTAAATCTCCCAGGTACAAGTGTAATTTATCTGGGGACATGTATTGAATGAGTGTAGATAGAACAACACGTACCATACTACTTTTACCGCTCCCTGTTTCTCCAGCTATGAGTAAATGAGGTGTATTTGAATCAACCATGTCATACGTAATCGTGTTTCCAAATTGGTCACGACCTACCACAACCGGTAGACGATGCTGTTTTAGTAACGGCTGCCATTTCTTATAACTGTAATTGTATGGTTGTAATCCGGCATCCGAATGAAACACATTGAGGACAAACTTTTTGATATCACCTTCAATTGCTACATTCCGTCCTAATATTTGTTGAAAGCAAAACCATTTCTTTTCAATTGTCTTCGGATCTAGACCATTCGGAATGGTAAATACATATCTAACAGTCTCTTTTGTGGAAGAAACGGAATGTATTTTTGGATAAATAGGTACTTTCCCACCCCTCGTTTGATGGTCCACAAATAAACCTGCTTTTCCAAATACCTCTATAAGTTGGTTCTTCAAACCTTTTTTATGAAGCCATTCTTTGATGATTCTCATTTCACATCCTCCTAGAACATGATTAAGATTTTGATAAATACATAACCGATGAAACAAACTCCACCTATTCTCATTCCATGATACATTCCATCACTTAAAAGTTTAGCTGCTGCAACGTGATCATTCTTTACAAGATGTTTCTCTAATATTGCTCCACCAATTGTTGTTGCTCCTAAAACGCCTAAAGAAATAAATGTAGTTATCATATAAAACTCCCCTTTATAAACAGAATTTAGAATCCTTTTATTACATGGGTTTATAGGTCTAATACCTTGATAGCGTTACTTTAGTAGCTAACTTGATAGCTACTTTGATAGTACAAATACTAGTTACCTTAATAGCAATTATGCTATTTACTTTGGTAGCTACTTTGATAATAAGTTTGATAGCTACTTTGGTAGCGACCTTGATATAGCATATTGTGGATGGCTTGTACATTATTAACACTTTTGTTTAAAAAAATTAAGCCTTGGTAAAAATGTGAGTAAAAAAGTGTTTAAGAATAGGAGTGTTTAATTTGTTTGGTTTGGGGAAACCAATATCAAGGTTTGGTAAATTTCTAAGAAAAAATAATATTACTCAAACAGATTTGAAGGACTGGAGCGGAGTGAATCAAAATACACTTAGTCGAATTTCAAGATCAAACAAACACAAGCCATCAATGAGCAATGGCCAAAAAATAATTAAAGCTTTAAAGAAAAAAGGATATAAAGTGGATTTTGATGATTTCTGGATGTAATTAGAAAATAATCTTACAATCCCCTTCTAAAATTGGTATGATTTACTTAATTCAATAGGGATCACCGACACTTAGGGGGAAATATTCATGAAAAAAGTTTTCAAATTTGGTTGTTTCGGGTTTATTGCATTATTTGTAATACTTGTTATTGCACTAATTATCGATATATCTAATGACGACCCAAAAGAAAAAAGTAAACCGAAAGAAACTGCTACAGTAACTGCAAAATGGGAAGAAAAAATTAAAGAAATTGCATCGAGTGATAAATCTACAACTGAAAAGTTTGATGAAGTAAGCAAATATGCTCAAGGTTACAAACCATCAAAAGATGAAGTTAAACAATTCGGCGATGAAATTATTAAAGAATATAAAGATAAAAACTATATTAAAGATGTATCTAACCATGAATACATGCTAAAAAATCTTTTCAAGTCACAAATTGTTGATAAAAATGCATCAGATAAAAATTTAAAAGATTTTGCTTTTGATTTCTGGCAAAACTCTAAATATAATTACCGTGGTGTTGAAAATGCAACAAGTAGTGCTACTCAAGCTAATGAGCGCCAAATGGATAAAGCTTTAAGTAAAATGAATAAATAAGAAGAAATAAAAAAAAGCCGCCCAATAGGACGGCTCTTATTTTTACTTTTCAAACTTCACATATTCACCTGAAACCCATTGGTCCCCACCGACATTATACCAACCATCTTTATATCCCCAAGACTGATACCTTTCGCTTTGGTGCACATTTTTTACAACGCCATATCTAGTTCCTGGACCAGTACGAACGCGTAACACATCAGCAGTAATAGTTACTACACCAATGCCATCATTTGAAGGTTTAGACGGTGCTGGTGCATTTTCTCCTGTACAACGAATGTATGACGAATCATTATATACCCACTGATCGCCACCTAAGTTTAGCCACCCATTTGACTCACCCCATACTTGGTAGTATTCTCCTTTCCCTAATTGGCGAATAACCTCGTATCCAGTACCAGGTCCTTTACGAAGGTTAACATTATTCCCCTCGATATACACAACGCTTGTCCCACTAGATGACGGTGGAGTAGGCATTGGAACCACGTTATTACTACCACAGTTATATGCATTTTGGACTCTTTCAATAAAGCTATTCCAACGTCCTTCTGCTAGCATACGATGAGGACAATACTTTCCACTCCACGATTGGTGTGTGCGAACTTTGCTTATTGGAATGTTGTACTGTTTCATTAGTTGAGCTACGACGATAGCTGCATTATCTTCCGCTTTATAATATCGCTCTCCACCGTTTAAAGAGTAGCAAATCTCAACCCCAATAGACTTTCTATTTCCATTTCCGCCACCATCACCACAATGCCAAGCGTTACGTTCTAAAGGAATTCCTTGTACAGCTTCCTTATCATCTACCGCAATATGAAACGATACTTGGTTGTCATTACGAATCATATAAGCCACTTCGTTATTCGCTGTAGCATCGTTATAAGTATTGTGGACAGTAATGAATTCTGGATTCATTGTATGAGGACACTTAGTACCATATTTGCTTGCATCAACTAATTTTTTTCTGATTTCCATTATTCAACATCTCCTTTTTTATCTTCTTGTTTTTGTTTACCACCCAAAACTTCAACTGCATTTGTCAAAGCTTGTGGAAGGGGAATTCCCATTTTCCCTGCATTTTCTAAAAGTGAAAGTAACTCATTTCCAATAAAGAAAAAGATTGTTGCTTCACGAATAGCACTATTTGTTCCTATGGCCGCATCAGCTTGAGAAGCTGCTCCAACCAAAAGAAAAAGCACCACCTTTTTGGCGATGCCTTTGAAACCAACTTTGCTTTTTAATTCTCCGTTATAACCTGCTGCAATTACTCCTGTGATATAGTCGATAGCTGCCATGATTAGTAGAACTTTCAATGTTGTATCCCATCCTCCCAAAAAGTACCCACAGAAGCCACCAAACGTAGCTATAAATGTTTTCATTAATACATCAATACGTTCCACATTCTTTCCTCCTTTGCAAAATAAAAAAGCCCACTATTGCGCGCTTGTAATTAAATCTGCTCTTCCTTCTTTAGTTAAGTAAGCATCGACACGTTCCTTGTACTTCAACATAGGTCCGTCAATTACTACTTCTTGATACGTATAATGTCCTTGAATAATCATCATTGCCATGAATTCAGCCATTTACATTCTCATTCCTTTCAATGTTTGCTGCATGATGAATTCAGCCATTGCCGCCTTAGTTACTTCTAATTCTGTTTTTAGTTTATCCATTTCAGATGGGCCAGGTTCTGGTTGTGGTGGTAATTCCGGTTTTAATTTAATCCACTTCCCATCCTTGAAAACAGGATCATAAATTAAATCTGGACAAACTTCTAAAGTACAATTTATTGGAATATCTGGCTCATAGCCCACAATAACATCTTCTTCATATGGTACTTTGATAGGTACATACTCTACCTTGTACATTACGCAATTCGGACAGTCAAATTTACCATCTTCGTTTTCTTGGTGTACCTCGCATAACTTTTCTTCCGTAACAACTTCTTTCTGTTCCCATCGGTATTGTGTTTGTTTCTCGTAAACTGGTTTTTCGGGAATAGGGATAATTTCTGTAAACCTTCCGTCTTTGTCGTAACAGTAACCGTATAATATAGCCATATATTTTCCTCCTTAGTCAGCTACAAAAGTTTCTACTATTCGTAAACCTTTACCAGTTGTATAGAATCGTATAGTCCCATCTGTGTTTATTTGATACTTTAAAGGTGATCCGTCCTCAGCAATACCCCACTTCACAAGAGTCAGCAATGGGCGCATGTTTACAGGGAGTGTTGTCACAACTTCACCTGTAGCTCCTGCATTTCGCATAATAGCAAGCCTAACAGTCACTGTGTTCCCTCTTCTGTCTGCTATCGGTCCAAACCCTGAGTCAAAGTTAGTTGCATCGGCTGTCAAGGTTAAATTAACTCGCCCGTCTTTTGCTGTGTAGTCTGTTTTCTTCATGAGGTTTGTGTCAGTAGCTAAAACGTTAAACGCATCAGTTTCATGATTGTAAGCCCACGCTGTTTTAGTTCCTCCTGCCGTTGGAAAACCTTGGAGAGATGCTCCTGTTGCACTCATAGTAATTTGACCTCTTTTAGTCCCTCCCACTGACCACTGAAGTGTTTTGAATCCTCCAGATATGTCCATGTCAAGGTTGCCTGTCATAGTGTCTCCTGTTTTCTTTAACAGGTTTGTATCAGAAAACATAGTGAATAATTTAGCCACCGGGTCATACTCGAATACTGTAGTATTATTAACTTGGTCACGTAGATGGAATTTATCTTGCGTTTGAGAGCCTACATAGTATTGTAAAGTCCCACCTTTAGTAAAAGCTAGGTATCTATTTCCACTAGCTTTATTAAGTGATAAATCACCTGTCATGGTATCACCACTACGTTTCACGACATCCATTGTATTCAATTTGTTTTGCAATTGGGTTAATTGAGTATTAATTGAAGTCCATCTACTATTAATATCATCTACCAGCCATTGTGCTAGATTAATCAATTCTTCTAATTCAGAAATGTAAGGGCCACTCATTGTATTTCCTGTCATTGCATCAGCTAATGTTACAAGTCCGAAATCTTGAGTAGACGCTCTAACAGTTCCTCCTTGTTCAATTGAGAAATACGATCTTTTTCCGATACCAGCCACGCCGAATGTTTCTGGTCTGAAGGTATATTCAAAATTACCTTGTGTAGCATTGATTATTTTAACGCCGGACGTATCGCGAACGTATGCGTTATTTGGTTTCAATCCTTCATAGTAAATCGTATTTCCAGTTAAATTATAAGGAACACCGCCGTCCACAACAAATACATTTACAGTTACAGTCCCTTTATCACCTTGACGTCCAGTAACAACTGCATTTAATTGCGCTTGTTGACTTTTCGTTATATCAAGAATTAACTTCGTTTTCATAGTTTAATCCCACCTTCATTATTGACGGTTTCAATGTCGCTTTCGGTTAATACTTTTTCTTCAGTGTGCCTGTCAAAAATACTAGGTTTTCTTTTAGTTGCAGCTCTGAAACCAAATTTCGAAACTTCAGGTTCTTTTTTTACAATTTTAATTTCATACGAAAAATCTATATCTCTATCACTTTCTATAGTGAAATATGTTTCTGTTCTATTCGATACCCAAATATCACCGCGCCCATATTTACTAAGAAATACATGATAATTTTCAGTTTCATATTGTAAAAAGTCAGGAAGGTCGATCCGTGTATATCCATCCACAGTTGCCCCCTTGCCAACATGCGTATATGTTTCATTTGAATTTAAAGGCGCAAACATTTCTTTTTTAATCGGTTCGGATGTATCTAATGAATATGTGGAAAGTGAAGCTGCATTAACGTTTGTCAATGTACTTCTAATATCGGCATTAACAATGCTATATCCATTCATGTCTAAAGTTTTCCAAAAGTTGATACGATCCCAGGTTG
>Ga0209025_1002016_pt1 | contig 23176 bp, 22 predicted proteins | sample AraplaMF_Col_mLB_FD_184256 | JGI IMG/M metagenome (GOLD analysis project Ga0209025, IMG submission 184256) | Arabidopsis root microbial communities from the University of North Carolina, USA - plate scrape MF_Col_mLB (SPAdes) (version 2) | ecosystem: Host-associated > Plants > Roots > Endosphere... | reverse complement strand
AATACGATGATTGGTAGTATCATCAATATCGTTCCAAAATATCCTGTGCCTGTTGAAGCAGTAGAAACACTTGAAAAACTAAGCATTGACGTATTCCACTGTGGAATCAAAGATATTGCGATAAAAAGTAGAGAAGCTATGAAAGGATATACTAGCATGCTCATTATCTTCACGGTGATATCTTGTCCAAAATTTAGTATAGCTATAAGACCGAGTACTAATACAAGCGATAAAATGGCCCTTGGAGGCTCTGGCATGTGCAATTGATTCACAATAAAACTACTTGCAGTATTTGTAAGTGCAACCGAATACATCAGCACGATCGTATAAATTGAAACGAAGTATACTATGTTAAAAATTATACTTGCCTTATTTCCGAAATACTCTCTTATTGTACCTGTAATCCCCTCATCAGCAGAATTAGAAGCGTATATCATTTTAGCAAGCGCTCTATGTGAGTAATACATAACAGGATATGCAAGTATGGTAATTAACAATAATGATAATAAACCACCTGAACCCGCATTAATCGGTAAAAAGAGTACGCCTGCTCCAATTGCTGTTCCAAAAAGGCTCAATGCCCAGGTAGTATCCTGTTTATGCCACTTTTTAGGATCTAGATATTTCTCATTTTTTACTGCAGTGTTTTCATCTTGAAATTCTATTTTTTTTGCAGTATTTCCATTCATATAATAATTCCTCCTTATATCCTATTCTTACGTCTCTTTTTAAGGCTTAGGAATATAGACCATTCTTGAATAATGAATTGCTTACAAGGTGCGCCACATCGTGTGTCCAACCTGATAGATTTGTTAGCGTTTACAAAACAACTCAATTATATAATATATTAGTATACTTTAATTGTATAGTAGTATATTTTAGTGATAATGGCTTTTAGCATACTGACGCCCTTAGGAGAACAATAGAGAATAGAATTGTTAACTATTTCACAATATTTCCAATAACTGTTTATTTATTTAATTGTTTCTCTCCAAAGATTTTACTTTTAATGGCAATCCCTGTAGGTGTGGCTGCAATTCCACCTAAACCTGTCTCTCTTAATTCGCGAGGCATCTGTCTTCCAACTCTATACATCGCTTCAATAACTTCGTCAGCATTGATGATATTGTTTACACCGGCTAATGCGATGTCCGCTGCTGCTAAAGCATTGGCCGTTCCAATAGCGTTTCTCTTTACACAAGGAATTTCTACCAAACCAGCGACCGGATCACAAACTAAACCGAGTAAATTTTGTAATGCGGTTGAGAAAGCTTCAGAAGATTGCTGCGCTGTTCCTCCGGCAGCTTCTACCGCTGCTGCTGCAGCCATTGCTGAGGCACTGCCTACTTCAGCTTGGCACCCTCCGTACGCTCCGGAAATACAAGCGTTATTTGCGACTATCATTCCAAATAAAGATGAAGTGAATAGAAAATGGACCATATCTTCATGACTTAACTGCAACGTATCTTTAATACTAAATAGGACTCCCGGGATCGTCCCACTCGCACCTGCTGTTGGAGTTGCACAAATAGCTCCTAATGAAGCATTTACTTCATTAACCCCGATAGCACTTTGAATCCCTAACACCATCAAATCTCCAGAAAGAGTTTTTCCATTTTCTCGATATTTTTTTATTTTAACAGCATCCCCTCCGGTTAAACCGGTCGGAGAAAATACCCCGTTGCCCCCGATACTTTTATTTACGGCATTTTCCATAGTCGCTAAGTTTTTTTCCATTTTACTCCAAACTTCTTCATAAGAAGTTTTAGTTTGTTCAATTTCCTGTTCGATTGCTAATTCATAAATTGGCTTTTGCCTTTTATTAGCTGCATCTACAATTTCTTTTATGGTCATATACATATTTTTTCACCTCTTAATAACTAAAGAATAATGATATTAGCTATACTGCTTACACTTCCCAATTCCTTCTGAGCATCACCAGGCAATAGCGAATCCAAAGCGAATACATATAAATATTTTCCATTTTCTTCTAAACTATAAAAATTGTTAATTTCCACATCATATTGTTTAAAGATTCTGCGTAAGACAAATTCAAAGTCAGCTCTTTCGGAAATCGCAATAATAACTGGTAATGGCCCCTGCAAATCTAGGCTAAATCCGTCAATTTCAACATGTTTAACTTCAATTAATCCGCCGCCAACCGAAATACCCACTGTTCTAATACTTCGATTTTCATCCTCTAAATATACATCTGCCGTATTTGGATGACCAGCAGGGCTATCACCTGCTTTTTCAATAAAGGTAATGTCAATTCCTTTAGATTCTGCTATTTTAATAGCATCTGGCACTTTGCTGTCATCGGCAGCAAACCCTAATATCCCAGCAATAATTGCAAAATCAGTTCCGTGTCCTTTATGGGTTTCAGCAAATGATTCATAATACCTTACCACGACTTTTTTTGGAAGACCTTGAAGTAACTTATTGGCAACTGTTCCAATAGCTAAAGCACCTGCAGTATGTGAACTTGAAGGACCTATCATTACCGGCCCAATTACATCAAAACAACTTTTGTATTTAACGACCTTTTTTTCTTTAATAGATACTACATTCATGTTTATATAAGCACCTCCATCATTTATTATTTTTAAGTGCAGTTGAATCTAAGTTATTAGAGTGACCAATTCAAAATAAAATCTGGCTGATAACATTTCCATTTTCATATTGAATAAATTTCCTTCTGATCACACACCTTTCTTAGAGAAGAAATCGTATCAGTTTGTCCAATTTTAGAAGATTACTTGCAAGGTCTTTAAAATTTTTGTATCCGAACCAAGTTTAATATTTTCTTCGAGGTAATAGATTATTTCTCGACGCCCTCATTATAACTTGTATATTTATAAGTTTAATATTTTTTTATTTTTAGAAAAATTGAATAAATAAAATTTTGAATGAATAATAAATTACATTTGGCACGTAGCAATTGTGTCCATTATTTGAAGCTGTATTAGTTAGTAGCAAAGCAAAAATAACACAGAGTTCCTTTGATTAACACATTGACTATATTGGAAAATCATTATAAAGATACTTATATTATTCTTTGTAGAAACATCTTATTTTATGCGTGAAAGCTGTTGTAATAAATGATTCATGTAGATGAAAAGGAATAAATTAAGAAAATATAAAATTTATTTCGGTTATTTATTATCCTTTTTGAATTTATATACATTTTTCAGAAAAAATAAACTTCCTTTTTCAGCAATCGGTCCATATAGTTGCATAAATCCCAATTTCTCAATTATGACAATGAGAGATGACAATATCGAACAAGGAGATATAAGATGTTGAAAAAAGCAGATCTGCGGATTATTCGGAATTTCAAAAAGTTACTTTGCGGTCTATGACAGCAATCCTGTCACTACCCCATTCCATTCTCCAACTTTAAAATTAGCTTAAATCATAGACTTAAACATGTAGCTCCCTCCCTTCAAATGCTATAATTTGTAAAAAAGTTTATTGGAGGCTTCAATGAAATTACATGCTCTTTTGGATTTTCTACATTTATTATTTTTAAGCATTAAAAGTCATTATGTTCTTGGCATCCCTATTTATGTATTTTTAATCCCTTTCATATTTGTTGTCGGTTACATTATTATCACGATTAACAAACCTATAAAAAGAAAAAGACGCTACATTTAAGCCAATTGCAACCGAATATATGATTGTTGATAACGTCGATGCAGAAGGTTCTTTATCCACCGCGAATCTAAAAGAAATGGTTGATTCAGGTATATTCTCTGTCCAATCACACACAGCAACACATGCTGAAAGCCCCAAAAGAAAAATTTGAAAAGATTACTGGCAAACCTGTCATTGCCTTCGCATACCCATTTGGTCATGTAAATGATTAAGTTGTCGAAGAAACAAAAAAATATTATCAATTTGCAACAACGACAAAGCCAGGGCGGTTTATTACGAAAGGTGAGCCTAACGAATTATTCAAAATGAGGCGTTTTCGCATACATCATTCCATAACAGTGGAACAATTTACACGCTCTATTAAATAACCAAAAAATAGAACTCAATCTCATTTGAGTTCTATTTATATTTTTGAATTTTTCTTGTATTATGTATATAATAAATCTTTTGAATAAAGGAGATCGTACATATGTCATTTGAACAAACGTTAGAAAAGTATGCTGCTCTTGCAGTAAATGTTGGTGTTAATATTCAACCTGGGCAAACATTATCTATTAATGCGCCACTTGAGGCAGCTCCATTTGTCCGCCTTGTTACAGAAAAAGCATATAAATCAGGGGCAAAGCATGTATATGTAGATTGGAACGATGAAGTATTAACACGTTTAAAATTTGACTTAGCTCCTGAAGAAGCATTCTCAGAATTCCCTGCTTGGAAGGCGCATGCACGTGAAGAGCTTGCAAAAGAAGGCGCTGCATTTATGTCTATCTATGCAGAGAATCCAGATCTATTAAAGGGTGTAGATGCAAAGCGAATTGCAAGTGCTCATAAGGTTGCTGGTGAAGCAATGAAAGTATACCGCGATTATGTACAAGCAGATAAAGTAAGCTGGTGCGTGATCTCTGTACCTACGAAAGAATGGGCTGCAAAAGTATTCCCTGATGTTGCGCCAGAAAAGCAAGAAGAAAAGCTATGGGATGCAATTTTCCAAGCAACTCGTGCAAATTTAGAAAATCCTGTGGAAGCATGGAAAGAACATGATGAAACATTACATGAAAAAGTAGACTACTTAAATGAAAAACATTATAAAGCTCTTCATTATACAGGTCCTGGGACAGATTTAACAATTGAACTTCCAGAAAAACATGTATGGGCTGGAGCTGGAAGCTTAAATGAAAAAAACGTACCCTTTATGGCTAATATTCCAACAGAAGAAGTATTTACAATGCCATTAAAATCAGGTGTAAACGGACAAGTATCAAGTACGAAACCATTAGTTTTTGGAGGCAACATCATTGATAATTTTACACTTACATTCGAAAATGGACGTATTGTAAACTATAAAGCTGATACTGGCGAAGAAGCTTTAAAACATTTAGTAGAGACAGATGAAGGCTCTCATTTCTTAGGAGAGGTTGCATTGGTACCTCACGACTCGCCAATTTCTAATACAAATATTTTGTTCTATAATACGTTATTTGATGAAAATGCATCTTGCCATTTAGCAATTGGAAATGCTTATGCATTTAACTTAGAAGGCGGTAAAACAATGACAAAAGAAGAGCTTGCTGAAAATGGGGCGAACTCTAGTATTACACACGAAGACTTTATGATCGGGTCAGCTGAGCTTGATATCGACGGTATTACAGCTGATGGAAGACATGAGCCAATCTTCCGTAAAGGAAACTGGGCATTCTAAAAATATAAATGATTGAATGAAAAAGAGCTGCTTTCTTAGAAAACAGCTCTTTTTCATTTTACCTCGCTTTAACGGGTAGTAAGGCTCCCACTGATTAAAGTTTCACCTTATTATAATCCTAATGAAATATATTTAATTTCTAAATACTCTTCGATTCCAAAATAACCGCCTTCACGACCAATCCCACTTTCTTTAAATCCGCCAAATGGCGCTTGTGCAACAGATGGAAGTCCATCGTTTAAACCAATAATACCGTATTCTAATGCTTCACTAATTTGAAATGCTTGGCTAATGTCTTTTGTAAATACATAAGCCGCTAAGCCATACGGTGTGTTATTCGCACGCTCAATAACTTCTTCCACCGTTTCAAATTTCGCAACTGGTGCAACAGGACCAAATGTTTCTTCAGTCATACATAACATTGTGTCATTTGCGCCTCCAATGACAGTTGGCTCAATGAAATGGCCATTTAATTCTGTAAGTGTTTGGCCTCCATATAGAATTTCGCCGCCTTTTTTGATTGCATCTTCAATATGCTCCTGTACTTTTTCTACAGCATTCGCATCGATAAGTGGCCCTACAGTCGTACCTTCTCCAAATCCATCGCCTACTTTAAGCTGCCCTACTGCTTTTTGGAATTTTTCCGCGAATTCTGCATACACCCCTTCTTGCACAAATACGCGATTTGTACATATACATGTTTGTCCAGCATTACGGAATTTCGAACCAATTACTGCTTCTACCGCTTTATCTAAATCCGCATCGCTCATTACAATAAATGGAGCATGGCCACCTAGCTCAAGCGAAACTTTCTTCATTGTTTTCGCAGCTCCAGACATTAATTCTTTTCCGATTTCAGTTGATCCTGTAAATGAAACCTTTCTTACGCGTCCATCCTCCATCCAAGTATCAGCAATTGCCTTGGCGCTACCAGTGACAATATTTAAAACACCTTTTGGAATATCGGCTTCATGTGCAAGTTCAGCTAATTTCAATGCAGTTAACGGTGTTTGACTTGCAGGTTTTACAACTGCTGTGCAGCCTGCTGCAAGTGCTGGTGCCACTTTTCTTGTAATCATTGCAGCTGGAAAATTCCACGGTGTAATCGCCGCAATAACGCCTACAGGCTGCTTCGTTACTAAAATGCGTTTATTCGGATGAGAAGCTGGAATCATGTCCCCGTATACTCGTTTCCCTTCTTCCGCATACCACTCTACAAAACTATTCGCATAGTTCACTTCCCCAAGTGCTTCTGCAAATGGCTTCCCTTGTTCCTTTGTCATAATCGCCGCAATTTCTTCTTTGTTTTCATCAATTAATGTAAACCACTTTTTTAGTTTTTGCGCACGATCAGCTGCTGTTAATTTTGACCATGATTTAAAAGCTTCATGTGCAGCATCTACCGCCTGCTTTGCCTCAGTGACTCCGCCCTTTGGGACAGTTGCAAAGATTTCCTGCGTCGCCGGATTATTAATCTCAATTTGTTCCTGCAACTGAATCCATTCTCCATTTATATACATAGCTTTCTGCTCTAGATTTACATACGCCGCTTTCTTATTCACTATTTTCTTCCTCCTTTATATTCACTTCATTTTTTTCCATATTTCTATCATACTTTCAAAAAGGCGTTCGAACAAAGAAATACCCTCCAAAAAACTTTCATCCAAATGTCATTAGCCATCCTTATAGCTATATAAATCTACCTTGATTTTTCAACATATAAGTTACTGCCATGGGGTACGCAAAGTAACCTCTACCCGTTTTCTCCTCGACAAAAAAGATGCTGATGGTTTCTATGCATGAACAGGTACTCTCTCATCTAAAAAGAAAGATTATATACCTGCTTTCAATTTGTATTTATATAATTTCCTCTCCTATAAACTTCTTAATTTTCCTAGTTGCTGCAGACTGGCTTATTTTCAAAAACTCTGCTACTTTATAGCTTGATCCATATGTTTTATATGCTTTAAGGATAATATTCCGTTCTACTTCTTCCAACATTTTATAGAGACTTTGACCGGACTGCTCAACTGTTGACCCTTGCATAGATAATGGTAAGTCTTCTATCATGACAATATCATCTGCAGTAATAACAATCCTTTCAATTACATTTTCTATTTCTCTATTATTCCCTTCCCAAGGATACCCTACAAACATTTGTAAAGTACTAGGGGCCAATTTCACATCACGTCCATACTTTTCGTTAAAGTGATGTAAATAATGATAGACTAACGGTAAAATATCTTCTGTTCGCTCGCGAAGTGGAGGAATTTGAATCGGTATTACATTCAAACGATAGTATAAATCTTTTCGGAAAGTACCTTGTCTTACCATTTCAGCTAAATCTCTATTCGTAGCTGCCACAATACGAACATCTACTTTCTTTAGTTCCCTACCTCCTACTGCGCGGAATGTTTTTTCCTGCAGTACTTGTAACAGTTTGGCTTGAATTTCAAGCGGCATTTCACCGATTTCATCTAAGAAAAGAGTCCCTTTATGAGCTAGCTCTAAAATTCCTTTTTTTCCTTCACGATTTGCACCTGTAAATGAACCACCCGAATAGCCAAACAGTTCCGATTCGATTAAGTTTGTTGGCAATGCCGCACAATTAATTTCATAAAACATTTCATTTTTACGATGACTCACTTCATGTAAATGACGCACTAATCTACTTTTCCCGACTCCGGTTTCACCTAAAATAAGGACCGTACTATCTACCATAGATACTTTTTTGATTGTTGCGACTATTTTTTGCATAGCTACACTTTTAAAAATGAGCCCTTCATATTCATATGTTTCTCTTAACTCTTTCTTATATGTCTTTAACTGATTATCCATCTCCTCTACTTTTTTTCGTAATTGGTAGAGTTCAGTGAGATCACGAGAATAACTAATGACTCTTCGCAAATTCCCTTGTTCATCAAACACAGGCCTTGTACGGACGTGTAAATACTCTCCCGACTTTGTTGTCTGAACAAGTTCAATCGGCTTTTTCTTCTCAATTACTTCCAACGTTGCAGATGGATAAAAAATCCCTTCTTTTTGTAACTCTTTTACATGCTTACCTACTAACTCCTCGGCAGATAATTGATAGTGCCTTTCACATGTACTATTTACACGAACAACGGTTCCTTCCTCATCCGTAACAAAGATCTCATCAAATGCATATTCAAATACATCTTTTAAATCCATAAATGCTCGTTCCTTTTCTGCAACCATTCCAGCCACTCCTCAAATTCAGGTTCCATTGCTTCACTTTATTATCGCTTATATTTCATTATAAAGTGAAACTTGCATTTAAGGGAATTTTCTGTTTTTTCAAGAGACAAACTAGAATGGTCACAAATATGTTTTATATTCATTTTGATTTTCCAACATATACATCACTGTTACGAAAAACAAAACGTGGCCCGTGCTCATTTTTTCTCTTTATTTTCACTTAGTATGGGGCAAGAAGAGAACCTGACCGCTTCCATGCACGACAGATGCTCTCACCCCAAAAAAGAAAGGTTTTTATATCGTATTATTTACACACGAGCGATATCTGCTTGCTCATAACAAGCTTGCAAGGAATCTTCAATAATTGTAAGCCCTTCTTCTAATTGTTCATCTGTAATGACAAGTGGCATTAAGACACGAACTACATTCCCATACGTTCCAGCAGATAATAAGAGGAGTCCTCGTTTATTTGCTTCAGCACATAAATTTGCTGTTAATACTTTATCTGCTTCTTTCGTTGTACGATCTTTAACAAGTTCGAACGCACACATCGCCCCTAAACCACGTACATCACCAATACAGTTATATTTTTTCTTCATTTCTTCAAATCGATCCATTACAACTTTTCCTACATGTACAGCTCGATCATTTAATTTTTCTTTCTCTATAATATCCAAAACAGCTAATGCCGCAGCGCATCCTAATGGACTTCCAGCATATGTTCCACCAAGTTCCCCTGGTGCGGATTCATTCATAATTTCTTTTCGTCCAATAACACCACTAATTGGTACTCCTGCCCCTAATGATTTCGAAACAGTAATTAAATCTGGAACGACATCATAGTGATCTATTGCAAAGTATTTTCCCGTACGGCTAAAGCCTGTTTGAATTTCATCCGCTACAAATAAGATGCCATGCTCAGAGCAAAGACGACGTACTTCCTGTACGAACTTTTTACTTGGAACAATAAAGCCACCTTCACCTTGGACTGGCTCCATCACAACGGCCGCTATGCTTTCTGGTGCAACTTCTGATATTAAAAAGTTTTTAAACTCTTCAATAATAAAGTTATCGTATTGCTCATCTGTTAAGCCTTCTGGACGACGGTATTCATATGGGAATGGCGCTTTATATACTTCTGGTGCAAATGGACCAAATCCAAATTTATAAGGCTTTACTTTACTTGTCATCGTCATTGTCATCAAAGTGCGGCCGTGAAATCCTTTTGTAAAAGCAATAATTCCAGGGCGCTTCGTATATTTACGAGCAATTTTCACAGCATTTTCAACTGCTTCAGCACCACTATTTAAAAATAGTACTTGTTTTTCAAAATTTCCAGGAGCTAACGCAGCAAGCTTCTCTGCTAGTTCAATATATGGCTCATACATCATGACATTAAAGCCAGTATGAATATATTGATCTACTTGTTTATGAAGCGCCTCTTTCACAGCAGGGTGACAATGTCCTACATTAATTGTTCCAATTGCTCCCGCAAAATCGATAAATTGATTTCCATCTACATCTGTTACAAGCGCTCCATCTGCTGATTGTACAAATGTTGGAATTCCATTACTCACGCCCCTTGGTACGATATTTTGACGGCGTTCTAATAAAGAAGCTGCTTTCGGTCCTGGAATTTGTTCGTTTACTTTAGCAAATTTTGTATTCATCGTTTCTCCCATCCTTTTCTATGCTATGATTTTCTTTTTCTATATTGCAAGATGTATGCCAATTTAATGAATACAATAAACTTCTAGTTTTCTCAGGATTTCGACATAAAAAATAAGTCTATATCGACTCATTACGAGTCAATATAGACTTATTTTATTTATAGATTAGACTTTTCTCGTTCCCAAATAAGTTCTCCAGAATCAGAAATAAAATTACCGACAGAATCTAATATAATGTCTGCAAGTGGTGCTAATGTTTGACGATCACCCGTCCCAGAAAGAACACCAATTGCATAGCAAGCCCCGCTATTTTTCGCTAAATGTAAATCTGTTGGCGTATCCCCAACAACAACTACCTCCCTTGGAGATAACCCAAACTTTTCACAAAATGATTCTACAATTTGCTTGTCTGGCTTTTGGGCTGGAAATGTATCTGAAGCTACAATATAGTCAAAAAACGATTCTAAGTGACACTGCTTTAAAAAGAGGTCAGTCGGCGCCAAATCATCAGCTGTCACAATACCTAAAATAAATCCTTTATCTTTTAGTGTTTGTAAAACTCTTGGTAAATCTGCAGTCATTCTTATATGTGAACGGTGTTCGTACATAAGCTTAAATATTTTTTCACTTATCCAATGATGCATGTCACACTCTTCAACAGAAGATATATGTTTACAAAAGATTTGTGCTATATCAAGACTTGTTCCTGCTGCTAATGCACTATGTGGATTAACAAACGCTCCTTCAACACCAATTTCTTGTAAAAGAACGTCCTGTAGTGATGCAGGCAATTTGTATAATTGTATAAATTCAACTACAAGCTCTTCCGCTACCTTTATCCAAATAGAATGAAAATCCATTAATGTTCCATCTTTATCAAATAGTATCGCTCTTACTTTCTCCATAACACCCTACCTTTCTGCGCTTCTTACATTCAGTGTAACAAGTAAATGTGGATGTAGGATGAAAAAATTGTAAAAATACCATAAAAATCAAAACTACTCCCAATTTATGAAAATATTCCATGGGCACGCTCCTGTATGAATAATAAAAAGGATACCTTTATAAGGTATCCTCTTGATGCTTCGGAACAAATAGTTCTAGACAATGATATATATTTTCAAATTCCATTGGTGCATCCCCGCCATATTCACCATCTAAATTAATCATTAATTTATCTGGCGAATGAACTTTAATACGATTTGCCTGCGTATATAAAACCTTTGGATTATTAATATGCTCACCGCGCTGTGCTTGTGTTGCTGCTTTAATTAAATCAGCAATAGAGCCCTTCTTTAGCACTAATAAGTCAAATAAGCCATCGTTAATAGAGGCATATGGTGCAACCTTTTCAAATCCACCAACGGAGCGCGTATTCGTAATTAAAAACATCGTAATCTCTTCTTGCAATAGCTTTCCATCATACTCGATTTCAACATATGTTGGATGTAGTGACGGTAGCATTTCAATACCTTTTAAATAATATGCAAGTTGTCCTAATACCGTTTTCAACTTACTCGGTACTTCGTATGTTAATTCTGTAATACGTCCGCCGCCAGCAATGTTAATAAAATATGTATCGTTCGCTCTACCAAGGTCTAGCGGAACTGTATTACCTTCGCAAATAATATCAGCAGCCTCTTCAATAGAACGAGGCACACCAATTGCACGTGCAAAATCATTTGTCGTTCCAACTGGAATGATACCGAACTTTGGACGATGTTCATGCCCTACTAAACCATTTACGACTTCATTTAGCGTTCCATCACCACCTGCTGCAATGACAACATCAAACTTACGCTCTACCGCTTGCCTCGCTGCCACAGTCGCATCTCCTTGACCCGTTGTCGCATGACAAGATGTTTCATATCCAGCTTGTTCTAATTTTTGTAATACTTCTGGTAAGCTTTTTTTAAATAACTCACGACCAGAAGTAGGGTTATAAATTATTCTTGCTCGCTTCATCATTCATTAGCACAGGAATTTCCTTCTTTATGAAAAAAGAATACACCAAACTTTTATTCAGCGTTCCTATGCCTACCTCCTCTCATCTCCATATCCTTCTTTTAGCCCATTTAAAAGGACAAGTAAGAACCTAGGCTCTTATCACTTTACATCGACAATATATATCATTTCATTCTTCATAGTACTTTCTGTTTCTTGCATATAAAACAAGGAGTTAACAATTATCCATTATTTCACGAGATGAAAAAACTCTCTATGTCTAGATTTATCATTATTTCCACCTTTTTGCAACTATCATACCATAGTTGCTATACAAACATTTTTTCACTTTTGTCAGTTAATCAAACGTTTGTTTAAATAATTTCTGAATTTAAACAAACGTTTGATTAACTCAGAAAAAACACCCAAATATGGGTGCTTTCTCTGTTTAATCTTTGTTGTTTAATAACTTCTTGATTCTAAGAGCTAAGCTATCTCGTTATTAGCGTTTATTGATTTCTTCTAACAAGATTTTGTTAACAAGTGGTGGATTAGCTTGTCCTTTTGTTGCTTTCATAATTTGACCAACTAAGAAGCCAATCGCACGATCCTTACCGTTTTTGAAGTCTTCAATAGATTGTTCATTATTATCAAGAATTTCAGTTACAACCTTACGAAGTGTACCTTCGTCAGAAATTTGAACAAGACCTTTCGCTTTAACGATTTCTTCTGGGTCTCCACCTTTTTCAATTAACTCGTTAAATACTTTTTTCGCGATTTTAGACGAAATTGTACCTTTTTCAATTAATTGAATCATTTTAGATAGACCAGCTGGTGTTAATGCTACGTCTTTTAATTCTTTTTGTTGTTTGTTTAAGTATGCAAGTACCTCACCCATTAACCAGTTCGATGTTAACTTCGCATCTGCACCGTCCACAATTGTTGCTTCAAAGAAATCAGACATCTCTTTTGTTAATGTTAATACATGTGCATCGTAAGCTGGTAAACCAAGCTCTTCAACATAGCGTACTTTACGAGCATCTGGAAGTTCAGGGATAGAAGCACGAACTTCTTCTTTCCACTCATCGTCAATGTAAAGCTCAACTAAGTCTGGCTCTGGGAAGTAACGGTAATCGTCAGATCCTTCTTTTACACGCATTAAGATTGTTTTCTTCGTTGCTTCATCATAACGACGTGTTTCTTGTTGAATGATACCACCAGATAATAGTTCTTTTTCTTGACGAGCTTGTTCAAACTCAAGACCTTTTTGTACATAAGTGAATGAGTTTAAGTTTTTAAGCTCTGCTTTTGTACCAAACTTCTCTTGCCCTACTGGACGAAGGGAGATGTTTGCATCACAGCGAAGGGAACCTTCTTCCATCTTACAATCAGATACGCCTGTATATTGAATGATGGATTTTAATTTTTCTAAGTATGCATATGCTTCTTCTGGCGTACGCATATCCGGCTCAGATACGATTTCGATTAATGGCATACCTTGACGGTTGTAGTCTACTAATGAGTATCCTTCACCTGTATGCGTTGATTTACCTGCATCTTCTTCTAAATGAAGACGTGTAATACCGATACGTTTCTTTTTACCGTCTACTTCAATTTCAATCCAACCATTCTCTCCAATTGGCTTATCAAATTGAGAGATTTGGTATGCTTTTGGATTATCTGGATAGAAATAATTTTTACGATCAAACTTCGTTTCTGTTGCGATCTCACAGTTTAATGCCATTGCAGCTTTCATTGCAAAGTTAACAGCTTCTTTATTTAAAGTCGGAAGTACCCCAGGGTATCCTAAATCAATTACACTTGTTTGTGTATTTGGATCCGCTCCGAATTCTGTTGGACTCGCAGAGAAAATTTTCGAATTTGTTTTTAACTCAACGTGAACCTCTAAACCAATAATTGTTTCAAAATTCATCTATGCTCGCCTCCTTACAGACTTGCTTTTTTTGTATGATAATCTGTTGCTTGCTCAAACGCATGTGCAACGCGGTAAATTGTTGCTTCATCAAAGTGTTTACCGATAATTTGTAAACCAAGTGGCATGTTGTTTGCACCGAATCCACATGGAACAGAAATTGCTGGAACACCCGCTAAGTTGACTGGGATTGTTAAAATGTCATTTGCATACATTGTCATTGGATCATCAATCTTTTCGCCTACTTTGAACGCTGGAGTTGGCGTTGTTGGTCCAATAATAACATCGTAATTAGCAAATACATTGTCAAAGTCATTTTTAATTAATGTACGTACTTGTTGTGCTTTTTTGTAATATGCATCATAGTAACCAGAGCTAAGCGCAAATGTACCAAGCATAATACGGCGTTTTACTTCGTCACCGAAGCCTTCACTACGCGTATTTTTGTAAAGGTCCATTAAGTTATTCACATTATCAGAACGAACGCCATAGCGTACGCCATCAAAGCGTGAAAGGTTAGCAGACGCTTCAGAAGAAGAAATTAAGTAGTACGTTGCTAATGCATATTTAGAGTGTGGAAGAGATACTTCCTCCCAAGTCGCTCCCATGCCTTCTAATACTTTTAAAGCAGCTAGTACTGACTCACGAGCTTCTTCGCCAACACCTTCGCCTAAATATTCTTTTGGTACAGCGATACGTAAACCTTTTACATCGCCTGTTAAACCAGCTAAATAGTTGCCTACTTCAATATTTGCAGAAGTTGCATCCATGCGGTCAATACCTGAAATCGCTTGTAATAAGTATGCATTATCTTCTACTGTACGTGTAATTGGTCCGATTTGGTCAAGTGAAGATGCGAATGCAACTAAACCATAACGAGATACGCGTCCATAAGTTGGTTTTAAACCTACAACACCGCAATATGCAGCTGGTTGACGGATAGAACCACCTGTATCAGAACCTAAAGAGAATAATACTTCGCCTGCCGCTACTGCTGCTGCAGAACCACCACTAGACCCACCTGGAACGTAATCTAAATTCCATGGGTTTTTCGTAGCATAGAAACCTGAGTTTTCATTTGAAGAACCCATTGCGAACTCATCCATATTTAATTTACCAATAGTAATTGTGTCAGCTGCTTTTAGCTTTTGCACAACTGTCGCATCATAAATTGGATCGAAGTTTGCTAATATTTTGCTCGCACAAGTTGTACGAAGGCCATTTGTTACAATGTTGTCTTTCACACCGATTGGCATACCAAATAGTAAACCATTATCTTCAGCACCAATTTTCGCATCTAATTCTTTCGCTTTCACGCGTGCATTTTCTTCATCTAATGTAAGAAAAGCTTTTACGTTGTCTTCAACATCCGCAATACGTTTGTATGATTCATCTACTAAATCCGTAACGGAAATTTCTTTGCTGTTTAATTTCTTATGTAACTCTGATACAGAATGATCAAATAATGACATCGAAATTCCCCTCCTCTATTCTAATACTGCTGGAACACGGATTTGATTATCTTTGTGATCCGGTGCATTTTTTAATACTTCTTCAACTGGTAAACCTTTTTCTGGTACATCTTCACGCATAATATTTCTCATATTTAATACGTGAGTTGTTGGTTTTACATTTGTTGTATCTAATTCATTTAACTGTTCTGCAAATGTAACAATTGCATCGAGTTGTTTTTGAAATTTTTCTGCCTCTTGATCTGTAATTGCAAGACGTGCTAAATGCGCTACATGCTTTACATTTTCAACGGAAATTCTTGACACGGCTAGGCCACCTCCATAATATATCGTTCAATCTACAATACTATTGATGATACCAAATTTTCAGTACTTCAAGCAAGTCAACACGCGGCACTTACAGTATTTTTACATAAAAAAAGAAAGGCTTCTGCCTTTCTTCGTACATTACTCTTTATCTGACGGCTTGCTTTTGGGAAATCTTTCATTATCTTCTTCATTATCACGAATTGTTTTTTGTAACACAAAACATGACATTGTTAAAAATAATGTACCTATTAAATAGTACCCTTTTACACTAAGCGTTTCATCTAATGTATAAATACCAATTAACATACCTGAAAGTGCGCAAACAAACGAAGTCCATGCTAAAAATGTAAACGCTTGCGTATTTCTCCTTCTCATTGTTCTCCCCCTCGTAGCTGCATATTAATTATAGGTGATTATATTACTGTTATGGGTTTTTATGTAAAATATACTGATCTATCACAATTATTTTCTATTATAAAGTTTATTTTTTATTTAATCTGAAAAAAACAAAATATAGATTTGACATTTATTTCAAACATGCATACAATAAAAATAAATATTACGAATCTCGAAATATACGGGAGTGGAAATAATTGTTGCAATATGAACATTTTTTAGATTTACTGCTAGATAACGCCAAGAAGCTTTTCTATCCAGAAGAATGGGTGAGCCTTGATTTATCACTTTCTAAAACGGAGGTATTCTGTCTCTTATGGATGGAGCGAAATAAAGATATTACGATGACAAAAATTACTGAGCTTCTTGATATTCCAATGAGTACAACAACAGGTGTTGTAAATCGTCTTGTCAAAAAAGGATATATTGAGCGCTATCGAAATGAAAGTGATCGACGTATCGTATTAATTCGCTTAACAGAAGCAGGTATGTTACTCGTTCAAGAAGTGAAACAAAACGCAGCTCATTACTTTAATCTTGTGACAGGAGCATTATCAGAAGAAGAAAAGGCATTCTTACTGCAAATCTTCCAAAAGATTATGAATCACGTCGCTACGTCACAACAAAAACAGGTCGAAAAGCTTTCTACACCTAACATGAAAAACATTCCGATCGAATAAAGCCCTTTATGGGTTTTTATTCAAAAATATATTTCGACACTCGTAATATTCGACAATCGAAACAAAGGGGATATAAATATGAGAATTATTTTGTATACAGGTAAAGGCGGCGTAGGAAAAACTAGCATTTCAGCAGCAACAGCTCTTCAAAGTGCCAAACAAGGGCTAAAAACATTAGTCATGAGTACAGACCCAGCTCATAGCTTAGGAGATTCATTCGGCATAAAATTATCTTCCGAACCACAAGAAATTCGTGAAAATTTATGGGCGCAAGAAATCAATACTATTTATGAAATGGAAAAAGGCTGGAGAAAATTACAAAAGTATATTACATTGCTGTTCACATCAAAAGCAGCTGACGATATTACAACTGAGGAATTAACGATGTTCCCAGGTATGGAAGACTTAATTAGTTTACTCCGTGTACTCGATTACTATAAACAAAAAACATATGATGTCATCATTATTGACTGTGCACCAACGGGAGAAACGCTAGCTATGTTAAGCTTTCCTGATATGCTTGGTTGGTGGATGGAAAAACTCTTCCCGATTAAAAGAAAAGTTTTAAAAGTTGTCCGTCCTGTTGCACAACCGCTCCTCGGCGTCCCACTCCCTACTGATGATATTATGGATGAATTAACGAATACACTTGAACAGCTAGGGGAAATGCGGGATATTTTATCCAATCGAGAAGTAACGAGCATTCGCGTTGTTGTAAATCCAGAAAAAATGGTTATTAAAGAAGCACAGCGTAGTTTCACCTATTTAAATTTATATGATTATAACGTCGATGCCATCATGATTAACCGTGTCATCCCTGATACTGTTACTGACTCCTACTTCCAAGCATGGAAAGATGCCCAAAAGAAATATAAAGCACTTATCCAAGATAGCTTTCAACCACTTCCTATTTATGAAGCTCCAATGTTCGAACAAGAAGTAATTGGATTACCTATGCTAGAGCGTGTAGGAGATGCCTTGTTCAAAGATGATGCAGAACCAACCGCCGTAAAATTTAACGGGCGTACACAATATGTAAAAAAAGATGGAGATGCATATATTTTTGTTCTCTCTATTCCATTCTCAGATAAAAGTGAGCTTTCTTTAAATCAAAAAGGTGATGAACTCATCATTCGCGCAGGCTCTGTTAAACGAAACATTACATTACCCAAAACATTAACGCACTTATCCGTTCAAGGTGCAAAATTTGAAGGGGATGTATTAAACATTCGCTTTGGAGGTGCTGTTCATGCGTGAGGATTTACTAAGAAAAGCAATTCGTACAAAGGTGGAAGTTGGAATGTATATCATGAATGAATTACCTACTCCGGTTCAGCAATCTGCAAAGAAAGTGCTAAGTATTTTACAAGAAGAGCTTTCTTCTTGTATGCAAAAAACAACGAGACCTACAACTAGTAACTTAAAGAACATTACCATTGAATAAATACAATAATTGATCAAATAAAAAAGACCAGGAATTTCCCTGGTCTTTTCATCTTACCTAACAAACATTGGATTTTATGATATACAGAATTGGAAGATACAAAATTAGGGTATCGTCTGTTAAGTATGATTATATGTCGAACGAGCTAACAACGGAGGGGTTCCTACAGTTAGTCCGTTTAACCCCATATTATTTTACGATTTTCTCTAACTCTTCCAGTGAAAGATTTACTGCTATTGAACCATCTTTTGTTTCTTTCTTAATTGCGTCTATTACTTCTTTTGAATGGTACAATTCAATCACTTTTTTGATCGTTGGATCATCTTTATCTTTCGTACGAGCTGCGAAAATATTAATATATGGTTTCGCATTTTCGTTTTTTGGATCTTCTAAGAAGATAGGGTCTTTCACTGGGTCTAAACCAGCTTGACCCGCAACACCATTATTAATAACTGAAGCTGCCACATCTTTTAATACACGGGGTGTTTGCTGTGCAATTACTGGTGTAATCTTTAGCTTTTTCGGATTTTCAGCAATACCACTTGAATCTCCAAATAGTCCAAAGTCTTTCTTCAATTTTAATAATCCAGCTGCATCAAGAAGTTTCAATGCACGTGCTTGGTTCGTTGGATCATTTGGAATTGCAATTTCTGAACCCTCTGGAATTTCATTTGGCTTTTTATACTTTTCAGAGAATAATCCCATTGGCGCAATCTGTGTTGTACCAACGGCTGTAATATCTAACTTATGCTCCTTTTTAAATTGCTCTAAGAAAGCAATATGTTGGAATGAGTTCAATTCTATATCACCGTCAGCTAATGCTTTATTTGGTGTTGTATAATCAGAGAACTCCACAAGTTTAATTTTAATCCCTTCTTTTTCAGCTTTCTTCTGAAGAATAGTCCAAGCGTCTCCATCCGTTCCTGTTACACCGATACGAACTACTTTTTCTTTTCCTTTTGCCCCTGTATCTTCACTTGAGCATCCACTTAAAGCTGTAATTCCTACAATTGTTGATAATGCAAATGCTAATAGTTTCTTCATGCTTCTCTTCCCCTTTTCGTTTTATGATCTACGTAAAAATACTTTTGAAAAGTAGTTTCCTAAGTTTTGAGCCAATTGCACAAGAATAATAAGTAATATAACTGTCACGAACATAACAGATGTATCAAAACGTTGATAACCATATGTCATTGCTAAATCACCAAGACCACCACCGCCAACAAGGCCGGCAACTGCCGAAAATTCAATTAAACCAACTGTCATAAACGTAATCCCTAAAATTAATGGTGCTACTGCTTCTGGAACAAGAATTTCGAAAACAATTCTTAGTGGTGATGCTCCCATAGCTTGCGCTGCTTCAATCACGCCTTTTGGAACTGAAACAAGATTTGTTTCTACCATTCTTGCAATTCCAATTGATGCAACCAGTGTCATTGGAAAAATTGCTGCCGCCGTTCCAATTGTTGTTCCAATAACAGTTCTTGTTATTGGACTTAAAGTTACTAAAAAGATAATAAATGGAATTGGACGAATCGTATTAATAACAATATTAAGAATAGAAAAGACCAGCTTGTTTTCTAAAAAGTTTCCTTTTCTTGTTACATATAAAAGTAAACCTAGAGGTATACCAAGTATTACAGCGAATATAAGGGTTACAATTACCATCAAAAGGGTATCCCCTGCCGCATCTAAAATCCGAGGCCAAAATATACTCCAATCAACTCGCATGGGCTTCAACCTCCTTCAATTGTACTTGCACTCTTAGATGTTGCAGCGCTTTTTGAATTTCTTTCTGTTCTCCTTGTAGTTCTACAAGAAGGTTTCCGAATAAAACATTTTGTAGTTCTATAATATTTCCATAGAGTACATTTACATCCACATTATAATTTTTAGCAATATACGATAATACAGGTTGCCCCGTCTCTTCACCAGTGAATGTTAAGCGATAAATCCTTCCTCCATTTTGAATTTTTGTCAACACACTTTTTGGTAAGTGATCATTAATAACAGAGCGCACAAAATTTTGCGTTGTCTTCGTTTTAGGTTTCGTAAAGACATCGAATAATGTTCCCTCTTCAATTACTTTTCCTTTTTCCATAACGGCTACACGGTGGCAAATTTCTTTCACAACGTGCATTTCATGTGTAATAAGAAGGATTGTTAAATTATATTCTCGATTCACTTTCTTTAATAAATTTAGAATTTCTGTCGTTGTTTCTGGATCTAACGCTGATGTGGCCTCATCACAAATGAGAATATCTGGCGATGTTGCAAGCGCTCTTGCAATTCCAACACGTTGTTTTTGACCACCTGATAGCTGTTCTGGATAATAGTTTGCCTTATCTTCTAAACCTACAAACTTTAGCAATTCATTTACTCGTTCTTTTATTTCATTTTTCGGTACTTTCGCCAATTTTAATGGATAAGCAACATTCCCAAAAACAGTTCTTGAATTAAATAGATTAAAACTTTGAAAAATCATCCCAATTCTTTGTCTTAGTTTTCGTAATTCTTTCGTTGTTAACGATGTAATATCTTTATCATCTATTGAAATGGTTCCCTCAGTTGGTCTTTCTAGCATGTTTACTAGACGTAACAATGTACTTTTTCCAGCTCCACTAAAACCGATAATGCCAAAAATTTCCCCCTTTCCAATCGACAGTGTTACATCTTCTACCGCATGAACAGGTTTCCCACCAGATTCATATACTTTGCTTACATTGTTAAAAAAAATCATCTTCTTCCCTCCTATATGCTGAAACAACTTGAAGTAGAGCCTTGAGGTAAAATAAAAAGTGCTCTCCTCCTTATCCATAATAAAAATAAGAAGAAGAGCACTTATATACTCATTCACATCTTCTCATCTTCCAAGCTTCTAAGAGCTTGCTGGAATTAGCACGGTATTAAATAACCCGTTGCTGAGGTATCACAGGGCCAGTCCCTCCACCTCTCTGGATAAGAGTGTATCAATTTAATTGTCGTTTAATTAAGTCCCATTATAAAACTCTGAAAAGTAAGAGTCAACAAAAATATCAGAAAATAACAACTTTATTTTTCATCAGGATTATGGAAAGGAAAATATCCGCTGCTAATTGAATAACATTACATGAATAAGAAATAAAACGGAGGACGATAACTGATATGAAAACAGCCCTTTTACTCGTCGATATTCAAAATGATTATTTTCCAAATGGTAAGATGGAACTACGTGGTGCCGCTGAAGCTAGCGAGTATGCAAGTCAGCTACTTCAGCATTTTCGAGAAGTGAACCAACCTATTTTTCATATCCAACATGTATCTATTAAAGAAACTGCTACCTTTTTTCTTCCGAATACAGAAGGTGTTCACATTCATGAAAATGTTCGCCCCTTAAAGAATGAAACTGTTATTCTCAAACACTATCCAAACAGTTTTCGGGAAACTGGCCTGCTAGAGCAATTGCAGAACTTAGAAATTGAACATGTTATTATATGTGGGATGATGACTCATATGTGTATTGATGCCACAGTAAGAGCTGCTTTTGATTTCGGTTTTCGTTGCACTGTTGTACATGATGCATGTGCAACAAAAGATCTCCTCTTTAAAAATGCTACGATTCCCGCTGTCTATATCCATAATACAATTTTAGCAAGTTTAAATGACCTATATGCAAATGTTATGAGTACCGAAGAGCTTTTAAGTTTTAGGAACTCCATCTGAAACAAAAGATTATGTCTGTAAAGTGAAACTTTAATCAGTGGTGGGGGTTCTTGATCCCCCGCCTATCTCTGAATCCTAAGGTGGGGGTCTTACTTCCCGTTAAGGCGGGATAAAGACATGATCTTTTATACTATTATTCACAGGTTACCATAACTTGAAGTCTCTCAAACTCGCTTTCCTCTTCACCTTATTTTTCCCTATACCTCTTACTCTAATCAACTGATTCTTTAATTTCTCTTCATATAGCAGACCTGCAACATTTACATCCGCTTGATCCGAACTTCTATTGAACTCAACTTTTAAAGATTTAGGAAGTGTATCAAATTACAGCTTAACATTACCGCTTTATGTATTACACTCTACCTCTCCTTGCGAACTACGACCTTACTATTTGTTATAAGTTACACCTGCTAAAAAATAAAAAAACACTACTTTCAGTGAGCAAGACTGAAAGCAGTGTTCTCTTGTCTAACCATAGATTTTCTTTCAAATTGAATTATACAGGAAATTCAAAAAAATAATACAGAAAAATATGACGAATGAATTAATTTTTTTAGCACTTTTGTTCCTTTTCACTCTCTTACACTTTATTAAAGCAAAATAGTTGTTTTCTAATCGGAATCTTTCTTACATGAAAAAGGCTCTCCCCATTATAGGAAGGCCTTTTCATCTATTTCTTATAAAGTTTCAGAAGTAGTTTTTGCTTGCATGTGAAGTGCTAGGTAGTCAGGTCCGCCTGCTTTAGAATCTGTACCAGACATGTTAAAGCCACCGAATGGTTGGTAACCTACGATTGCACCAGTACATCCACGGTTGAAGTATAAGTTACCAACGTGGAAGTCTTCACGTGCTTTTTCGATATGTTCACGGTTGTTAGAGACAACTGCTCCTGTTAAACCGTATTCTGTATTGTTTGCAATTGCAAGTGCATGATCAAAGTCTTTTGCTTTACAGAATGCTACTACTGGTCCGAAGATTTCTTCTTTCATTAAGCGAGCATCTTCTGCAACGTCAGCAACGATTGTTGGTTGGATGAACCAGCCTTTAGAAT
>Ga0209025_1002012_pt1 | contig 23224 bp, 28 predicted proteins | sample AraplaMF_Col_mLB_FD_184256 | JGI IMG/M metagenome (GOLD analysis project Ga0209025, IMG submission 184256) | Arabidopsis root microbial communities from the University of North Carolina, USA - plate scrape MF_Col_mLB (SPAdes) (version 2) | ecosystem: Host-associated > Plants > Roots > Endosphere... | reverse complement strand
AAAAAAAGGGTAAGGATTAGAAAAAAAAGAGATTTTATATTTTGATCTTTCATATATTTTTCCATCAAATATTTCATCGTTAAACTGAATATCAATATAGTGACCAATGTAGGCCATGTCATATGTTCCATCTTCATTCAGTCCACATTTGTCTTCAAATGGGATAAACTTAATTTTATAAGTTCTTCTATTTATAGTTAGTGTTTCCATGTTACGTTAACTCCTTGATAATTTATGTATACATTTCATATTAATGGAATATTTTTGATAAGTATATAATATTTCCGAAATATAAACGTTCGCAAAAAAAAATTAATATAGTTATTCATAACGACTATTACAAGCCTGTGGGATAACGAAAGTTAGTATTTTAGTGACTTGACCTAGAAATAAATAAAAAACAGACAACTTTAATTGATACCTATAAATTAGTACCTGCTAAATGTTAGTACAGATTAAAATCCATTTTTGGGGTGTGTGACGAGCATCAATCAAACGAATCTCCATTACACAAAAAAGTCACCAAAATCACGAAAAAGTCACATTTCCCCCGAAAAACCATGAAATCAGGCAAAAGGCAAGTTTTTGTACATTCATGAAAAACCTTGCTATAATAACCTTTGCGAATACATATGAAAGAGGGTAAAAGCATGAACGCTTACGATGAATATATGAAACAGGTAGTGAAGCCGATGCGCGAGGAGTTAGTGGAGGCTGGATTTACGGAGCTAACGACAGCTGATTCGGTAAATGAATTTATGGCGGAGGCGAAGGGGACTTCGTTGGTTGTGATTAACTCGGTTTGTGGTTGTGCGGCTGGGTTGGCGCGTCCGGCTGCTCGTGAGGCAGTGGAGGCAGTTAAGCCAGATAATCTTGTGACTGTTTTTGCGGGTCAAGATCCTGAAGCGACAGCTGCAATGCGTGGCTTTTTTGAGGATGTGCCACCAAGTTCACCATCAATGGCGATTTTAAAGGATGGAGAATTGGCATACTTTATTCCACGTGAACAAATTGAAGGGTTCCCTGTGGAGCAAATTGTTACACATTTAACAGGTGTTTTAGAGCAAACATGCGAGAAGTAAAGACTATTGTTACGACAGCGGGCAGGCCAGACGATTTATCGTTGGCGCTCGCTGCTTTTGCGTGTGAACAATTAGGTGCATCGTTTGAACCAAGAAAAAAGCGTTCTGTTCGGAAGATTTCACAGGAATTACATGCACATGTAATCGTTGCTGGGAAGAATCGTTTTGAGTATTATGCTTTTGGTGCCAATGAGCCGTTTTTCTTCCATCCGAATTCAGCAGCGTTTCGCTTAAAGCGTGTTGCTCGTGGGGAAGCGGAGCCGTTTTTAGAAGCGGCACAGCTTGAAAAAGGAGATTCAGTGCTTGATTGTACATTGGGACTTGCTGCAGATGCTATGCTGGCGGCTTATACAGTTGGCGAAGCGGGTCAAGTCGTTGGGCTCGAAGCGAATCCGAATGTGGCATTTATTGTAGGGCAGGGTATGCAATCCTATGATACGACAGAGCTACCGCTAACTGCATGTATGCACCATATTAAAGTGGTGCAGGCTGAGGCGGTCAGCTATTTGAAAACTTTGCCTGACAATACGTTTGATATCGTGTACATGGATCCGATGTTTGAAGAGATTATTGAAGAAGCCAATAATTTTGAAGCATTGCGCCTTGCTGGGGAACATGTGACCTTAACGGATGAATGGGTAAATGAGGCAAAACGAGTGGCGAGAAAACGGGTAGTATTAAAAGCTCATTTTCGCTCAGAATGGTTTGCCAAATATCAATTTACACAATTAACAAGAACAACTGCGAAGTTTCATTATGGTGTTCTGGATATTGACTGAAGTAAATATTGAGTGTTTTCAGGAGGCTTGTTCATTTGAACTTGCCCCTTTTTTTAATCTAAAATTCTAAATATGGTAATATGAAACACGGTGAAACTTGAAATAAAGTGTTTACTTTTTAAATTCTCTGTAGTATAATAGGAATCGTGCTATTTTAGGTGGCATATTTACGTAATCTGGAATTCTGCTTTTTGTTTTTGAAGATACTTATTCACACTGGCGCATGCTTTGGGGCTGCAAGGACGCAAAAGAAGGTTGGGTTTGCGTTGCTTAAGTTAGAAAGCACACAGTGGAATTTTACCGCGGTGATGAAACTACATGTTTCAATATAATATTTATTCCCCAGATGATTGGGTTGAGACTTTACAATTTACGAAAATGTTACCTATTAAATACTAAAGGGGTGGCTTCGCAAAAGCGAGGCTGCCCCTTGTCCAATTTACGGGAAAAAGTCAAGCAAAAAAAAAGAATTATCAGAATGATGGAATGAGCCGAAGTGACTGAAAATACCATCGAAAAGACATATAGAAGAGCCTCTGACAGTAGACCGACTTTGTCTACTCTTTTTATGTAATGAATTTCTAATTACCGCATTTGGTATAGTTCTTTTTATCTATTTATTCAAATGGAAGTTTCAATATATTCGAACTTATGCAACAATATTCATTAATATTTTAACTTAAAAATGCCTAAATTGACTTGCTGATGTCAACGAAATCTTGTCATTGGTAACACGTTAATATCATGCTTAAAAGCAGTGCCGTATCCTAATATTTTTAGATATTAGTAGGTGACATAAATAATATCGAGATATTAAAATTGGTAAATAGCCTTTTTGAATTCGTTTATTTCTGAATATTCCTGCTTTTTACAATAGAAATGATACTGCCTAAAAGCTGTCGAGGTAAAATAAAAGGGAATAGTTGTGGAGGAATAATTATGGCGTTAAAGCAGACATTATTGATTTTAGATGTATTTGATCATCCAAGAATAGGGGTGACTAGGAATGAATAAAGTAGGCTTATTGACTATCGGACAGTCGCCTCGTTCAGACATTACACCAACATTTGAAGAAATTTTTGATAAAGATATAGAAATTATGGAAAGAGGAGCATTGGATTCCTTAAACGAAGCACAATTATTAACAGTTATTGCGAGAAAAGAAAAGAACATATGTGTTTCGCGATTGCGTGATGACAGATCGATAATAATGTGTAGAAGAAAACTTCTTCCATTATTACAAAATGAATTATCAAAATTGCAAGAAGAGGTTGATATGGTCATCGTGTTATGCACAGATGATTTGCCAACTTTAACATGTGAAAAGCCCGTTTTTTATCCAAATAGAATCGTAACACAAGCTATTAGTGCGATGTTCGATCAACCGAAGATAGGTTTAATTATCCCGCTAGAAGAACAAAGGAGAAGTGTGCTGGAAAAATGGGAAGGTGTTTCGGAGGATATTACAGTTGCAGTTGCCTCACCTTATGATTATGGCAACTTTGAAGAAGCAGCTCGATATCTTAAAGATTACCGAGTGGATATAATTATTCTAGATTGTCTGGGATACAATGAAGAGCATAGGCAGTTTGTTAGAAAAGAGAGTGGTATATTAACAATTTTACCGCGTACTTTAGTAGCAAGATTCGTACTTGAATACTTATAAATTAAAGAAAATGAAAAGTGTTCCCAGACTGTAGATTTTAATCATAGATTTAATCTACAGTCTTTTTCGTTTTATCGAAATCATCAGCTACTTCCTATACCGTTCGTCAAAAGGATTGGGGCTTATTCATAACTAATTAGAAAAGCGCCGCGGACTTTCTTGTATTAATGCATGTATTCTTAACTATCAAGCTTAAGAATTATATGACATAGTAATTGAAAGTGAGTCAGAAGTTCAAGGTCTTGCTGAGAGCAAAATTGTGAAGTATTTTGCAGCACAATTTTGAGTCAAGAAGTATTTGTTTGAATATTTCGGATATTTTATGGAATTTTATGTTAAAATAAGTATAATGAATTTTGTGAAGTATTACATCAATGTTAATGGATTAAATGATGAGGGAGGGGGAATGCTTATGATAATTTGGTTTCGACACTTACCACCGAAAAGCATGGATTTGTCAAAATGGTCTCCTTTCATACAGAATAATTGGTACAGAAAACATTTTATGAAGTTTGTATATCTACTTCAGATAATCATTTTTCTGATACCCAATTTCTTTGGAAGGCGAACACTCATTTAAATATATTTACTCTCATAATAATAAGTATTTTTGTTTTCATTGTTCACGAATGTCTACACATTGTTGTCATAAACAAAAAAGGTGATATTAGCTTTACATTTAGAGGAATATTTTTTTGGCTAAATACAAATGCAATCCTATCCAAAACGAGATTTTTGGTCTTTATGAGCTTGCCTTTTATTGTATTATCGGTAGTCCCTGGCATTATGTCGTTCTATGTATCAGGAAATATCAAATCAATCATATTATTTGTAAGTTGGATAAACTCATTGATTTCCGCATCAGATATCATTAATGCATTCTTAATTGCAATTAAACCGAACAACTCAGTTTTTGCAGAGGCTATTTCTCAAATAAGTTTAAACTAAAGGTGTCGGTTTAAACTTTGAACCCCAAAATCAGAATGGATTTCTCCATTCTGATTTTTTCTTTTATGCAGCCAACCTATCACGATAGGTGAATGGACTACATCTTAGATACTTTTATTTATTCGTTATTGTAGTAGTAGGTCTACTTATCAATCGCTTGTTTTATTTCTTCAAAACTAGTAAAGACATTTCCATGATACATTTCTTGGTTTGTAGGCCAAAGAAGGTTTATATTGGCGATTGTCTAAGCAGTTTTAATTTACTACCAATTCAGGAAAAGGTGGGACAGGGAGAAGTATCGTCTTTAAACAAATGGTTTATTATTTACTGACACACTATTTTGCGGGACTGTTGAAGGATACTCAAAAAAGAACTATTATTTTCTTGGAATTCTCTAGTCTAAAAAGGTAACTAAACAATTAAAACGATGTGCTCAAAATGGTTAGTATCTAGCATTTTGATGCGCATTCTGATTTTTTAGTTCAAAAATTCCTTTTTAAAAATCAGAAGAAAACTAGTATACACGTCTATACATAGATTTAATCGCTACATATTCTAACGTTATAGAGAGCGCTCTCTAATAAAAAAATGAAAAGAGGGAATTTTTTGGGTGGTCAATGTGAAAATCAAAATCCAAGTCCAATACCTTGTCCAGTAACATCAACTGAACAAATACCATTCACTAGTGAGCCTACTACACTAGTCGCTACACCGGTTACAGCTCCAACAATCAAAATTCCAGTTGTACTTGCAGAACCAACACTTCAAATTGTTGTAGAGTCAGATATTACACTTAATCCTGCAGCAACTGAAATCAAAAGAGTAAAGAAAAATGTATTCCTAAATCAAGTTAAACTAGTACCAGTTAGCTTTGCACGTATTGCAAACACTGACTTTTTTACGGTAACAAGAGCTAAATTATTTGTAGCAGGACATATTCGCAAAAATTTAGAATATGCTTCAGCGGCATGTAATGGGGCACTTCAAGATAGAATTGCCGACATTCCGTTTTCTGGTTTTACAGATCTAACTTTCCCACAAACACCAGGAGGCCCTACTCCAATCTTTGGGATTTCTGAGTTTGCCGAAGCGAACTTCCTTAATGAAAGAACTCAAATGGATGCTAGATTAGATAAGGTTTTCTTCCAAAATCTAGTTAAATACAATGAACAACCATTTGGCGAGTTAGTCGCTGCAAACTTCTTTGAACTTGATTTTTCACCGGTTATGGCATCACCTGAAAGTACTTTCAGCACATTGCGTGAAAAAATCGTGCTTGAATTAACTGTAAAGGTACTACAAGTTCAACAAGTTCGCCTTGGAGCTGGTACTACTGTAGTAACTCCTAGTCTTTTAGGACTTACTCCTCCTACTAGTACTACTAGTCCTTCTAGTCCTTGTTAATCTCAAGTTTTTAGAGGAGCAGAACAAATAAAAAAAGGCAGTTCTCCGCAATAATATGTAATCGGAAGAACAACCCTGTAATTTTTTATGGGCACTATTATAAATCTAATATTTGAGTTGGCAGTTGAAAGTTCGGTTGAATCCGATTTTCAACTGCCTTTTTGATAATAAATCGGAAAACAAAAAAGATTGAAGCGGATTAGCCTCAATCTTCCTTACATACGTCTCGCCGTATTTTATTAGCTCCAAATAGCGTAATGTGGCCCTAAAACAGAGCTTCACAAGTCCCTATTTGAAGCATTATTTTACATCATATTGCATTAAATAAAATTCAGAAATAATAGCTAAAGCTTGATAATACGGCATTAAACATATGAATTGTTTTGTTAGCAATTTTACTAATTTAGTCCGTGAAGCATAAAGATGATAAGTAACCTAACATTAATAAAAGACCAATACCCATTGCTATTTCCATGTTTTGTACCTCCTTTTAAAAAACGACACATTTATCACGCATACTGCCAGTAAATCCCTGATTAGTTTGGGGCGACAGGACGATAGTCATACAAGCGTTTTCACAGGATGTGAAGTTTTTACTTTATACATAAATATTGTACAATGAATTATAGAAATATGAAACCTTTTAAAGGCTAAAGCGTATATATTAGTAATAGAATTACCAATTTGTACATAAAGAGAAGGTGTTAATTAATGAAGAAATGGGTTCAAAAAAGTATCGTCATTATGGTTGCGTTTTTAACATTTGGATTAATTACGCCAACACATGAAATATGGGAAGCATTTGATCAAAATCCATCAAATCGCGCTTCTATCGGACCGTCAGCTGGGACAAGTACTGCTGAAGCGGCTGCTCTTCCGATAGAACAAACAGAAATACAAGAAGACCCGGTTGACTACAGTGCATTGCTCGTTGATGCGGCAAAAGAGCAATCCTACATAAAATTCGGCACAAAAATCGGCCCGAAAATAAGCAATGAGTTTGACTCCATTATCTTCCCAAAAATGGAGGAAGCTATTGCGATGACAGTAGAAGGCTTAGACGATACGTCATTAGCATCGTTAACAATTTCCGAAAAGCCAAGTGGTAACTATGGCGAGAAAATTTTCAATATTACTAACAATGAATCAGGCATGGATTTAATTCGCTTCCATGTCCGGACAGAAAAAAGACCACAGGATGGCTATTATTACAACTTCCATTACCACAGTGCCGAGGACGACTTTATGGCACACAATAATTTAGGAGATATTTATTGGGAGAAAAACACACCTCCGAAATGGTTATCCTAAAAATCACGAAACACTTGCTTAAAAGGCGAGTGTTTTTTTGTTTAAAAACATTGATATATCAACATTTGTAGTGGATTGCTAAGTCGTAGATGCCATTCAAATAGAGAAGGGGAGAAAAAAGCATGTACCCAAAAATGTACCCCAATTTCATCGTTTTTTGATTTCCTTAGATTTTTCAAATGAACTCAAATTGATAATTTCATCCGTAAGATAAGATGTGTGTACTTCATCTTTTTTAGATGAATGTGCATAAACTTTATAAATTGTTTCAGGAGTATCACCGACTAAAGCTGAACTGTAGATACAGGAATTTTATTAGATAACTGTATCGTTACAAATGTGTGACGTAAGTAGTGAGGTGTGAAGTGAGTTATATTTTCTCGCTCGCAGATTAAGTCAATGATGCGTTTCAAATAGCATTCACCAATTGGTTCACCTGCATACGTTATAAATACATATCCATCTGGATTCCGGAATTTATACGTTTTCATTATTTCGTCATACCACTTTTTATAATCCAGTAAAACACTTTTGATGTTTTCGTTGATTGGAAATTTTCGATAACTGTTTTTAGTCTTTGGTGTCCTAGATCCATTACTTTTCTAACTTATCAGCAATTCTTAATAGAATTTCAGTTTGTTCTTTTTGTATTTTAATGATTTTGAGTACGAACCAGACTATAAATACTACTGGTCCAAGATAGATAATTAATACAAAAAGAATAGGTATAATTCCGAATAAAATTTCCATAACTGTACAAAAACCCCCTTTTTGTATTATTGTACCATAATTATTTGTGGGTTAGAAGGCGATTTTAGGATAGTGTTTCTAATTACTATAAATCAGTTTTTTGTTAAAAATTAGAATGTTTTGACATGAAGAGAGGTGAGGACAAATGGGCATATTCCGAGTGGCTAAGAACAGTAACTATGTAGTGATGAATCGAACAGCGTTGAACGACAACCGGCTATCTTGGAAAGCTAAAGTGGGGCCTTGGCTCCTACGAATTTATTGCCACAATCTTTGGATTGTGGCAATAAATAAGCTTTCTATTTAGGTATCAGTTAAACCTTCACGCAAATTAATAATCAATGCTAATCATGGTTTATATTGTTCGTCCTCAAATACCTGTTTTATATTTAGAAATATTTTTTTCTTTTTCAAAAATAGAAGTATTCTGTTCATATTTTTTTGGATTAGATAACTTTTCAAGCTCTTGAATCAACATATCCTCTAAATCTATGGACTCTTTCATGTTTTCTTGGGTTTGTTTAACCTCCCTAACAAGTAATCTAACTAATTTTTGTCCATTCGATTTCACAAGATATGTACGTATATAACCATCTTCATATCTGGTTTCAAATTTAGGTTTGATATTTTTTTCGTTTTCGACTTCTTCTTTATTTTTAATTCCAAATAAATCTAAGAGACTTTCATTTTTTATATTTTTATTTACCTCTGTTTTCAAATAATTTAATGTATTACTGGTTTGAATTTTCATTAATAATTCTCCTTAATTACAAAATATTTTAAATCAAATACTTTAGTTAAATTTGAAATGGTTAGTATTTTTTATACTTTATTATAACCTTTATAGTTAATAAATGGAGGTTTTTGAAAATTCATTCAGTGCTTTTAACATCAGTTTGCTGATGCACAAACATTATAGCATTAATGACTACACTATATTTTAGACCATGTTACAAATGTGATAGATGTTACAAACGTTACATTCGTTACACATTAGGTATTTAAAAATTAATCTTGTAAACTGGAGGGGAGATCGGACAGGTAAATGTCTCTTCCTTTGGTATTTATAGAAACCTAAATATTAGGTAAAGACAGACCGACGACCGACCTGCGCTTCGCGAATTAGTTCGAAGCATGACATACACGACCGGCCCATATTTTTAAGAGATAAGGCAATACCCCAGTTTACATGTTTTATTAAGAATAATATGTAAAAAATAAATCATTCCCTTGTTAAAAAGATCACTTAATATAGTGGTCTTTTATTTAGTTAATAAAATTAATACATACAAGTTTAGTAAAATTGTCTATTTCATTTATCCCTTCATTGAATAATGTAATAAAAAAAGGAGGGTGAAAAAATGAGTTTTGACAATTTTGATAGAAGTGAAAAAAGAGTTAGCAGAATTCATGGAGATTGCGAGGGTTGTTGTAATAATAAAAATAATCATAAAGGACTACAGGTACACAACAACCTGTAGGTACGGGGCTTCCAGGGTTTGCTTATATTTATGATACAACTGCACAAGTTATCCCGGCTAATGGTCAAGTTACTTTCAATACAAATGGCAATATTACACTTGCAGGGTTTGTAACACATGTACCAGGAACAGCACCAATTACTATAAATCAAACGGGTATTTATCTTATTATCTATGAAGTGACCGTTATTGCTGGCCCTTATGCATTTGCTCTTTTTAATGGCGATAACCAAATAGCAGGTTCCAATTATGGTGGTGTTCCTAATACCGCAACGCAAAATGGTCAAGTAATCACATCTTTAAATGAATTAGATGTTCTTTCATTAAGAAATATTTTTACCGGCCCGAAAAATTTAGCAAATAACGTTTTGGGAATTCCGGTTATCAGCGCGTCTATTGTCATTTTAAGATTAGCATAAGGGTTTTATTGCGAGTTACATCTAATAAGGTGTGGCTTTTTACATTTAGAGCTTATCTTTATTCTTACAAATAGAAGTTTGAGAGGAGTGGTTATCATGTGAACTTCGTCAACTTTCCATAATTCAGTCAAACTTACTAAAATATACTTACAGAGCAACAAGTGCACGGAAATGCACTATAAAAAACTCAATTGTCTTTCTCTTAGAGATTAGCCCCACTTTTTTTGTATTATTAGTATCCATCTACAATATGATTAGTGTAGAAGGAGTGAATGCCAATGAAAAAGTTATCCATAACTTATTGTGAAGCAGATGGTAAATGTCATCTTAAAACGTTTACTAATACGATACCTGTATTGCCTAATGTAGGAGATAAAGTAGGGTTGGGAAATTCATTTTACAAAGTAGAGAGACGGGACTTTGTATATGTAGAAGAACTTAATACTGTTGAAGTATATATTTTCTTGAGATAATGCAAAAGGTCACATCCTACTAGGTGTGGCTTTTTATTTTTGTTTTCTACTGAAATCATGAGGTACTTTTTGGGCAATTGAAATAGATGATAGCCTATTTCAGGGGTTTCATCTAAGAAAAGTATGTAATAAGTCTAATATTATTCCTCCTCATTTTCACATCCGCATGTTTAAAAAATTACTTTCAAACACACGTCTTTGCTTTATTAAAAAAACCTAATTAAAGTATAAGTATTTTTCCTTTGTCCCATCGATGAATAATGTAAATGGAGAGATACAAAATGAGTTTTGGCAGTTCCGAAAGAAGTAAAAAGGGATCAACTTATAAAAGAATTAGCAGAATTCATGAAGATTGCGAGGAAAGTTGGAATAACAAAAATGTTTGTCAAGCATTACAAGTCCCACAGAAACCTGTAGGTACGGGGCTTCCAGGGTTTGCTTATATTTATGATACAACTATACAACTAGGTATCCCGAAAATAGTTCATGCTACCAATATGCTGAAAATCGATAAAGAAACAAATACAGAAAATTAAGAAGAAACGCAGACAAAAGCTAAGCGTTTTTTTTTATTTTTCCGTAAATATGTAAGGAGAGCTCTTATATTTTTGTGAAAGTAGGTGATCTATGAAGTATTGAACTGTCATTGCTTTTTGGTGCTATCGAAACTATTTTAGACGTATTTGGTGCAATTTAGTGGCAGCATTTACGCTATTACTGCCATTAGTTCTATCGATTTGCCCTTTATTCGGATACGACACAACAATTTATAATCAGCAAATAACAGAGTAATTTACACTGTACTTGTTATCAGAGTGGTGGTTGACACGTTAGGCACTAATGATAGCAAACAAAAGATAAAATATGACAAACAAAGGGTGATGTGAAATGACTTATACTATTGAACAACGTTTAATGTCAGGTTTACCGAATATGGCATTAACGGCAATAAAATATGTAATTGCCCATGAATCAAGTAACGAGAACAATTACGGCCCTGACGCGTTAGAAAATGAAATAAAATATATGAATCTTAATAAAGCAAATGCATTTACATCTCATTGGGTAGGTGGTGGAGGTCGCATTGTACAAGTCGCACCAGTCAATAAAGTGCAATACGGTTGTGGCCCTAATGGTAATCCACTTAGCTATGCTCAAGTAGAGTTGGCGCGTACAAATAACAAAGAGCAGTTTACAAAAGATTATGCATCGTATATTTGGATTTTACGAAAACTTGCTAAAGATGCTGGCATCCCAGTTGTATTAGATAGTATTGGTAATGGCATCAAGTCACACCGTTGGATTACTGATAATTTAGGCGGTACAACACATAGAGATCCGTATTCTTATTTATTGAGTATGGGCATTTCAGAAGCTCAATTTAAGCAAGATATTCTAAATGGAATAAATGAACAAACACCACAACCAGAACAGGATGATGATATTATGAAATTTACTAATGATGCCACAAAGGTAGCAGTGCGTGAATATCTTAAACAATCAGTAGACAAAAAATTAATAGATAAATCGTGGTTAGATAAATTCGACAATGGGACTATGACAAGCGGTGATTTCGAAGGGTTAAAAATTATCATCGCACAGCGCAGCAGTTAATATTAAAGTCCAGGTACTCAATTAATTTTGAGCCTGGGCTTTTTATTTAGCGACTAAACCTCTTAATTGTTTAACGAGAAAATTTTAATTGAAATCTGGAACATTTCGAAATCCTATTAGTCGCGAAACACTCGTTTAAAATACGAGTGTGTATTGAAAAACATGTGTTAATTTTTTGTATTAGAATACAATTCCAATAAGAGCTGGCACTCCATCTTTTTCAATAGTTTTGTTTATATGAATTATATTGTTATAAATAAAGTGGAATTCTTTCTACAACCGTCTATACAATTATTTTTATATTTTAATAAGATATACAGAAAGTAATATTTTTTATTAGGAGGTGAATCTTTGTCAAATCAAACATCAACATCTCAAACTAGAAAGTATACGATTACTACAGGACCATTTCTTGTTCCATTGGATGCTGCAGTTGGACAGCCTAATAATAGACTGGTGGTTGTAATTAAAAACCCTACAAGCAAACCACTAGAAGCAAATGTTGTGATTGAATATTGCCCTTCTTTACAGCTTTCAACGGAAGGGATAACACTTCCTTTTATAATTAACGAAAATGAAAGACCTTTTCTTGAAGGCCTCCCGACAACTGTTATACCTCCAAGGAGCTGTACTCGATTGGAATTTGATATTAGTGCTATTGTAAATGGAATCCTGCATGTAAAATCTACAGGCGATTATTTAGTAGGAGAACGCCCATTACGTGGAAAACTTGAAATCGAAGTGGTTGGGGGTTCAGGGCTTTCCAGTCCTACAAATCCAGGCCTTGCTGTTGCTGATCCTTCTATGGTATTTCATTACGGTGATATGAAGGCTATGCTTTGATTTAACTTTTCTTTTAATGCTTTGTTTTGTCATCATTGCATCTTCGACTATAAAAACGGATCAAGATCAGCTGCTTTATTTATTAATAAAAACTATCTAAAAAGCCTTCCCCGTAATGGAGAAGGCATCTTTTTATCGAGTGATACGTTCGAAAAACGCTATTGTTTTTTCTATATCTGTTACATGTCTATTGCATGTTTGGCTTTCTGCGCAAATGTAATTACTATAATTCGTGAACGTTCCAACGACTTGCCCTTTTACAGACGTAGTATATAGGCCAACATCTGAATGGCGGTTACATAGTGCGCATATTCCTTTAGTTGTATTGTTAGAGTAAGTTCCTTTAATCGCTTTTAACTTTTCATCTTGTTCCAACACAACATATTTTCGATGTGTACCAGGATCATCCCAAGCTAAATAACAAATTTCCTGAAAGTCCATTTCTTCAAGTTTTGGTAGCTTAAGCTTTTTTTCCTTTTTAAATAGGCTCTTCAAAGTGCTTGCAGTTACAGCTTTGAATGGGATGACGTACGGTTTTAATTGCTCTAAATACGCTTCACCTTGTGCACGATCTGTCACATTAAAAAGCTGTTCAATTAGTTGAGCTTCCGAAGTGGACAGCGCTAATTTCGCTGTAATTTCGCTTTCAACAATCCCATGTACGGCTTGGATAACGTTTTTATCCTTTGTTGTTGCAAGTGTGTGTATGATTTTATTCATTTGCTGATCAAGTAAATTAAAGTTTGCGACCGTTAAAAACGGCTGAATTGTTTGTTTTTCCATTTGAATTCACTCCTGTATAGTAGGCTTTTTAATAAGGTTTATGGCCTAAAGAGATCATTCAATTATGTTAATATGTTAACTTTTCTAGACCTCTTTGACCTGTAAAGTGTTTGGTCTAGAGCAAGCATTACAAAAGAATGCGTCCATTTCGATTCCTCCTTGAAAAGAAAACTATCCTTATTATAACATTTTTTAGGAATTTAATAAAGTTTGAAAATTTACTCACTACAATATGTAATATTTGGTATAATAGTTTAATATTTGTTCATCATCAAAAGTTGTGGATGACATTTTGATAAATCGCGTGTCATGTATATAGGTTGATTATAGTAGAAGATGGGCGTCCGCAAGGGAGTGCCTAGTCGGAGCAGAAATCAACCCCATGATATGGCGATGAGCTTGAATTATTGAAAGGGGGAATTTTTATGAAACAGGTTATCGGTCATGAAAATTTAAATGTTTGGAGAGGGATTGTTAGTAACTAACACGGGATGTTTAGTACTAATAGACCTTCCAAACTAGTAATCGATTGAAAACCTAGGAGGAACTATTATGCTAAATCAACAAGGATTTAATTTATGGGCTGATGGTTACGATAAAACGGTCCAGCTAAGTGAAGAAAGTAATCAATATCCATTTGCAGGATATAAAGCAGTATTAAATACGATTTTTAACGAGGTCATGTACATTCCAAAATCAACTGTATTAGATATTGGATTTGGCACAGGGGTGTTAACAGCAAAGCTTTATGACAATGGCCATATTATGAATGGGTTCGATTTTTCCTCGAAAATGATCGAAATTGCCAAAGAAAAAATGCCCGATGCGAACTTAATGGAGTGGGATTTGTCAAAAGGGCTACCAGCGGAGCTTCTTCATCAAAAATATGACGCTATTATTAGCACTTATGCTCTTCATCATTTTACAGATGAAATGAAGGTACAATACATTACAGTGCTATTACAGCAACTATCGCCAGCAGGTAAAATTTTTATCGGTGATATTGCGTTTGAAACAAGTGCGCAACTTGAAAAATGTCGTCATGACAGTATTAGTTATTGGGATGATGATGAATTTTACTTTGTCCATGAGGAAATTAGCTCCTTGTTAAAAGGAGTATGCCAATTAGAATTTTATCCAATCTCGCATTGTGGTGGGGTTTTTATACTTTCGAATTTTGCGTAGGAAGATATTAGAAAAATGAATGCAGCTGCTGAAGAAAAATTTCAACAAGGTGTGTTTGTGAAAATTCTATAAGTATCTGGGAAATTTTCGATAAAATTAGTAAGGGTCTGTCTACTGACAGTCCCTTTGCTTTATGTAAACATCGACATAATATATTTACCTGATAACATAAAAACTGCATAAACTGCAAGAGAGCAAATTACGGAAATGTTTGGTTTAAACCAGGTCGTTAATAAAAATGCGAGAACCGTTAAAAGTATGCTGGATTACCTTCAGACGGTTACCAAAATTATTCGTGCGTTAAAAAACTGAAAATATAGAATTTCAGATGCCTCTTTAAATGCATCGTTAATTACGATATAATCGAAAGAGACGACATATTAAAGGAGTAAATTTGATGATTAAAGATTTAAATAACTATTTTACAACGATTTTCTACCATCTACATACTAAGCATGAAGATACAATATCGCATCAAAGCGTGCGTATATTACAGATGATTCAAAAAGAAGATGAAGTAACTGTACGTGATATTGCAGAGTTACTGAATATTTCTCAGAATACAGCGTCTGAGCATATAAAAAAGCTGGAGCGTAATGGCTGGGTAAAAAAGGAGCGGGCCATCGAAGATCAGCGCAAAGTAAATCTCCATCTTACGGCAGAAGGGTTTCACATTTTAAAGAAAAACACAGAATTAGATGATGAAAAACTGCAACATGCGCTAAACCAGCTTTCAGAAGAGCAACAACAAACAATTTTACAGGCTTTTCGTTTATTAAGTGAGGTGTCTAAATAATGTACACATTACTAAAAATTCTTTGCTCGGCAGTCGTTATTGGTATTGTTACTGAGGTTGCTAGAAGATTTCCTTCCTATGGTGGCATTATTGCAGCACTACCACTTGTCAGTATTTTAAGTATCATCTGGCTTACTGTGCAAAGTGAGTCGAGTGAGCATATTCAACGATTTACGGTTGGTGTAATAGTTGGGTTACCAGCTACAATGTTTATGCTGTTTGTTATTTATATGGCAATGAAATCATCAATCCATATCGTTTTAGCCATTGGACTAGGTGTCGTTTCATGGGCAGTATTTCTAGGTGTGCAAAAAGCTATTGCTAGTATGTTTAATTTTTCAATTTAGGAGAATGATAGATGACAGTAATTCCTATTCAACAATTACCTCAAGATGATGTGTTACAGTTTTTTAAGGAGCATTGGGGAAGTACAGAAATGGTCATTTCCAGTGGGATATATGACTGTAGTAAGTTAGATGGCTTCGCATATGTAGATGACCAAAACACGATTTTAGGTCTTGTAACTTATATCATTCGTGTTGAAGAATGTGAAATTATTTCCCTTGATAGTATAGTAGAGGGAAAGGGTATTGGTTCATTACTTGTACAAGCTATTGAACGAAAAGTATTCGAACAAGGCTGTACAATGATTACCCTCATTACGACAAATGATAATTTACACGCGTTAAAATTTTATCAAAAAAGAGGCTATCACTTAGTCGAAATCATACAAAATGCGGTCGAGCAAGCAAGAGCGTATAAACCTGAAATTCCTTTAATCGGTAATGACGGGATTCCGATTCGAGATGAAATACGATTAGCAAAGCAATCTGGCTTATAACGAGCCAGATTGTTTTTCTGTGTATAAAAGGGTAGATTAAAGAAGTTGATTTGTGAAGAAAAATCCCCATAGTATATTATCAAGGTTTCATCACCCAGGTTTTCCCGTTATACTTGATGATAGCAAGAAAGTGAGGAAAGAAATGAAAAAATTACTATTTGTTTTATTATTTAGTGTTCTAGTTGTGGGAGCGTGCTCTATCATTTATTTAAAAAGCAATCCACCACTCGTTATGAATAGCTATACGAATCCTACAGATGATTCAACTACAAAAATTGTAGAAATAGAAAATAAAGGACTACGTGATATAAAGCTTCAGCAAATACTCGTAGATGATAAAGTGCCTGAAAATGTCGAGCTTGTCGTGAGTAAGTCCGAACCGTTTGAAGCGGAAACGAAGCTAGTGGGTAATCCAAATATTACATATTATAAGTTAAGGCAAGTAACCGTTATTCCTAGTCAATACATAGATCGCAAGTCCATTGGAAAGCAACCTCAGCATTATGCAGTAAAGGTTGAAGAACCTAATATAAAAAAAATAACGATTAAGTACAAATATTTAAAAATGCCCTTTACTTTAACAGCTGAATTACAATCTACTAAATAGAGTAAAACGATAATCAGTGGGGGTTTCCTTTCCCCACTGATTTTTAGTTTTCACTACTCGGGGTAGAAGTCCTAAACCCCTAACGATTAGGTTTCGGTACAGAAAACTACTTATTCAGCATACTCTTTTTTTGTCTTATCATTTATGCCTATGTCATTTCATAAGATTGTTTGGTGAATAAATACCATTACTGCTAAAACATGGTATTCTAATAGTAACAGTCATTATGATGTTAGGAGGGACTAAATGGGATTTGTCATTATTGGAATAGTACTTGTTATCTTTATTTTCACTGTAACTTTAGTGGTAATTAGGAATCATTCGAACGGGGATATTAAGCTGGAGGTAACAGCTGTATGTGAAGGGAAAAATGAATTAGATCAAGCTATTATGAAGATATATTTTACATTTTCAATTGGCAAACTTGCACATCGAAAAAAAGAAATAATGGGCAGTATTGATTGGTCAAAGGGATGGATGCCTGTTTGCTATAATTTAAAGGAATATGGAGCCTATCAGGACGAAAGATTACTACCTGTAACAAATGAGAAAACGTATACAACCTTCGAAATCAACGCAACAAATGCTATAGACCCTCTGGGACAGGGGGAGGGGTATGTTGTATTAGTATTAGAGGATCCTATTTCTACAGATAAATCCAGAGCAGGTGTGATTCTAGTAGTAACCGCCAATATGGTCACCTATCAGCTATCTGACTCAACTAGCTGGAATAATGACTTTGCAATTAATCATTAAATAATAAAAAAGCTATTCGTTAGGATGAAAGAACCTAATGAATAGCTTTTCTGTTAGGTAGGGAAAAAACGGAACCTATTCTAGTGAATTACGTAGAATATTAAAAGGGAGGAGTGTCTTAGGTGTATTCATTACTATACTATAAGGAAAAACCTTGGGAGATAGACAATGAAGAGGAATTATACACATATGCTGCAGGGGTTCAAAAGCACATCGCCTTCTTAACCTATGGTAATCAGTTAGATGAAAAAGCCATAGATGAACTAATTGCAACATATCTAACTGAGGAAAGCAACGATGACTCAAATAAATTTAATATAAGGTATGATATATATGATGCAGATGTGAAAAGTCCCCATAGGAATCATTGGATTTTTGGAATTCGGATGGATAAAGAGCGGCTTTTAGAGTTTGAAGCGACTATCCAACGCTTAGATGGTACGCATATCCGAATTCAACATAGGAGTAGAGGACATTATGAAGTTGAAATTGATGGTAAACTATATTCCACAAAGGTATATCGGACTAGAGAGTGCTCGAAGGTTTACAGAAAGCCTGTAGAAGGGAGATATTTACTTTTTATCGACGAGGAGTCAGAAGATAATGTGCTGTTAAGAAGTAAAATGCATTTAATGCCAGAAAAATTGCAATCGCTTTCCATTTCAGCGACAATTTCTCGTGAAGAATGGGAAGTATATGTACGAGATTGGATAAAACGATTACTAAAAATCATACAAGAGTGACGACCAATCAACAATCGAAAAGAAGGTAAAAGAATTTGGATATTTTAACAGATAAATTAATAATGATAGCTTTATTTATTCTCATTATTCATTCGATAGAAACACTTGCGTATGCAGTTCGATTATCGGGTGCGCGTGTAAAATTATTAGCCTCTGCACTATCCTTGTTTAATGTGATGGTCATGCTTTCAAGGCTGGCAAATATGATGCAGCAGCCCTTTACCGGTAGTTTGACTGACACAGCACCAAAAGAAAATACTCTGGAATTTGTGGAGCAGCAGTTCCGAGTACTTATTGGCGCCGCTTCATTAGGTACAATCGTAGGCATTCTACTATTGCCGACATTTGTGGCTATATTTTCAAGAGCCATTATTCATTTATCTGAGGAAAAAGGTTCTATACCAGCATTATTCAAAAAAGGATTTAGTATTGAGTATTTCAAACGGGGAATAAAACATATTCATATGCCAAGCTTTTCATACTTAAAGGGGATTAGCTGGCGTGATATCCCCATAAAATTATTTATCGTTAATATCGTGATAACGGCCATCTATACAATTGGTGTCCTGTCTGCACTTTACGCATCTCTGTTAGTGCCTGAAAGATCAACAACTGCTGTAATGGCATCAGGACTTATAAATGGTGTAGCAACGATGTTACTTATTATATTTATTGACCCTAAAATTTCTATTTTGGCAGATGATGTCATCAATCAAAGAGGTAGCTACTTAAGTCTTAAACGAGCTTCTGTCATGATGATGGGTTCAAGGCTACTAGGTACTTGCTTAGCACAGCTATTATTTATACCTGGAGCAAAATATGTTGCTTGGTTTACACAATTTATGACTTAAGGAGAACAGCTTTTTCTAGGAATTAAGAAGGATAGAGAGGATATTAACATGATAACTTTCAAGGGAAGGAAAATCGATATTTAATGAAAAAATTATGCTTCCTAATTTTGATGATGTTTGTATTAGTTGCTTGTAATACGAATCAACAAGGAGATGTACATTACATAGCGAAAAGTGAGCATTGGAAGGCTGTATATCATAGTAATACCGAAGAGGGCTTACAACTATTTTATCTAGGAGAAGAGAAAGATTTAGGTGATTTAGAAATAACGATAGAAGGGTCCAATGAATCTAAAACTTTCGATGACGTCCGTGTGAATATGGATAACCGGTTTGTGTTAAAGAAAAAAGAAAGTGCAAAAATGTTTAAAAAGGATGCTGCCCCAATTATTCGCATTAAGTGGCATTCTTACAATGAGACTTTAGAAGTACGAAGTGGATAAAAACTAGCTTAGGGATTGTGATTATATCGCAACTTTCCTGCAAAAAGTAGAATATGCAAGAAGGATAAATTTGGGAGAGGAATCAAAATTGTTTCATAAAAAATAATTTTCGAACATTGACAAGTATTGGAGCATTTGTTACAGTAAATAACAATTTCACAAAGCAATGAAAATGGCGATGACAAGGACACGAGTTTGTATAAGCGATTTACAGAGAGGGAGGCCATGGCTGAAAGCTTCCTAATACAGCTAGCAAATCTTACTACCTTCGAGCAGTGCTTGGAAACTTGCACCGTTTATGCAACGTTACTGCAGAGCAATGAGCCACTAGTGCATCTAGTGGGAATTTGGGTGGAACCACGGGTAATCAACACATGCTCGTCCCTTTATGGGGCGAATATGTGTTTTTTTTTATCTTCAATTAATTAAAAAAGGAGTAGAGAACATGTCAAATCAATTTATTAACATTCAATTTCCAGATGGTAAACAACAAGCATTTTCAAAAGGTGTTACACTAACCGACATTGCACAAGCGATTAGCCCAGCTTTACGCAAAAAAGCAATCGTAGGGAGTGTCAACGGAACCATCATTGATTTGACGCGCCCGATTTTGGAAGATACACAAATTTCCCTGTATGATGCTAACTCAAAAGAAGGAATTCAGGTGATTCGTCATTCAACAGCTCATTTGTTAGCCCAAGCAATTAAGCGTTTATACCCTGATGCTAAATTTGGGGTTGGGCCAGTAATAGAAAATGGGTTTTATTATGATATCGATATTGCACATTCCTTAGTGCCTAGTGATTTACAACAAATTGAAAAAATGATGAAGCAAATTGTGCATGAAAATATACAAATACAGCGCAAAGAAGTGACAAGAACAGAGGTACAACAGCTATTTGCTCATGATGCGCTAAAGCTAGAGTTATTAGAGGATATTCCTGAACATGAAGTTGTGACGGTTTATGAACAAGGAGAATTTTATGATCTATGTCGCGGCCCTCATGTACCTTCTACAGGTAAATTACAACATTTCAAATTAATGAATGTGTCTGGGTCTTACTGGCGTGGAGATAGCAATAATCAAATGCTACAGCGTATATATGGGGTAGCATTTGCCTCAAATAAAGAACTTGATGAATACTTTGTTTTCTTAGAAGAAGCGGAGAAGCGAAATCACCGAAAGCTTGGAAAAGAACTAGAGTTATTTATGTTTTCAGAAGAAGCACCAGGGATGCCATTTTATTTAGCAGATGGCCAAATTATTCGCAACGAATTGGAATCTTATTTACGTCATTTACAAGCAAAATTTGATTATCAAGAAGTACGAACACCATTGATGATGAACCAGCGTTTATGGGAGCAGTCGGGACATTGGGATCACTATAAGGATAATATGTACTTTACACAAGTAGACGACCAAAGCTTCGCATTAAAGCCGATGAATTGCCCTGGACATATGTTGATTTTTAAAAATGATTTACATTCGTATAGAGATTTACCGATTCGTATGGCTGAATTTGGTCAAGTTCATCGGCATGAGTTTAGTGGGGCATTAAATGGCCTATTACGAGTTCGTACTTTTTGTCAGGATGATGCGCATATTTTTGTTACGCCTCAGCAAATTGAGGATGAAATTGCACTAGCCCTGAAAATAATTGATGAGGTATACAAGGTTTTTGGCTTCCAATACGATATTGAATTATCAACACGTCCAGTTGATTATATGGGTGATATTGAACTTTGGAATCAAGCAGAAGAAGCGTTGGAAAACGTACTAACTAATCTAGGTTTTCCTTTTACAATTAATGAAGGTGACGGCGCATTTTATGGCCCAAAAATTGATATTCATATTAAAGATGCCATTCATCGCAGTCATCAATGTGCAACAGTGCAGCTCGATTTTCAACTTCCTGAGAAATTCGATTTAACGTATATCAATGAACAGAATGAAAAAGTAAGACCTGTCGTTATTCATCGAGCGGTATTCGGTTCTATTGATCGCTTCTTAGGTATATTGATTGAGCATTTTGGAGGGGCGTTCCCAACGTGGCTTGCACCTCAGCAAGTTAAAGTAATTGGGGTTGCAGATAACCATCAAGGATATGTACTGCAAGTAGTTGATGCTTTACAAAAGGAACAAATCCGTGTAAGTATTGACGATCGACAAGAAAAGCTAGGTAAAAAAATTCGTGAAGCTCAAATGAAAAAAATACCTTATATTTTAGTGCTTGGTGATAAAGAAAGGGATAATCAACATGTCACTGTTCGTAAATATGGTCAACAAGCATTAATTGAAAAACCGTTGCAACAGTTTATAGAGGAAATAAAGCAAGAAATACAGCAAAAAGCTTTATCTTATAAAGGGGATTAAACAATTCAGCTCGCCGCTAGAAGGAAGTCATTTCCCTCTAGAGGCGAGCTGAAAAAATGATTGATATAAATGTAGTGATATATGTTTTGCAAAATTTACTAAAAAATGTTGATTTTTTCATCGATTTTGCTACTATAATTCAAATTTCAAGCATACAATAAATTAAACAACAAACAAAATAGATTTAATTGATAGTATTACTTTGATAATTACTATTTCCTAAAAGGATAGTTTGGGTCTCTGCGTCAATAACCAGGTATTTATGATAGGTCTCCTGATTATTTTGCTTAAAGGATGCTAAAAAATATACTTGTCGATTGGGATGAATAAAAGTATGTTGAGAGAGGTCTATTTTTTCACGTATAAAATTTGTTTTTAGCTGAAATGTTTCTTCAGCCTTTGGTACGTCCTTAAAGGCTATTTTTTGACGAATGTTTAAGGTAGCATCGTTATATTCCTCATAGATTGCCCTATCTAATTGGTGATAGAAATCATTCTCAGTACGAAATGTCTGATATTGATTATTTGGATATTTATAAGATGTAGTTCCAGAAGGTATGCAAAGAACCGGTGCTGTATTTTCTACTGAATCTTGAGGCTGCTGTAGTAAAAAGCTTGAAACGACCAATGATAAAAAAAATACCTGCATTTTTTGACCTCCTTTTTCCTGTCATAAAGAAGATATCCCATATTTATGTTATTTATACGTATCTTTACAACAGCAAAAGGAAATGGTGTGATTTTTATAACCAGAACCTTATATACAGGATAAAACTAGAATGATCATCGAAAATAGTTTTAGCTAGCTTTATTGATAGCTTTTGAATATTTATTTAGTAGGACATCTAATTCTTGACTACAATCTACCACGCTAGGATGGGTGAAACCTAAATCCATAGCCTTTTTATACATATCTTTCCTTTTATTTTCAATCTCCATCTTCAAGAATTGTTTAAACGATATCTTAACCAAAATCTTTTCCCCCTATAATTTTTTCTCCATATTCTTGAAATACCTTGACCTCGATTCAACTTTTTCATTGTATCTCACCTAAAATAAAAAATATGTCACATTG
>Ga0209025_1002006_pt1 | contig 23298 bp, 15 predicted proteins | sample AraplaMF_Col_mLB_FD_184256 | JGI IMG/M metagenome (GOLD analysis project Ga0209025, IMG submission 184256) | Arabidopsis root microbial communities from the University of North Carolina, USA - plate scrape MF_Col_mLB (SPAdes) (version 2) | ecosystem: Host-associated > Plants > Roots > Endosphere... | reverse complement strand
ATGTTAATTTGTGTCGGATCAGAAAGGGGGAGGAGATGATCATGAATTCGAGTTTACCCATTACACAAATTGCTCACCGGGTTGGATTCAATGATATTAATTATTTTAACAGAGTATTTAGAAAATATAGGAAATGCTCACCTTCCGAATACCGCAAACAAGCAGCAGAAGGTATAAACATTCATTTACCGCATTCTACTCTAAGCGAAAACGAAAGAAACTGACACCGGTTGCGTACCGGCGCCAGTTTCGAACATACCTCGATAGCGGTTTTTCCCATTACTTTTTCGTATTTTCTTGTTGCGTTTTTGCCTCTTTAATTGCCGTTTCGGCTTCTTCTTTTGTTATTCTTAGAAATTCTTGTATATTCATATCGGAATCAGCAAACTTTGCAAGGTCCAGGTTGACATATTGATCCCATAAGCTTTGTCTGCCTTTATAGGTTGCAGGTGTTAACTTGAATACAGACGTAACATCCTGCCCGACATAATTTTCGATATCCGAGCCATACTGATCGGCAACCTCGGTAAGCACAGGACCGGATGCCATTGATTTTGCGATTTTGGTCTGATTCGCTACAGATACATATTCCTTCAACACGCTGAATGCCGCATCTTTATGCTCGCTTTGATTGGAAATGACCATCGGTGTTGTCCCTAGCGCAGGACCAATATCGTTCTGATCAGCCCATACAGGTACAGGCAGCATGGTGATATTATTTTTTAAATATTCTACATCTTCAAACGGATTTCCATGAACGAAATAGGCGGTCCAAGTCACTGTCATCGCAGCTTGTTTTTTTGCGAACAAATCGACGTTCTTTGCTTCTTTAGATCTTACGTCAGATATACTGTAATACTTCTTCATCAGCTCTAAAAATTTGGAGAATGAAGGATCCTTCGTAATGAGCACTTCGCCGGTATCCGGATCTGTTTTATTCACGGCCAATTCTCTGAGCGGTACGGCAGCACCATCGCCAACATTCCCCCAGCCGCCCAGTTCAAGTCCAAGATAAGAAACGCCGTTGCGCTGTCCTGTCATTTTTCTAGCCAAGTCGAAGGCCTGATCCCAAGTCATCTTCTCTGTAGGATACGGTTCGCCAAATAAATCAAATATTTCTTTGTTATAGAAGAGGGACATATAACCTGTTCCGTCCGGAATACCGATTAATCTTCCCTCTGCATCGAGTGATCGAATATAAGACACAAGACCTGGGTTTAACGTGTCTACGTCAAAATTGTTGCTTTTGGCTAAATCATCAAGAGGGTGTATGATTCCTAGACTTTCGACGTGAGAAATTCCGTAGTTCGGAAAGATGATGTCAGGATTGATACCGCTTGCAAATAATTCCTGCAGCGACGTGGATTTACATTCGCAGGCAACCATTTTGATATCGATATTGGGCAATTTCTCATCAATTTCTTTGAATCGATTGTTAAAAATCTCTTCTCCCCACGGAAATGCCACGGTGATTGTGACGGGATCTGTGGACGTTCCTTCTGATTGTGGCGAGTCATTCGGAGTATTGTTTTCCTGGATAGGTGTCGTACTTTCTTCTACCGAGCTAGCTTCATTTTTGCTATCGATGTTTTCGTTCGAATTTCCACAAGCTACGAAAAGGGTGCATACCATCACAAATAGTAACAATATTGTCCAGCTTTTCTTTGCTAATTTCATTTCGTGACCTCCAATTAAATTTTTTATGGATTTAATACGTTTGCCAAAATGAATGAATTGCTATTTATGGAAATCCGGATACTCTAATTCTAAATCGAAAAAAAGATGGAGTCTCTATATAGCATTGCGCACTTGTTGGATTATTTTGCTGATTAAATCTTCACCTAACCATTGCTGCATGTGCTATATTTGGATTGACATGGAAGACACAGGAACCTATCAATATGCAGCTGTCTATCGGTGAGGATAGGCTGACAAAGGGGAATCGAAAGATGGAGAAACAACTCAAGTTTCGTGAAGACGGTTCGTTTGTCATCGTGCAATTTTCGGATGTGGAATTTCTAGATGAATTTGATTACGATCCAGAGACACCACGCTATGATGCAGAGACGAGAGCCTTAATGGAACGTGTCATGGATGCGGAGAAGCCAGACCTCGTCGTATTCGCGGGAGATGTCGTAGCGAGCAACCGGGCGCGAGATCCGCTTGAGTCATTCCGCCGCGCGGTTGAAGCGGTAGAAGCGCGCGGGATTCCGTGGGCCGCAGTATTCGGCAATCATGATTCGGAAGGCGTAGTGCCTCGGAAGCAAATGCATGAACTACAATTGCAGTATGCGCATAACGTAGCGGAAGAAGATCCAGAAGGTGTAGATGGTGCAGGGAACTTCGTCGTTCACGTGACAGGTGAAGATGGTCATACAGCAGCGGCGCTCTATTTCCTCGATAGCGGTGACTATGCGCAGCAAGGGCATCGGGTTGGTGGCTACGACTGGATCCGTCGAAGCCAAATCGATTGGTACATCGGCAGATCGCGTGAGCTGACCGCGCAGAACGGCGGCGAACCGCTGCCTGCCCTTGCGTTCTTCCATATTCCGCTCCCGGAATACAACGACTTGTGGGATTTTCACACCTGCTATGGACATCGATTCGATAACTGGTGCGCGGCGCCGAATATCAATTCGGGGATGTTCTCTGCGATGGTCGATATGGGCGATGTGATGGGGACGTTCGTCGGTCACGATCATGGCAATGATTTCTGGGGAGAGCTGCACGGGATCCGTCTCTGTTACGGCCGTTCGACGCGTTATGTGAGCTTCGTGGATGGCGCACGCCATGACCTCGTGCCGACGGGTGCGCGCGTGATTCGTCTGAAGCAAGGCGAGAAGCAGTTCGAGACGTGGATTCGTGAGACCGATGGCAGCGTGGTGCATGAGCAGCCGGAGCATAAGCCAGAGGGGCGGAAGGTGTAGTGAGATAAAAGCGCAAATGCCGTTTTAGGCGTTTGCGCTTTTTTTGTGTAGATTCATCGTGCTCGTTCAAGGTTAAGGAAGAAATCCTTTACACTCACAAGATATACTACGCTTAGTATGGATAATAATAACCAATCCAATAGAATTACCCGATCGGGATGTAGCGATGGAGTCTGAACATAAATGAACAAAATGAACCGATTAGAAAGACCAAAATAGGAATGCTAACGAGACCATCAGGGAGAATAAATCCTTGGCGCAGCCATTGGATAATGATGTAAATATCTTTATACTAACAACATATGACTTTGTTACGATGGAGGGGTTGTTGTTGCTGGAATTTGATCTAACATCTTTTCACGCGGTATTGGCGACGTGGTTTCGTGAGCAATTTGGTGAAGCAACCGAGGTGCAGCGAAGCGTATGGCGTGAAATTCAGCATCACGATCACCTGTTGATCGCAGCACCGACGGGTTCGGGCAAGACGCTGGCCGCACTGATGCCTTGCCTGGAACGGATTATTCGAGGGAAAGAACAAGCGTATGGGAAGCCCGCCAAGGGTGTGAAGCTGCTCTATGTCACGCCGCTGAAGGCGCTCAATAATGACGTGCATCATCATATGCTGCAGTTCGCGGCCGAGATGGAGCAGGTCGCGGTGAAGTCGGATCTGGCATGGCCAGGACTACACGTAGGCATTCGGACGGGCGATACGCCGCAGCGGGTTCGGGCCGCGATGCTGCGTCAACCACCCGATGTCTTGATCACAACGCCGGAGTCACTTTATTTGCTGCTCACCTCGCCGAAATCTCGAGAAATGCTGAAGACGGTGGAGCAGGTGATTATTGACGAAATTCACAGTCTAGCCGGGGATGCTCGCGGCATGCATTTATCCGTTACGCTCGAACGGCTCGTCGAGCTGACAGGACGTTCACCGCAGCGTATCGGCGTCTCCGCGACGCAGCGGCCGATCCACCTCGTGGCGCAATTTATGGGTGGATGGGAGCCATCGACAGAGGGAGTAGAATCATTAGAAGCGATCTATCGACCGCGCCCGGTCGGGATTATCGAGAGTGAGATGGACAAGACTTATCACGTGTCCGTGATGCTGCCTGATCGTACGCTGATGACGAACAATAAAGAAGAGATATGGGCTCCGCTCGTGGAGCGCCTTCAATCGCTCATGAAGGAGAATCGGACAACCCTTATTTTCGCCAATAATCGCAGACTCTGTGAGCGGCTGACACGGCATTTGAATCTGGAGGCGGGCACCGAACGCGCGAGAGCGCATCACGGGAGCATGTCACGCGAGAATCGACTTGAGGTGGAGCGGGCGCTGAAGGCTGGGGAGCTGTCATGTCTCGTTGCTACGTCTTCGTTGGAGCTCGGGATCGATATTGGCCATATAGATCTGGTAATTCAGATTGATGCACCGCCAAGCACAGCATCCGGCATTCAGCGAATCGGACGGGCAGGCCATGCCGTTGGGGATATTAGCCGAGGGACGATGATCGCTCGTTCACGCGGCATCCTCTCGGAATGTGCAGTGCAAGCGCATCTGATTGCTCATCGGCAGATCGAAGCCATCCAGATTCCTTCGAATGATCTAGGGATACTCTCTCAACAAATCGTAGCGATGGTTGCGAGTGAGGCATGGTCTGTGGAGCGTCTTTATACGGTTCTGAGACGCAGTGACACGTATCGCAGCTTAACCCATGAACGGCTGCATGATGCTTTGCGCGTGTTATCGGGTTATTTTCCGTTTGTTCGGCCTTTATTTGAATGGGATACAGCTTCAGGGATGCTAACGCCAACCCGAACGACCTTGATGTCCGCGATAATGGGTGCTGGAACGATTCCGCAGAGCACCAGCTACCCGATCCACCACGCCCAGTCTCGACTGAAGCTTGGTGAGCTGGAAGAGGAATATATTTATGAGAGCCGCATCGGCGATGTCTTCCAGCTCGGGACCTCCTCTTGGCGGATTCAATCGATTAAGAATGATCGCGTCTATGTGGTCGAGGCGGCGAATGAAGTGAGCGAAATTCCTTTCTGGCGTGCGGAGGCGTCCGGGAGGTCCTTCGAATTATCATGTCAGATCGGTCAGTTCCATCAGTCGATTGCGATACGGTTAGAGACCGAGACGAAGGATGCAGTCAAAGACTGGCTGATGCGAGATTATGGGATGGACTTGAGTGCCTCAGAGCAGCTTGTCGGCTATATCCAATCACAGCTTGAAGCAGGACCGATTCCTACGGATCGGCGCATCATTGTGGAGCATTATCAGGACGATCATCTTCGGCATCACATGGTCATTCATAGCTGGTTCGGCAAAAGATTAAATCGAACCTGGCAGCTTGTCCTGCAGATTAGTCTGGAACGTCTGTTCAACGCCCATGTGAATACATCACTCAAAGACAACGGCATTGAATTCATCCTTCCAGACTGGGATCTGCGTGTTGTGCAATCCTTGTTCAGCATGCCGCTGCATAAAGTGGAAGAGCTGCTGGTCGATGCAATTCCTGCATCCCCTTTGTTTGGCATGACGTTTCGCCGCGTCGCAGAGACTTCCTTGCTGCTGCCGCGAAGCTTCACGCGCACACCGGCATGGAAGCAGCGGCTGCGCAGTCAAGAGCTGCTTCGTGCGGCAGTCCCGCATGCGGCTCAATTTCCGTTCATCGAAGAGACGATGCAGATTTGTCTATATGAGCTGCTGGATCTGAAGCGATTGAAACAGCTGCTGACAGATATTCAAGCAGGAACTCTTGAATTTGTCATCGATGATCGCAAGACGCCGTCCCCTTTTGCATGGCAATTCGCACTCGATTCTGCCAATAGTCAGATGTATGAATCCGATGCGATCGGCAAAGATATTCAGCTTCATCTGCTCAGCATCAATCGAGAGCTTGCAGGGGAGATGTTCCCTGCTTCGCTGCTCCCCGCCAAATCTGCGGAGCTATCGAAGGAAGAAGAACATCACGTCCAGTCCTCGCAAGATCTGTGGACCTATTTGAAGCGTAAGGGCGATCGGAATACGGCTGAGCTCATTCATGTGACGCAAGATGCGGAAGAGACCTTACGGCTGCTTGATGAGCTCACCCAGAGACAACGGATTCAATCGATATCCCTTAATGGCGCCAAACGCTGGATTTGTTCGGACGAGGCAGATACGTATGCACGGATGCAGAAAGATGCACTAGCAGCCGCATTCGTGCTGGAGCGATATATCGAGCGAGAGCTCTATTTTACAGCGAGTCAGTTGATCGCCGCATATGGTCTGTCGGAAGCACAAGTAGACAAGTTCATCGAAGAGTTGTTGGAACGGGAGCGGATTGATCCTGCGCCATTCCAAGAATCCGAAGAAACGACCTGGATGAGCCGAACAGCAGCTGAGCGGGCCATTCGCCGGACTACGGGGCAATTGCGCAAACAGGTTGAGCCTGTGGAGGCATCACGGTATGGTCATGATGTATGCAGTCGGCATTATTTGTATCGTCAAGATCAAGAGCAAGGCGCGGAGGGGCTTCGGAAAATTATTGCTCGCATGCAAGGGGTGTTCCTCCCGTTGTCGCATTGGGAGACGAGTCTATTCCCGGCTCGGATGCAGCTGTATCGGAAGGAATGGCTCGATCAACTATGCGCGGAAGGCGAGATTATTTGGGTGGGACGCCGAGAAGAGGGTGAGAAAGAAGGACGTGTTGCTTTTTTTCTCGCAGAGTCCAAGGCGCTGTATGCACCGCTCTGTAAGTCGACTTCACTCGAGGTTCACCCGCAGCTCGTAGAACTACTGCGAAGTAAAGGAGCGAGTTTCCTGACCGCCTTAAGCCGAGAGATGGCATGTGCTCCTTCAGAACTGATGGACCTGCTGATCGATCTGGTCTGGACGGGTCTCGTCTCGAATGATCAGTTCTCACCTCTGCGATTGCATGGCTCAAAGCCAGGTAAATCCCAAGGTGCTTTTAAATCGGGGCTAGGACGATGGTATATGCTTGAGTCGCTTGCGGACCCGGAACTGCAGCTTGAACGAAGCGCTGCGGCTTGGATTGAGCATTTGCTAGACACGCATCTGATCTTGACCAAGGAGACGGTTGCGTCGCAATCGCTATTCACATGGGAGCAGATGTACGATGCCTGCAAGCAGCTGGAACAGATGGGGATGCTGACGCGTGGGTTCTGGATTGAGGGGATTCAGTCACTTCAATTCGCCAAGCCGGAGACCCTCGAACAGCTTCAACTGCCTATAGTGTTGGCAAAGGATTACATTGCGGTGATGACAGCAGCCGACCCGATGAATCCTTATGGCATCCTACTAGACTGGCCGGATATGCCAGAGATTCAGTTCACGAGGAGGCAGGGGAATTGTGTTGTGCTCGTCAATGGCCGCTGTGCGATGTGGATCGAGAATAAAGGGAAACGAATCGTGACGCTAGTCGCAGAGCCTTCCACCACACTCGCGACGTTACTCGACAAGTCGGTGATGCAATATATTGTCCAGCGGGTCATACGGCTGACAGGTGCACGCAAATGGGTGATCGATACGTGGGACGGTACAGCCATTGATGCATCTCCTGCCGCGCCAATATTGAGAGAGCTTGGGGCCATCAGGGATCGAAATTCTTTTGTGATCTGGTCAAGCAGTGTAAATTAATCGTTAGAAAATAGAACAGCGTTTCTGACTGCTACATGAGCAATTCACGTTAGCGCACAGTCCAAGATTTCCTGATACACTTCATGCCAGCCGCTATAGTAGTCAGCAACATCGCTGGGGTTGATCAGCTCCCTTTGGGACGATTCGTATTTGGCCGCAAAAGGGTGCAAGTCATGGATATCCATCCGATAGAACACCTGATAACCGATCTTTGGGTAGGGACTGGTATCATTCCACTGCGAGTTCTCACTGTGGTCGATGATCATATAACCGAGCAGTGTGCAATCCCCTTCAACATACCCCTCTTCCATCGCTTCCCGGCGGAAACAAGCTTCAGGCGTTTCATCGATTTCAATGTGTCCTCCGGGGAAATCCCAGCCTCGATGGTGAAGGTCTACCAATAGGAGTTGCTGATGATGGAAGCAGAAACCGTGCACGCTTGTGATGAGATGCCGCGGTGGGAGTTCAGTGCTCTGCTGCCAAGTTAATAGGACACGGGATGCGCCCCAATCTACGGCGATGGTTGTCAATACTATTCCTCCTTGGATGAAAGTCATGATCCAAGTCTAGCATAGCGCTCTTTTGCTGGGAATCCTCGGTAATAAAAACAGCCCACTCTTCGAGTTGAAGAATGGGCTTCATAGGCTTCATATCTCTATTCCTTGATCTGTTTGCGGAATAATAAGAGGAACCAAATCAATGCGGCGAACATCAGGGTATGCGAAAGTCCAGCGATATGCGGAAGCCCAGCGAAATCCGCTCCTTCGATCTGCAAAATACCCCGGGCGATTAACGCACCGATCATAATGATGAAAGCGACATTGTAGACGATGAACCAGAGATTAAATTGCTTATGTTTGTGAATCTCAAACAATTTGCACAGAATCAAGACGACGAGGAAGAACAGAAAACCTAGGACGAGTAAATGCGTATGTGCGACGCTTAGAATGGATTGCCCGTCAAAGTCAGAATATTTGGTATATTCACGGTAGAATACACCGGATAACATGCCAATAATGAGATAGAAGAATGCTGCATAATAACTCTTTTTCATAGTGATGTAGACTCCTTAGGAATGATATGAATTGAACGATGTTCATGTACACGATTCATCATACGAGATGAATATGAACGGAGGATGAACAGAACATTACAACATGTGGTGCTGATCCAAGGCCGATTACAATCGGGATTGTTCTTTTGTAAGCGGGGCATTGATTGGTTTGCTGTGCGATCCCATGAGTGCCATCAGTGCTGGAAGCAGCATGCCGCGCACGAGGAACGTATCGATTAAGATGCCCATTGCCATGATGAATCCGAACAGGAACAGCTCTTGCAACGGCTGCGTAATCAATACGCAGAACGTGGCTGCAAGGATGATCCCCGCGGAAGAGATGACACCGCCGGTTTTGGCGACGCCGTGGCTGATCGCTTCTTTCCAAGGGTAATGCTTCGCTTCTTCCCGAATGCGGGAGACGAGCATGATGTTGTAATCGACGCCGAGCGCGATCAAGAAGACGAACGTATACACTGGCAGTCGATAACTGATTGCTTCATAGCCGAGGATGTCGTGGAACACGATCCAGCCTAGACCGAGCGTAGCAGTATATGAGAGCAGCATCGTGACGATCATCGTGAAAGCGAGTTTGAGCGAACGTGCTTGGAAAGCGAGCATGCATGCAATAAAGATGGTGATGAGTGTGAAAGTAACGATGGTATCCTGCTTGTTCATGCCGCGAACATCGAGCTGTTGTGCCGTCTGCCCCGCGAATTGAAGCGTATTCTGTGCCGGATCGAAGCCGTTTTGTTCCAGAATGGATTCGCTTTTCTCGCGTAGGTTGCTAATAACCTCTAGCGCTTCGGGGTCATAAGGGTTCGCCTGCAGCGTTAGTTTCAACATCAGGGTGTGCTTCTGATCTGATAGGAACCGATCCGGCAGCTTTGCACCCGGCGCTGCGAGGTCATTCGTGATATTCGGACGGATGTCATGGATGCCGCCCTCTGCTTCGAGCGCTTGGGTGAGTTTCGTTAACTTCTCTACATAGGCAGCGTCGATGGCGATTTCCTTATTGGATTGGAGCAGCATCGTAACCGGCGCCAATTGCCCTGGTGGGAACTGTTCTTCCAAGAGCTCGAACCCTTGCCGGGACGAGGTATCGCTCGGGAAGGATTTCATCAGATTGAAGGAGTAATTCATCCCTGTCACATTGATGGATGACACGATTAAGAAGAGCAATAGAATACCGGATGTAAGCCCAGGTTTTCTCGTTACAACGCCGCCCATTCGGGTCCAGAAGCCTGGCTTCTTCGGCACGGGAGCGAGTTCTTTCTTTGGCATGAAAGGCCAGAATCCACGACGTCCGAATAGGGTATAGATCGCAGGGATCAAGGTCAACCCGCCGAGCAGAATAACGACCATCGCGACGGAGAAGACCGGTGCGAAGTTATGGTACGGCTTAAAAATCGCAGCGAACAGTGTCAGCATCGCAATCAATACCGTTCCGCCGCTAAAAGCAATCGGTTCAGCGACTTGACCGAGCGCGACGCCCATCGCTTCATATTTCGAATCGATCGTCTTCAAGGCCTCACGGTAGCGGGAGACGATGAATAGACAGTAGTCGGTTAGGACGGCGAACAACAGGATCATCATGATGGAGAGTGCCTGCTTGTCGACGACGAACCAATCATTTTTGGCTGCAAGCCCGAGGATGCGGTCGGTTACTTGGTAGACGAGCCCTGCAATGATTAACGGTATGATGGCCATCAGCGGCGAACGATAGATGACGATCAGGAGGATAAGAATGAGTCCGACGGTGGCGAACATCAGAACGAAGTCGGCATTCTTGAATAGACTCGTGGTATCTGCAGCGATCCCTGCAGGACCTGTAATTTCAAACTGCACATCATTCATCCCGATTTGAGCGACTTTGTCTCGAATTTGCTGCATCGTATCGTAGACTTGAGCGGAATCGAGATCCTTATCTAATGCAATGTTAAGAAGGATCGTGGTCTGATCTTCCGAGAACATCTGGTCTTGAACGGGCTTCGGGAATTTGTGAAAAGGTAGTGCACTGGAGACATGCTCCGGCTTCTGATCCGACGACAGCCAAGTGCTGACTTCGGCGATCTTGGCACGTTCCTCGGTCGTGATGGCCTGCTTCGCATGGAAGACGAGCAGCCCGACAGGTCCATCCTCGGACGGGAATTGTTCGTTCATCAGTTGTTCAGCGATTGCCGAAGGCGTATTCTCATGAATGCTGCCCTCGCCGCTGCTGACGGCAAATTTCTTCGAGCTGGGTGCTACGCCGCTTAGTACAATGATGACGACGAGCCATATGGCGAGTACGGTCCAAGCGCCTTTACGCGTGCTTATTCGTTTTGCTAACGATTGGAAAAATCGGTTCATAGTTCAAGGCCTCCAATTCTATTTGGCGGTAGAAACTACCTCTGAACGCGGTCGCTCCTCTTTGAAGGAGCTCGATAGAGGTTTTTCTTATACGATGCATTGTAGGCCTGGAATATGAACGCATGATGAACAGGGAATTACAAGTGTGGATATATATGAAAATAACCGAGATCCCACGCTGCTGGATGCAGAGGGGTCTCGGTTATTGCTGTGTAGGGATATGGTGAGGGAATAACTGTAAAAATGCAGTTAATATGCTCGAAGAGGCTGCGTGGCGCCGAAATAACTGCAAAAATGCAGCTAATATGCTCGAAGTGACCACCTGCACCGAAATAACTGCAAAAGTGCAGTTAATATGCTCGAAGAGGCTGCCTAGCTGCGAAATAACTGCAAAAGTGCAGCTAATATGATCGAAGTGGCCGCCTGGCACCGAAATAACTGCAATAGTGCAGCTAATATGCCCGAAGAGGTTGCGTGGCGCCGAAATAACTGCAAAAATGCAGTTAATGGGCTCGAAGAGGCTGCTCGACGCCGAAATAACTGCAAAAATGCAGCTAATATGTTCGAAGAGGCCGCCTAGCGCTGAAATAACTGCAAATAGTGCAGCTAATGTACTCGAAGAGGTCGCCTAGTGCCGAAATAACTGCAAAAATGCAGCTAATATGCTCGAAGAGACCGCCTGGCGCCGAAATAACTGCAATAGTGCAGTTAATATGCCCGAAGAGGTTGCGTGGCGCCGAAATAACTGCAGAATTGCAGTTAATGGGCTGGAAGATGCCAATCGATGCCAAAATAACTGCAAAAGTGCAGTTAATATGCCCGAAGAGGCCGCTCGTCGCCGAAATAACTGTAATAGTGCAGCTATTTCGCTCAAAGCAGTCACGCCGCCCGTACCACGCTCACTCACCCCATCGGCACCCGAACCGTGAACTCGGTTCCCTTGCCCAATTGGCTCGTCACCTCGATCCGCCCACCGTGCAGCGCGATGACCTTGCTCGCGATGGACAAGCCCAATCCGCTGCCGCCTTGCGTGCGATTGCGCATCTTATCCGCCTTGTAGAAGCGGTCGAAGATATGTGCCAGCTCGGCCTCCGGGATGCCGATGCCCGAATCGGCGATCCGCACGACAACAAGCCCGCCCTCCGCCGCAAGCACGACGCGCAGCACGCCTCCCGGGTTCGTGAACTTGATCCCATTCGTGATCAAGTTGTACCACACCTGGTTGAGCAGCTGCTGATCGGCAGTCACGACGACCTCCGGCAGGTCGAGGTCCAGCTCGATATCGCGGTCGGACCACTGCTGCTCCGTCACGATGAAAATTTGCCGGATCTGCTCATCCAGCCGGAAGCTCGAACGCTTCAAGACATGATCTTCCTTGTCGAGCGTCGCCAAGGTTAACAACTGCTTGCTGAGGGAAGAGAGTCGTTTGCTCTCCTCTTCAATAATACGCAGATAACGTTCTTCTTCCTCGGGACTCGTCTTCTTCTCAAGGATCGAATGGGCGAAGCCTTGAATCGAAGTCAGTGGTGATTGAATTTCGTGCGAGACGTTCGCGACGAATTCCTGCCGCATGTCGTCCAGCTGCTTGATCGATCGTGCCATATGGGTGAAGTCCCTTGCGAGATCCCCGATCTCATCACGCCGCGTGACATCGAGCTCCATATGATAATCGCCGCCGACAATGCGGTGTGTCGCATCGGTCAGCTTCTTGATCGGCTTGACGATAAATCGCGACAGCACGACGATCAAGATGATACTGAAGAGGAACGAGAAGCCAAGAAGCAGTGCGAGGATGATCCTCACTTCGCCGATCTGTTGTTCCATATTCGGTCGGATGAAGAGCGCATAAGGCTCGCCGTGAACTTGCACAGGCAGCCCGACGCTGTTGCGCAGACTATTTTCGAATAGACCATTGATTTTGAGCCATTGCGATTCTTGCTTGATACCGTTATAGACACCGCCTTCAAGGACATGTTTAATATGCTCACCATTGAACTGTTTGTGCTTGAACGGAGTACCGTAATATGTCCCGTTCAGCTCACTGTCGACAGCATAGATCTGATATCCGAGGTTCGCGATATGCGTCAAATAACTGCCGAGCTCCATATTCGGATTCTGCTCATAGAGTGAGCGAATATCCTCGCCGATGCTCATAATCTTCTTCTCGTTCGAATCTTGAATATGCCCGAGATAATAGAAGTTCGTGACAATGAGGGCGAGAATACCTCCTAGGAAGCTAATCAGCAGGAAGATCATGACGATTCGAACGTAAAGGGTTCTCACGGTTCCGTCACCTCAAGTTTGTAGCCGAGACCTCGTACCGTCGTAATAACGAAGTCCTCTGGCCTGTCATGGAACCGTTCGCGTAATCGCTTAATATGCACATCAATCGTTCGGCTGTCGCCTTCATAATCCGCACCCCAGATGGCTTGCAGCAATTGGTCCCGTGTGAAAATCCGTCCAGGATTGCTCGCGAGATGCGATAGAAGCTCGAATTCCTTGAGCGGAAGGACGAGCGTGTCCCCATCGATATGAATTTCATAGCTTCTGCGGTCAATCATCGTTCGGCCGAGCTTAATTGTCTCCGAGGAGACGAGCTGATACCGCCGCAGCAGCGCGCGAATACGGAACAGCAGCTCCTTCGGTTCGAAGGGCTTCACCATGTAATCATCTGTCCCGGATAAGAATCCTTTTTCTTTATCATCGATTTCACCTTTAGCCGTCAATAGAATGACGGGTATATCGTGGTGCCGTCGAATCTCTTCACACAGCTCAAGCCCCGTCTTGCCTGGCATCATGACGTCGATTACGGCAAGGTGTACTTGTTCATTCTCCAGAATGCGAATCGCCTGCTCGCCGTCTTCCGCTTCATGAGGGACATAACCCTCCTTTTCTAGTATAAAGCGCAGCAGTTCGCGGATATGCGGATCATCGTCCGCAACGAGGAGATGTATTCTCATCGTGGCATGCTCCTTTCATCCCATCTATTGTGAAGGCAAGCCTTAGAGCGGCTTGAGCGGACCCGACATACTCGATTGACTCGGATCTGCATTTGTACTCCCATCTGCCGCCTCCACCAAATGCTTCAACAAGGCGAGCTTGTTATCCCAGAATTGCTCGTAGTACGCGACCCAATCCTTCAGCTCTCGTAGTGGTGCAGCTTGAAGACTGTACCTTGTCTCGCGGCCGATCTTGCGCTCCGTGACGAGCCCCGCACTCTCAAGGACATGCAAATGCTTCGATACCGCGGTCCGGCTCATCGGGAAATTGCTGCTAATCACATTTACAGGAAGCTCTTGCTCTGCGAGCAAGTGCAGGAGCTGTCGCCGCGTCGGATCAGCAATCGCTTGGAACACGTCATATTTTGGAGCAGCTGTCATGCCAATCCCTCAACATATTTCTTGAGTGCAGGGAGTACGCTCGAGTCCCATCCGCCGTTCATGCGCTCGCGAGCAACCGAATAAGGAATCCCTGTATCCGGAGCCACTTTGTCCACCCAGCCGCCATGGGTCAGCGTAAACGCAGTCCGTTCTTCCATCGCTGTCAGCTCGAACGTAATGATCCAATCTTCCCCCCAGCTGAATACAAGCTTTTTCGGCGGATCGATCTCGAGCACCTCGCAAGGCGATACCGCATAGGCGGAAGTGATGGTGAATTTATGCCCAAGAACAGGCTCGAAGTCATTCGGCATGAACCAAGTGGCAATGCCTTCCGCTGTTGATACGGCATTCCATACCTTCTGGATGGGCGCGTTGAATTCGATTTCTTTTACAATATCGGGCATAGTCCCGGGGTGATTCGTCATGGGTTATAATCCTCCAATAATGTACATTCGAAACCTATTGGTTTCATGAAAATTATACGGAACCGCTGATCACTGTGTCAATGCAAGAACACTACAACCCCCTCAAGATGGCGTGCGATTTTAAGATTCTGGGGGTCATTTTCTATCGTATTGTAGGTTTTGCCGCGTCTCGCAATCTGATAAGGAGGAATTACTATCAGATCAGACAGTCATCGATCAAAAGAATAGCGACGATGCTGCTTATTATGCCACTAGGCTCTATCGTCAATACCGGTTATGAATCGCAGTTCTTGCTCGGCAACCAGCTGAAGAAATCTATATGAATCCAACCTATTTGGGGCAAGTGTGCAAGAGCGCGCTCGATCGTGCGAAGTTCCTTGTACTAAATATGGATAAAAAAATATATGGAATTGCGACAGAAGTAGGGTATCGCAAACGGGATACGTTCTACAAACGTTTTAAAGGGTATATGGGGAAAAGTGCAGGTGAACTCCGATCAGAGTCCGAGTTGATGTAAGGATCTTGATGAGTGTTTAAAATCACGACATATCGTACCGCCTATCTCATGCTTGTGTCGTAATATTAGAATTGCGATAGACCACGCCTTCCGTTACAATATTCGGGAAATATGTCCACTGTGGTTGCGCATCGTTAATAGAAAAAGAATTGACCGAACGGGTCTTCCGATAGATTGAATTTTTTAGTTCGTTTGAAAGCGCTTGAATGAGGATCCAATCGTTTTCAGAAATAATACGGCGTTTAGCGCCGAGTGAAAAGAATCCTTAATACGTTGAAAGTCAGGCAGCACAGGGGATTGGAAGCCCGCATACACCGAAATCTTACAAATCTATGAAAGAGGGATTGCTATGAGTACAAAGGCTATTATTTTCTATGATCCATCATTTCCTATCATTCATGCAGAAGGCATTGAAGTAGAGGAGTTAGCTAGATTCGGTACCGTGGTAGGAGCCGAGGGGCTTGCTTCCGCATTGAAAGGCGTAGAAGGCGGCTGCTTCGTGAATATGCATGCGCCGTATTTCCCGAAATCCGCATGGAACGGGATCATTCAGTATTTGAGAAATGGCGGTGGACTTCTAAGCGTCGGTGGTGCGCCGTTCAAACGTCCGGTTCGTCATGAGAACGGCGAATGGATCGTGGAAGCGGAGCAAACAGGTTACCATCAGGAATTGTATATTCATGAAGCGCTCAAGGTCGATGCTGCGAAAGTAGCACGTGTGGAGGCATCCGAGGCCTATCCAATGCTTGCCGATCAAGTAGGGCTATTCGATATTGCAGATACATGGAATCTCGTTCCACATACGACGAAGAACGCGGATTTGCCGCTCCAGATGGGTTCGGCGGGTACGATGAGCACGCAAATCACCCCATTATTAATCGGGAAGAGCGCGGATGATCGGGAGCTTAGCGCACCGGTTGTTTTATGGGAGAATTCGCGTGGGACATTCGTGGGATCGCGCTGGATCTTCATCCATATGCCGCTTAGTGCTTCATTCTGGTCGCAAGGCGGTGCGGCAGTGATTGCGAAGTTGGCAGCGTTCTACGGCAGAGGTCTGACGGAAATTTCAATTAAACCGAATTATGCCAATTATGAAGCTGGTGAACGTCCAATGCTTATGCTTCAGACACAAAACTTGCAGCGCAAGATCGCAGGTACTTCGGCTGCTGTGGAGTCATGGACATTTGATCTTACCTTAACAAGGCATGATGAAGAGACAGCTTGCTGGACGCACCACGTGGAAGCGGAAGCTGGAAGTGAGCTTCAGTTCGTGCGCATCCCTGTGCCAGTAGAGATCCGTAGCGGTTTCTATCAGCTTCGTTGTGAAGCGACATCGGCTAGCGGTGAAGTACGTGTGCTTCGTCAAGGATTCTGGGGCCATGATGCGGCATTGCTTCGCGAGGGCGAGCCTATCTCAGCCAATCGGGATTATTTCGTAAAAGATGGACGTCCGTTCCCTGTGGTCGGGATGACTTATATGACATCGGATGTGGCGCGTAAGTTCTTGTTCCTGCCGAATGTGGACGTCTGGGATCGCGATATGGCACAGATGAAGAAAGCCGGCATCAATTGGATTCGTACGGGCGTATGGACGGCGTATCGAAACATTATGCAAGTGGACGGTCACGCGTCCGAGGAAGTACTGCGTGCCATCGATGCGTTCATCTTGACGGCGAAACGTCATGATCTTCAGCTTACCTTCACCTTCTTCTCGTTCACACCAGAGACATGGGAAGGCGTAAATCCGTACTTGGATCCGCAAAGCGTCGAAGCACAGAAGCGCTTCATTCGCGCGATTGTTAGCCGTCACCGGGATACGGCGAATGTGGACTGGGACTTGATCAATGAACCGTCGATGTTCGCGCCGGAGAAAATTTTCTCGTCAGGCCCTCGTTCTGCGCATGATCCTTACGAGCGGGAAGCGTATCGTACATGGCTAAAAGAGCGTCATGGCTCGATCGAGCTCTTGCAAGAGCGCTGGAATATGTCGCCTGCACAGCTGCCAAGCTTCGATGTGGTGTTGCCGCCGGAAGAGGAAGAGATCAACTTCGACGTTCAGAATATGCACCAAGGCAAGAAAGGGACACGTTGGCTGGATTACTGCTTGTTCTCGATGGAGATGCATAATCGTTGGGCAAAGGCGTTGTACGATACCATTAAGGACATTGTTCCGAATCATCTTGTCACGGTAGGCCAGGATGAAGCGCTCGGTGCACAGCGTCCGTCACCGTTCTTCTATGAAGAAGCCGTCGATTATACGACCGTCCATTCCTGGTGGTTGAATGATCAATTGGTCTGGGATGGGATCTTCGCGAAGACGGCGAATAAGCCGAATGTGATTCAAGAGACAGGAATCATGTATGTCGAGACACCGGATGGTCGTGCGAAGCGTTCTGAGCTTGAACTGCGGAGCATCTTGGAGCGCAAATATGCGTATGCTTTCTCCACGGGCGGTGCAGGTGCCATTCAATGGATCTGGAACACGAACTTCTATATGGATAACGCGAATGAATCGCATATCGGCGCACTGCGTGCCGATGGAACGGAGAAGCCGGAAGCGGATGTATCTTATGATTTCGGTCAATTCATGAACGAAAACCGCGATTTGTTCGAAGATCGTGCGCTTGAAGAAATTGCTGTTATTTTCCCGTATTCGAATGATTTCTCGAATCGGAAGCTGGCATTCGACGCAACGACGCGGATTACACGTGTTATGAACTATAGTCTGAAATGGCCGTTCCGTGGGGTTTCGGAATACCACTTGGAAGATTTGCGCGCGAACCCGGCGAAGCTCATCGTGCTGCCGAGTGCGCATAATGTGGATGATCAAGCTATGGAACAGCTCGTGGAGATCATTAAGGAGACCGGTGCGACTTTGTTGATTACAGGTCCTGTAGGCATCGGTGCTTATTGGCAGCCATCGAACCGCTTGAACGAGCAGTTCGGTGAGCGGACGATTGGCAATGTTCGTCGTGAAGAGATGCTGTTGATCGGTGACAAGCGCTACCGGGTATCTTTCGGACAGCGTCGTATTGCACAGCTCGCGAAGGAAGTGCCTTCGGTACAACAAGCAATGGACGGGGATGCCATCGTTGAAGTGTCGATCGGCCAAGGCCGGATTCTCTGGAGTCCGCTGGCGGTTGAACTGAATGAACGGGATGAGGCTATCGAAGCGTTGTATCGTTATGCAGCAGGCCAAGCAGGTGTAAGTCCTGTCATGGAATGGCTTACAGGCAGCGATTTGCCGGGCGTGTATGGTCAGAAGCTTGCGTTCAAGAACGGGAACTTGTATGTTTTCGTATCGGAATATGCTTGGGATGCGCCAGTTGAGATCAAAGATCCGGTATCAGGTATGACGTATCAATTCACGTTACCAGCAGAGCGCTCGATTCTATTCGCAACGGATCAAGGAGGACAGCTCGTATCCACTTATCGTCCACAAGAAGTGAACATTGCAGTGAAGGGAAGATACTAAGCGATGGAACAACGTAGAACAGCACATATTATTTCGCATACCCACTGGGATCGGGAATGGTACCTCCCTTATGAGAAGCATCATGTACGCCTTGTGGAATTGGTTGATGCTTTGCTGGACAAGCTGGATCAGGATCCGGATTTCAAAAGCTTTTGCTTCGACGGGCAGACGATTATTCTCGAAGATTATTTGCAGGTTCGTCCCGGTCAGCGTGAGCGTCTGACGAAATTTATCCAAGAAGGCCGAATTATGATCGGCCCTTGGTACATTCTTCAGGATGCGTTCCTGACGAGCGGCGAAGCAAACGTGCGCAATATGCAGGTCGGCCATGAGGATTCGAAGCGATTCGGCGAGCCGGCGAAAATCGGCTATTTCCCAGATACGTTCGGCCTTGTGGGCCAGACGCCGCAATTGATGCAGCAATCAGGCATAACGAACGCATTCTTCGGACGCGGCGTGAAGCCGACCGGTTTCAATAACACGGTATCAGACGGGGGCTATGAGTCCTCGTTCTCCGAGCTCATGTGGGAAGGCCCAGACGGCTCGAAGGTGCTCGGCATTCTGTTCGCGAATTGGTATTCGAACGGGAATGAGGTACCGACAGATAAAGAAGAAGCAAGAAAATTCTGGGATCGCAAGCTTGCTGATGCAGAGAAATACGCATCAACGCGGGAGCTGCTCTTCATGAACGGTTGCGATCATCAGCCGATTCAGCTCGACGTACCGGAAGCGATTCGCATCGCGAAGGAGCTCTATCCGGATACGGAATTCATTCATTCAAACTTCATCGATTATCTGGCGGCCGTCGAAGGTGCGATGGAACGGGAGTTATCTTCGGTTCGCGGCGAGCTTCGCAGCCAACGTACGGATGGATGGGGCACGCTCGTGAATACGGCGTCGGCGCGCGTCTATTTGAAGCAGATGAACCAGACGGGACAGATGCTATTGGAAAAGGTAGCAGAGCCGCTCGCGACATTCGCAGACCTGCTCGGCCGTCCATACCCGCATGATCTGCTCACGTATGCATGGAAGACGCTGATGCAGAACCATCCGCATGATAGCATTTGCGGCTGCAGCGTGGATGAAGTGCACCGCGAGATGGTGACACGCTTCGATAAGAGCCGTCATGTCGCGGAATCGATCGTTGATACAAGCGTGCGTACGATTGTGGATGCGGTGGACACGACAGGGTTTGAAGCCTATGGTGAAGAGCCATTACCGCTGGTTGTCTTCAATACGACAGGCTGGAGCCGTACAGGGGTTGTGTCGGTTGAGCTGGAAGTCGCGAAAATCTATGAGCGTGAAGGGATTCGAGCCAGAGAAATGACGGAGCGCATGAAGGCAGTAAGCCTCGCGGGACGGGTGCTCGTGGATACGGAAGGGAACGCGATTCCTTGTACGGTGGAGGATTTGGGTGTGGTGTTCGGTTATGATTTGCCGAACGATAAATTCCGTCAGCCATTTCTAACGCGCAAGGTTCGTCTTACGTTCCAAGCAGAGGGAATTCCTGCGCTTGGATTGCACACATATGCTTGGGTATTACGCAGTGAAGAGGCATCGCAGTTGAGCTCCCTGGTGACGGGCGATCGCAGCATGGCGAATCATCTGCTGCAAGTGGAGATTGCTGAAGATGGCTCCTATACGCTTACGGACAAGCGTACGGGACGTGTGTACACGGATCTTGGTATTTATGAAAGTACAGGCGATATCGGGAACGAATATATGTACAAGCAGCCGGAAGGTGAGCAAGCGCTAACGACGAAGGGACTTCCTGCACAAGTTCGCGTGCTTGAGGATTCGGCGTATCGCGCATCGTTCGAGATTGTCCATGCCTGGGAAATCCCAGCATCGGCTGAGGAATTGCTCGGTACAGAACAACGCGAGTTGGTCGGCTGGTCGGTGCGCAAGGCACAGCGTTCGAACAAGATGGTACCGTTCACGATTCGTACGGTATTGACGCTTGATCGTAATGGTCGTGGCGTACAGATTGAGACATCGTATAACAATCAAGCGCAAGATCATCGTCTGCGTGCATTGTTCCCGACGGATGTCACAGCGAGCACGCATGACGTGGATTCGATGTTCGAAATCGTGAAGCGCTCGATCGAGCCTGCACCGGAGTGGACGAATCCGAGCAATACTCAGCATCAGCAAGCCTTTGTTGATGTGGGCGAAGAAGGCGCAGGATTGACGATTGCGAACTTCGGCTTGAATGAATACGAAGTGCTACGCGATGGACGCAATACGATTGCGGTGACCTTGCTGCGCAGTGTCGGCGAACTCGGCGACTGGGGTTACTTCCCGACACCGGAAGCGCAATGTATCGGTGAGCATACGGTGCGGATGGAAGTCATCCCGCATGATGGCGACGGCATTGAATCCGGTGCATATGCAGAAGCCTACCAGTTCCAAGTGCCTTGGACGGCATGTCAGACGGGCGTTCATGCGGGCCGAGTGAGTGCGGTATGTACGCCGTTCCGCTGGGAATCGAAGGCTGCGGCCTTCTCTTCCTTGAAGATGAACCCAGCGACGGGCGACTTGATGCTGCGTTGGTACAACATGAGCGAGCAGCCAGTTGATATGGCGCTGCATGCAACGATCCAGACAGAGCAGCTGTACAAGACGACGATCTTGGAGCAGCCTGCGGAGCCTTTCGCAAGCGAGGCGACGGAAGGTGTAACGCTGCCGCTGGGTCCATGCGAGATCGTCACAATCGGCGTCAAGCCGGTACGTGTTGGTGTGAACTACGAATAAATTTGGCATGATTCTAATAAGCCGCCCTCTGATCCTGAATGAAGGATTGGGGCGGCTTTTTGTGCAAATATTGGAAAGCATAGGTTGCACGAGGGATAGAAATCGATCATTGCGGACATCGTATATTTGCTGGTGAATCCATTTTCGTTAAATTATAGACAGAAGGGAAGTTATTCGGGAACATGGCAACCGTCCTCTACATCACTGCACATCCGAACGATCATCAAGTATCGTACAGCATGGCTGTGGGCAAAGAATTTATTGAAGCTTATCGTGAAGCGAATCCGAATGATGAAGTCATTCATTTGGATTTGTACAAATTGAATATCCCGCATATTGATGCAGATATTTTTAGCGGTTGGGGGAAGCTCCAAGGTGGATCTTCCTTTGATCAGCTGTCAGAGAATGAACGTTCCAAGGTAGCCCGTCTGAACGAGATCGTCGATCAATACGTGGCAGCGGATAAGTACGTGTATGTTACGCCGATGTGGAACTTCTCGTTCCCACCGATTCTTAAAGCGTATATCGATGCGATCTGCGTCGCAGGTAAAACGTTCAAATATACCGAGAATGGCCCCGTCGGATTGCTGCCGAACAAGAAGGCTTTTCACATCCAGGCGAGCGGCGGGATTTACTCGGAAGGGCCGGCAGCAGCCATGGAATGCGGACATAGCTACCTGCAAAAGATCATGCAATTCCACGGCGTTCCGTCGTTCGAAGGGATCTTCGTCGAAGGGATGGGGGCTATGCCGGATCAAGCGCAATCCATTAAAGAAAAAGCGATCGCTAAAGCCAAGGAGGCTGCAAAACGTTTCTAAATGGAATGGGATGAATTGCGGCAAATAACGATGCATATCTTCTGTTTAAGAACAATAGCTTGAGGAGTGGAACGATGTCGGCACGAGATCAGAAGTTTCCAGTTTATTACGATGGTTCTGCGCATGTAGAGTTTGCTGAAGAAATGATAGAAGGCCCGGAACATAAACAAGATGAACGATCGATAACGAATGAAGAATGGCGCCGCCATATTAGCGGCAATCCTTTTTTTTACACACAATCATAATCATGATTAACGGCTGCTTCCGGTTATATACCTGAAGGCAGCCGTTTTTTCTTAAAATATAAGAATTTATAAGTTTCACGAATAAACTGTTCTTATATTTCTCGCTTAAACGCTTATTGTCCTATAGAGGACGACGAAGTCGTTTATGCTTGTTCAATCTGATAAGTATTCGCTTTACTTTTGTTTGGATATCGCGTCTTTGATTTTGGCCCCCGACTCTTCTTTCAGTTTTCGTAAAAATTCCGGAATGTTCATGTCGGACTCAGCGAATTTGGCCAAACTTTCGTTAATATTGACGTATTTGTCATATCGGCTTATTTTTGAAGGCGGAAGAGCCGGTTTTGATGCAAAAAATGCTTTAATATTTTTGCCTTCAAACAGTTCTTGATCAACGGCATATTGGTCCCTGACTTCTTGGACATTGAGCACCGAAGGGTCGACGCCTTTTCTTGTGATTCTGGACTGGTTTTCAACAGATACGAACTCGGCCATGACCTTAAACGCCGCGTCCTTGTTTTTGCTATATTTGTTCAGAATGATCGGATGTGAATACGAAGTCGGTGAAACGTTCGGAAGCTCTGGCCAAGATGGCAGCGGCACAGCATCGACATTTTTAACAATGTCCGCGTCGCCGATCCCCCACATCAAGTATTGCGGCCACGTGACGATCATGCCGACATTTCCTTTCGGAAACTGGTAGCTTTCT
>Ga0209025_1002000_pt1 | contig 23340 bp, 14 predicted proteins | sample AraplaMF_Col_mLB_FD_184256 | JGI IMG/M metagenome (GOLD analysis project Ga0209025, IMG submission 184256) | Arabidopsis root microbial communities from the University of North Carolina, USA - plate scrape MF_Col_mLB (SPAdes) (version 2) | ecosystem: Host-associated > Plants > Roots > Endosphere... | reverse complement strand
TTCTACTGTACCAGAAGTTACTTCATATTTAGGGTGACCCATGATTGCAGAAGCTAGTGTTGATTTACCAGTTCCGTTTGGTCCCATGATTGCATGAATTTCATTTGTATTAATTGTAAGGTTTACGCCTTTTAAAATCTCTTTCCCGTCGATTTCAACGTGAAGATCTTTAATAACTAAAGTTGACATGAAAATACCTCCATAGTGTGTTCAGTGAATGGTGTACCATTCCTTAATTATCATCATTCTAATCTTAACTGAAAATCGTTCTCTATGCAAACCATTTCAATCACTTTCATTTTTCTTTGAAACAATCCTTAAAAATAAAGAGTTTGTAAGCATTTTCAGATTATTGTTAATCACCATTGACAATGAGAATCAACTTTCCTCATTTTCAATGAAATAATTCTAATTGAGAATTGATTTCATCTAGCTACATAGTGGAAACCCCGCAGAAAACGCTAAATGTAGCGGTTTTGTGACAGAATTGCATAAATAACAATATAAATACTATAACCTTTTTTATTAGAATGGAATCAATTAAAGGAAAGAATATTGTAAATAAGATTTTATAGGAATTGTATTTTGCTATGATATTAGTTAATTAAAACGATGTCATGCAAATAAGTTGATTGGAGTGAAGGCTGTGCGACTCCTTGTGTATTAATAGAGGAACAAAGGCTAAAAGCATCACGTCCTGTGATAACGCCTTCGTGACCAACATCCTTTTGGCTCGAGGCCTTGAAGCGAGCATCGCGAGTGCAGTGGCTCATCGGTCGCCCCCAGAAGGCTTTGCTCTGTGCAAAAGTGAAGCGACAGCAACAAATGTTTTATCGTGCGAAAGCAAAGCGTCAGCTACAAATGTTTTATCTGTGCGAAAGCGAAGCGTCAGCAACAAAGCACGCAGCTGGAACGGAAATTACCCCCACGTCATGATGATGAGTCTTAATTGATTTAGACATCTGTTTTATTTACAATCATTTTTCATCTTAAATAGTATATAATTGAGGTATAATCAATCGTATTTTTCGATTAATAGAGGTGATATCTAGTGGAGTTACGTCAATTACGTTATTTTGTTGAAGTTGCTGAGCGTGAACACATTTCAGAAGCTGCTGAACATCTTCATGTTGCTCAATCTGCAATAAGCCGACAAATTGCTAATTTAGAAGATGAATTAGGCACACCACTTTTTGAACGTGTAGGACGAAATGTTAAATTGACACCGATTGGAAAAACATTTCTCGAGCACACAATTACAGCTTTAAAAGCCATTGATTTTGCCGCAAAGCAAGTTGAAGAATATTTAGATCCTGCTAAAGGTACGATAAAAATCGGTTTCCCAACGAGCTTGGCTAGCTATGTATTGCCAACTGTTATTTCAGCCTTTAAGCGTGAATATCCAGATTTGCAATTCCAGCTCCGTCAAGGCTCCTATCGTTTTTTAATCGATGCAGTCAAAAATCGCGAGTTAAACTTAGCTTTTTTAGGCCCGCTTCCACCAAAGGACGAAACGATCCATTCAACAATATTATTTACTGAAAATATCGCCGCATTGCTGCCAGCAAATCATCCATTAGCCAAAAGAGAAAGTATTCAGCTTGCTGATTTACGTAACGATTTATTTGTATTATTCCCTGATGGATACATATTACATAAAGTAGCTATGGATGCCTGCCGAGCTGCCGGCTTCTCTCCAAACGTCATCTCCGAGGGTGAAGACTTAGATGCACTAAAGGGCCTTGTCGCTGCAGGTATCGGGGTCAGCTTATTACCAGAAAGCTCACTGTATGATTCAGCAGCCCGCTTCACAGTAAAAGTACCGATTAAATCACCTGCGATCCCAAGAACAGTCGGTATTATTTCACCTGTCAACCGTGAGATTGCACCATCAGAAAAAATATTTTTAGACTTCGTTACCAATTTCTTTTCACGTCTTTCTCAATTCCAATAAAAAAAATCGCCGTATGTGGCGATTTTTTTGTGGGTTTAGGTGGTTTTATCCACGACTCTGGAGGTTCTATCCATCATTTCGACGTTTCTATCCACGATTCTGGCTGTTCTATCCGTCATTTTGGCGTTCCTATCCGTCGCTTTGATGTTTCTATCCGTCGCTTCGGCTCTTCTTTCCGTCGCTTTGATTTCCATCCGTCACCTTGGCAGTTCTATCCGCCGCTTTGACTATTCCTTCCGTCGCTTTGACTATTCCTTCCGTCGCTTTGATGTTTCTATCCGTCGCTTTGATGTTTCTATCCGTCGCTTTGATTTCCATCTATCACCTAGGCAGCTCTATCCGCCGCTTTGACTATTCCTTCCGTCGCTTTGATGTTTCTATCCGTCACTTCGGCTCTTCTTTCCGTCGCTTTGATTTCCATCCGTCACCTTGGCAGTTCTATCCGTCACTTTGACTATTCCTTCCGTCGCTTCGGCTCTTCTTTCCGTCGCTTTGATTTCCCTCCATCACCTTGGCTCTTCTTTCCGTCGCTCTCGCCTTTCTTACTGTCGCTTTGATAATTCTCTCCTTCACTCCGGTGGTTCTTTTCTTTCCTATTTAGTAAGCTGTACTCCATCCTTTGTACTCACCGGTAAAATAGAATCTTTACCTAATCCATTAATATATTTCATAATCTGTTCTAAAATTTCTGGCGTTGTTTCATACTCTTCCAATCGCTCTTCTGTAATACCATGCAGCATAATAATAACCCAAGACTTCTCAGCAACTGCTTTATCAATCCATTTTTTCACATCTGCAAATTCTATTTTATTTGTAATAGGATATGATTTTAACCAGAACGGATCATAATTATTAGGTACATTAGTTTCTCTACCTAATACACGTATACCGTCGAAATATTGAATAGCAATTTTTCTTATTTCTTCATTATAATCGGAAAAAGGAATTGCTACTGTTGAAACGACACCTTTACCTAATAAAGACTCGATTGTATTTATGCTTTCAGCAAATTCATAATGAATTTCATTCACCGATTTTTTTGTTAGAAATTGATGGTTTTGTGTATGAGATGCAATTTCTAAACCTAAATCATGAGCAACCCATACTTGAGATGGTGACATGTAAATCTTATCATCTGAGTACAATTTATTACCGATAATATTAAAGGTTCCCGGCATATTATATTTCGTATGAAGTGGTAGTGCTTTATCATACCAATTTCGATAACCATCGTCATAGGATAGGGTTACAAGTGCCTGTCCATGATAATCAGATTTCTTTAACGGCTTGATTTTTTTAAGATCTTCGATTGCAAAATTTGTAGTAAAAATCAACTTGTAACTATTTTTTAAAAGTTTTGATTTATCATTTTCAATACCAGTTCGGATACTTAAAGTATAAGTCGTATAGTTTTCGTATGATTTTTCAGGCTTCACTTTGACTTTATTTTTATCTATTTCAAATGTAAACGGAAAATCATTTCCTGCTTCATCTTTTATTGTAATTGAAGAGCTAGTAATTGATTCTGTATTAATTGGATGGTTAAATGTGATCGTCCATTCCTTATTTAAATCTGTAATTTCTTTGTGTTCTATCAAAGATTTCGCTTGCGTTATTGTGATACCATCTGTGCATAAAAGCACAAATGGTATCGCTAAAATAACGATAAGCTTTCTCCATTGAATCAATCTTTCTCTCTCCTTTAAACATTATTCATATTTCTTAAATGTTTCTTTCATAACTTCATAGGATTTTTTTAAACGTTCTTCAGTTTTAGGCATACTCCAATTCTCCCATGTAAAACTATGCAATTGATTAAGTACACCTTGTTCAATCTCTGGCAATGAAGACACAACTTCATGCTTATCATTAAGTAACACTGCACCTATATTTATTTTATCTACAAAAACTGATGCTTCTCCGTTTTCTTTATAAAAATCCCCAATAAATTCTTTATGACTAGGATCCTTTGATTGAAGAAGTAACCAAGGAATACGTAATTCTATAGTTCCTTTGTCGCTCCAATTATAATCGACAAGAGAATTATAATCCTTTGCTTTCGGATTACCATTTCCCTCTATTAATTTTCCTGTTTCATATTCTGAAAAAGGTACAACTATATCCCGTTCCGGCAAGTATAGCTCTTTATTTAAAGCATAGTAAATCGGATTGAACGTAGTGTTCTTTTTCATAACATCTGAAGATGGAATGTCGATAAGCTTTAATTCATTTCCATATAAATACGAATAGAAATCATAATAAGGATCGGTGACCATACGTGACTCCTTATTCTTATTAAGCTCGACAACAAACTCAATGCCATTTTTGAACGTTACTCCTTTCAAATCTGATTTCACTGTTTTTCCTTGATTCGGAATAACATCTAATAGAATTTGAGTAGAAGATGTTTTATTGAGTAAATCTCCATTTAATTGGAGGTACAAGTATCTTTCATCATAATCAACGCTCATTGAAGGTTTGTTTTTTTGTTGTTCATATAAGAGAGGGGCTTTCCATTCTGATATATCTCCGTCAACTTGTACTTTATGACGATCAAAGCTTAGTAAACCAAATTGTTGTTCATTTGTTTGAGCATTAGACCAATAAGGTCGTTGGTTTGGATTATCATAATCCATCGTATTCCATGTTCGTTTAAACCACTCATCTTGCCAGGTAAATACTAATCCGCCAAGTAAATCCTCTGCCATAATATCCTCAAACAGATGGGTTAATATTTCACCTTGTTCCTGCTCTGATACAAATCCCTGAGTCCAGCCATACGGATTATCATGCGTTAAGCCACGCGAACCAGGGATACCAAACTCTGCGATTAATACCGGCATACGATGTGCAGCATGTAAGTCTGCTAAATAAGCTGCATAACTATTTTTTTCTCCACGATGATCCACATACGATAAGTATTTTTGATCGTAGTTAAAGAAATCTGGATAGTATGGATACACATGGTATGATGCGAATTGACCTGTTTGTTTCGCTAACCCTTTTGTATAAATGACATTCGGATTTACACTTGCAATATCTTCATCTGTATTCGGCTCAGATGGATGATCTAATAAATCTGTTGTAACCCAGTTTGTAAAGCTCATAGGGTGCATCCAGCCATAACTATTTTGTTCATATTGCGTAATATAATCCATTTGTTCTGCAAGCCAATATTCAAATGGGGAAGCATCCTTTGTTTCGAAATAAACACCATTATACTGTCCAATATTAGCATGCTTTTCATTTGTTCCGTTTACCATATGAGGGTACCATTCGATACCAATAACCCAACCGATAATATACTGCGAAACATCCGTATCATAATAACCAGATGCATGTCCTACTACGTGCTCTACATATTTATTACCGTGAATAACATCTACAAGGGTTTTCATTTCTGCTCGGAATTTCTCAAGCGTTGCAGGATCATAAGCATCTAAAGTTTTCTCTAAACCTTCTTCTTCAATCCACACACCATGTAGTACATATAAAGGGTTTTCTACTTCTTCATTATATCTTTTTAAAGCTCTATAAAAGCCAGGTGGATGTAACGTATAGACACGGATTGTATTTGCATTCATTTTACCAATCTGCTGGAACCAACGATAATATTCATCCTCCGTAATGGCCGCCTCTCCAGGGAAATAACCTGGTTTTCCCATCCCCATATTCACACCTTTAAGGGTGATAGCTTCCCATTTCCCATGTTTTAAAATCTCAAATTTTTGCTCATTAATGCGTGCATTATAACCTAAATTATTTTTTGCAGAACTTACAGATTTCTGCTTAACTTCTTTTTTCTCGAATTCTTCTAAAATAGACTTCATCATCGGTACATATGCTGACCAATAAAAATCATCATCTGAAAATTTTTGTAAAACTTTATAGACTGATGCTAGCCCTTTCATCTTATAGAAGAATGGCACTTTATTCATGTCATTAAAATCGCCTGCAAAATAATAATTTGTAGCATTTTTTTGTTCACTTGAAACAACTGCTGCGAATGAAAGAGGGACATCATGTTCTTTTAATATTTTTTTCCCTTCATCTGTTAAGCTCCACTCATAATTCGCTAAAACATTTTGTTCATTTTTCGCGCTAACAATATCAAACCAATAATCATATCGTGGGTTTGATGAAACATCCAAGAACTTTTGTCCTGCTTCAGTGAAGTTAAGATAAATACCTTCTTTATCAATATGTTTATTTAATTCTAAAACAAAGACCTCATCTGTAAAATCATTCACTAATATGAAGCCCCCACCTTCATATTTCCAATCATCCTTATATTTATCAACAACCCATTGTGGAATTTCATTATTTTTTCTAAAATCTAATTCTTCAAAATAGCGGCCAATCCAACCAGACCAATCTATTTTCAAATAATCTAGCACTTGATTTCGTACTTCTGGAGACGTTGGTGATGCAATAGAGTTGAATTCTGCTATAAATAAACTTTTTTTTGCACTAGTTAATCGTTTCATAATAGCATCCCATTCTTGCGACTCTAATCCACCAACAATTTTCTTTGTGCGTGCCCCAAACCTTTCTTGCTTTGGGTTAAGATCATCTTCATAGACACCATACGTATCCGCTAAATAGATTGCATCATAATCTTTGTAGTCCTTTGGCATTTTAGAAGTAGATACACTGTTATTTTGTTCATCTGGAATTGTGCCAAAATAATCCTCAGACTCATCATATTGACCTTCTTTATGTTCGTACTTCAAATAATTTAGTAGCCAAGTTAACCCTAAATGCTCTCGATATGATTCATCCTTCACTGTTTTATCAATAATTGCAACATTCAGTTGTTTATTAGGTGACATAAACCAAAGAGCTATTGGTATCACTATAAGTAATAGCACTACTATAATTCCAAAATAAATACGCTTCATATCGATTCTTGCTCCTTGCTTGAAATACCTTTACGATCCATTTTGCCCCACTCTCGTCTTCTTACTAAAAAGTTCAAAAGACCTTCACAGCGCCAAATGAGTGTAATGGGACGATACCAAAAAATTTCTGTAAAACTTAATAACACCATACGTATCAAGTCAGCAACCTTGAACGTTTTATTTTTGCTCCAGGCTTCAAATAACACAGCCATAATTGAAAATACAACACCATAAATTACAAATGCTAAAAGTAGTAAAATGGCTATCTCATAATAGATATCACCTAAGAAAAAAGCAAAAACAATATAAATATATCCTCCCAGTTCAATAATCGGCCCTAAACCTTCAATGAGCCAAAAATACGGGAAGGATAATAACCCTATGCCACCATATTTAGGGTTAAAAGTCATTGTTTTATGATTCCATAAACTCTCTAATAATCCTTGATGCCATCTCCTTCTTTGTCGCCTTAAAACAGCCATCGTTTCTGGTGCCTCTGTCCAACAAACAGGATTCTCTACAAATTCAATACGTTTTTTTTCTTTCTTTTTACGGATATATCGATGCAGTTTTACTACAAGTTCCATATCTTCACCAATCATATTTTTAGTATAGCCACCTGCTTCTACTACCCATTTTTTTGAAAACACACTAAATGCACCTGAAATAATTAAAACCAAGTTAAATTTACTTAACGTAATTCGTCCAATTAAAAAAGCTCTAAAGTATTCAATAATTTGCATAGTAACTAAATAATTTTTAGATAAGTTTGTTTCTAATATGGAGCCAAGTTGCATATTCATTCCATTGGCAATTTGCACATTCCCTCCTGCCGCAATTACCTCACCATCAGATAAGGCAATGGGCTTCATTAAACGTAATAAAGATGTACTCTCCAGAATTGAATCTCCGTCAACAGAGCAAAAATAAGGATATCTCGCAACATTAATACCTACATTCAAAGAATCTGCCTTTCCACCATTTTCTTTCTCTACTAAATAACAATTTGGGTGTATTTGAGATTGATAGATTTGAATAATCGGACTTGCTGGTACTTCCATCTTTATTACTTTTTCAATTTTTTTCATTTGAAAATGCTCAATAACCATTTCTTGAGTACGATCAGTAGAACCATCATTGATAATGATTATTTCAAATTCTGGATAATGTAAACTAAGTAGAGAATGAATACTATCCACAATACCTACTTCTTCATTATAAGCAGGTATAATTACAGATACTGGCTTTGAATAGAACGCATCAATATACGTATCATCCATTTCAGTTTGATCAAGCCTATATTCTTTTCGTAGCTTTAAAAGGGCAAAGAAGAACATAAGTCCATACGTCACAATAACTAGTAGCATATAAATTATTATTAACCCACCAAAAAACCACATTAAATAGTCTAGTATATTCATACTGCACGCTTCCTTTTTTCTAATACTTCATTAGCCATATCAATTGCATATTGGTCATTTGTTGTTGCAATGAATTCTTTTAATCTCTGATAGCCTCGTGGATCTTCAATTATCGTACTTGCTGCTTGTGATCGTACCCACCAATTACTATCCTGTAACAATTTTTCTAAATGCTCGGCAGTATATGTTAAAGGTGCATGTTTAAATATTTTTGCGACCATTAATCTTTCTTCCCATATAGACGAATTGACAAATGGAATATAAGTTTCTATATCACGGATAACCCCCATTCTTTCAAGTCCTCTAAGAGTACGAATGCGAATTTCAATATCTTCACTTACTAATAATTCTTCAAGTTTCTCTATGACATCCATACTGCCTTTTGCTGCAATTGTATCAATCAACGCATATTGTGCTGCTGGTTGTAATTTCTCCATCTTTCCCAAAAGTCGTTGGAGCATCTCCACTTCTAAATATGAGAATAACTTTTTATTTTCACTTTCTGAAAAAGAAAAATTACATAGCAATAGTTCTTGTATAAATTTTTCTTTTTCAAGAATAGAATATATTTTTAGTACCTGAAATACTTCTATAGAATGTTTGTGGTTAATTGACACTTCACAAATACCGATAAGCTCTTTTATATGGAAATCAGCAATGCGGTACATTGCATTCATTTTCCTACTCCAGTTTCTGGATTTTAATTCATTTTGGTAATATTCCTTTAAATACATCTGTGCAAAAGTATAGATTTTTTGTTGAATACTTGGATTGGATATATTTCTTAAATTCGATAAAAATATGTGTTCTACCGCTAATATTTGATGTTTATTTTTAGGGATTAGCGTAACATTAAATCGGTCGTCCTCAAGAAAGTACTCCTGCCAAAGTACTTTTGTTATTTGTATATACTCTTCCATCTCCCGCTTCTTTCTTTCTTCATATCTTCTTTGATAGATTAAGTAAATCATTGCTATACCGCAAAATCCTAAGAGAATAGCGATAATATATAATATCAATTGAATAGATAATTCAATCATAATCATAACCTCGCAAATGTTCGTTTTAATTGTGCTTGAAGTAAATTTAAATCAAATGGCTTAATTAAATACTCATCAACGCCACTTTCATATGCGTAATTCATATCTCCTTGAGATTTTCTATTTGTCATCATATAAATAATAAATTTCTTTTGATTAGCCATATTCCTTAATGTGTGCAAGACATTGAGACCATTTTTACGAGGTAAAATATCATTCATAATGACAAGATGAGTATGTCCAGATAAATACCAATCTGACTGTAAAAATTCGTACCCATCTGAAAAAACTTTTGTTTCCAATTGAAAGTGATCTATAACCATTTTTTGAACTGTCATTTCTAATACTTCGCTAAAAATAGCATTTTCCTCTAAAATACTCACTTTCACTCTTTTAAGTGGCTGAGCCTTAAAGCTCGTTACGATTTCGATTTCCCAAGGTTCTGATAGTTCATTAAAAACTTCAAACTGTTTACCTTTTAAATCTTCAAACGTTACTTGATCATTTTTAACTGCTACAATAATCCCCTGCAATGTAAAAGTTGAATCAATTTCAGAAGGGAAATAATCATTTTTCACGAGTTGAAAAATTCGATTTAAAAATGCATTTCCCTCCTCTTCACCATTTTGTGTTAACAAAATTCCCCATCGCAAACTCCCATCTAACTTAAAAAGCATATCGGTATTCCGAACTTCGGATACTAAAAAATCAGCAATTTGTTCCTCTAATTCTTCAATCACATTATTTTGATTGGGGTCAGTTACAGTTGCTTTTAAAAATACAACTGTCATTTCCATATTTGAACGAGTAACATTTGCCTTTAACACATCAAAAAATGGTATAATATCAGTTTCTTTCAAAATATTTACTTTTTGTGTCGCTTTAATTAAAGTGTTCATCCTATACTCCTCTTACAATTTTTCAATATGATATTTGTTTGTACTGTGGAACTATCAGGCTCATCACCATAAAGTGTGGTTGATTTATGTTTCGACTGGTAGCTCCCGATGAGCCGCTCAGTTCCCACACCTATCAACTTACATATGGCATTCGTTTCACATTGTCAGACACTACTTTTGGTGATCGGCCAACTATCATGGTCAATAGGTATTTTCAATATCCACATTACCAAATCAGTGTAAATAAAGTATTTTTTTCTATCACAAACAATAACTATACTTAGTAAATCAAATGAGTATAACTGCTTTTAGAACTTTCTGTATTGAGGTACAAGTATTTTGTAGCTGATGCATTGCTTTTGCAACAAAACATCTACCGAAAGAAGATATAAAAATAGTTAACTATTAGACGAAAACATAATAGTTTTTTTCTTTAGTGCATGTGCTTTTGGAGGTAATTAGATGGTAGAATATTTATTTTAATCCAATATTTAGGTTGTTTCAACTTTTTACAGTATATCATATTAGAATCGTTTTAAAAGAATATAACAGTTCAGACTAAACAAATTCTAAACAATTTAAAAATTGCGCCAAAATAACATTGAATAAAAAAGAAAAATCTACAACTTTCCTCAAATAAGCCGAGGACAGTTGTAGATTTTTTTCTTTTACGACAACGAACAAATGATGGGAAAATGCCTTTTTATTGCTGATTACAAGACAACTTATCTCAAAAATAGCCCTTAAGATATTATGGTCGCATTTCCATCCAGCTTTCAAGATGGTGGATTGCAGTACCTTTAAAGCTCTGTTTTTTTGAAAAATGTTTTTGAACTTTGTTCAATTGTTGATCCATATATGCTCCCCCTTCTTCTGAGAAGCTAACTAAGTCCCCTTCTGCTGACTTCAAAGTTTCAACACCTACAACAACTTTTTTATCCATTCGTTTAGCATATTCAATTTCATCTTTTACGATTTGTATAATGTCCTGCGAATTATCTCGATAAGCCATTATTGTCACACCATCTGAATATTTAATTAACCATTCAGATAAAATACCCTTACCATATTTAGTCTCATATGAAATTTCGTCATACCAAAAAGGTATATCTAATTCTAGTGGTAATTTTAATGACTGTGCTTTCTTTTTCGCATGTATAACTAACTGTTGATAGGTTTGAATCGCGGTTGTTTGTTTTGTAGTCCAAATATGTGTTTCATATGGTTCAATATCTAAATGTATTCCTAAAAAACGTTGGGCCTCTGTTGCTTCACGTTGATAAAGCTCTAGCCAATTCATTAGTTGATTTTGATACTCAGTGCCATTCTCTGTAATCCAGTAGGATTCTCCAGCAAGTGCGTATATTTGAATATTTTTTGCGGTAGCCTTTTCTATAAAGTTTTGATAAACACTTCTCGATATTTCATAATCAATTTGTAAATAAACTTTGTTTATGCGTTTATTTTCTAAAAATTGTAATGTATTGGTTTCGTTATCTACAAGTATCCATGGATTCCAAATCCATGTAGAATGTTGATCTTCTCTAATACCATTTGCCTTTATGGTTGTACTATTTAGTGACATAAACAATATGCAAATGATCACCAACTTAAACTTTCGACTATTAATAATTTCACACAGCCCCATTCGTTCAAACTAGTTATACCATATCGAAAATTTCTATAAATAGAAATAAACAAAAAGAAGGATATATTGCTTCTTATTTTTGCTCCTCATAAAATGGGAATTTGTTCTTAAAGACTGATCAATCTATCTGTATTTTTCTATAGACGCATGCCAGGCGCATCAAAAAAGCAATATGACCACAAATGAGATCATATTGCTTATTGTTAAATATTTCCTTATGAAAAGTTCCTAAATGGCGATTTTAACAATCACTTTAATGATTTTATCCGTCACTGGCGGTTCGTTCCGTTGCTTTGATGATTCTATCCACGACTTCGACTATTCTATCCGCCGCTTCGTCGTTTCTATCTACGATTTTGGTGGTTCTATCCGTGATTTTATCTGTTCTAACCGTTACTCAGCTTTTATGAATTAGTTTCTTTGTTGAAACGGTCGACAATCATGGATAATGCTCCATCTCCAGTTACATTTGTAGCTGTACCAAAGCTGTCTTGTGCTAAGTACAGTGCGATCATTAGTGCGACCATTGTTTCATCGAAGCCGAGCATTGTTTGCAGTAAACCAATCGCTGCCATAACTCCCCCTCCTGGGACACCTGGTGCAGCAACCATCGTAATACCTAACATAAATATAAAGCCGATATATTGTGCAAAACCTATATCCATACCGTTCATCATCATAACACCTAAAGAACAAGTTACGATTGTAATCGTACTACCTGATAAATGAATGGTAGCAAACAGCGGGATTGTAAAATTCGTTACTTTTTCTGAAGCTCCTGTTTTTTGTGATTGTCGCAATGTAACCGGAATAGCTGCAGCTGAAGATTGTGTACCTAATGCTGTAAAATACGCAGGTAGCATTGTTCGAAGTAACTTAAGTGGATTTTTCTTATTTAAAGTTCCTGCAGTAGTGTATTGCACTAGCAATATTACCCAATGCATCACAATTATAAGTGCGAAGACAATTGCGAAGACAGATAATATTTTTGCTACTTGTCCTCCATATGTCATGTTCAAGAAGATCCCGAAAATATGAAATGGTAAAAGTGGAATAATGACAAATGAAATTAACTTTTCAATGATTACATTAAACTCTTCAAAACCGCGTTTCATCACATCGCCTTTGATGGCAGTCATTCCAATTCCCACGATAAATGCAAAAATTAATGCTGACATAACACCCATTAATGGAGGCATTTCAACTTTAAAGAATGCCTGTGCTAAAAACTCCTCAGGGTTTTTCATGCTTTCCATAGCACCATTTGATATGAAATTAGGCAACACATTTCGCGCTACCAAAAAGGCGAATATTCCTGCAATGATAGTTGAGAAATAGGCAAAGAATGTTGCCAAGCCTAATAATTTTCCTGAACCTTTCCCAAGCTGAGCAATGCCCGGCGCAATAAATGCAATAATAATAAGTGGTACAACAAAATTTAAAAAATTACCGAATAAGCCATTAAATGTTGCAAATATACGTACAAATGGCTCTGGCATAAATCTTCCAAGTATTACCGCTAATAAAATAGCGACAATAATTTTTGCCAATAGACCAAATTTAAATTTCACAATTTTGTCCTCCTTAGAAAAACAACTGTCTCTCTCGAATGTATTATAAGTAATTTAACATAAACAGTAGCGAGAATATACAGCTCACGAAATAGGCGGAATTGTAAAATTTTTTTATATTTTCTAATAACAAATCAAAAAACTTAGAATAGGCAAAACTCACCTATCCTAAGTTCCATTCAACTTCTTTCAGCAAAATTCCCCCACCTCTATAGGTGATGAGATGAATGCGGATTTAAGCTACTTTACAACGGTTGTCCAAACACCAGCTGAATTAAAATCTCCAGCGGATGTAATAGAATCGGAAAGGAGTTCACATAGGATGTTAGCCTAAAATCATCGCATCCATGCGATAACTGCTAACTGACCTGCCTCACGCAGGCCTAAGCACAAAGCCGATTCCGGACGCAATTATGCCGAGGCATAATTGATTAATCTTTAAATAATTTTTGTAAAATGTAATATGATTGTTTTAAACGCTCTTCAGACTTAGGGGTTTGCCATTTTTCCCAAGAATAAGCTGAGAGAGCAGGTAAAACATGATCCTTTGTCTCTGGTAAAGATTTCACAACCTTGCCGTCTTTATCTACAAAGACAGCACCAATATAAATATTATCTACTTTCGTCGAAGCTTCCTTCCCATCCTTATATAAATCGCCCATAAACTCACGTTGACTTGGGTCTTTTGATTGGATCAGTAGCCAAGGGATCCGTAGCTCAATAACATTTTCATCCGTCCATGTGTAGTCTACTAACGAATTATAATCTTTTGCTTTTGGATTGGCATTCCCTTGAAGTAGCTTCCCTGTTTCATATGCACTAAAATCGGTAGTAATGTTTTGCTCTGGTAAGAATAGCTGTTTATTTAACACATAGTTAATCGGTGCAAACTTACCACTATTTTTAGTGGGAACTGTCATTCGAGGCGGAATCATATTTAAAGTATGGCCATAAAAATAATCATAGAAATCATAGTATTCATCTATGACTACTCGAGAGTCTCCACTTTTATTTAATTCCACCATAAAATCTACGCCATTTGAAAACGTCATATCTTTTATTGATGATGCCGACGTATTTCCTTGGTTTGGTACGACATCAAGTAAAATACGCGGTGACGCTTTTTCTAAAACATCACTTTTTATTTTGAAATACATATATCTTTCATCATAATCGACAGCAAAATCTGTTGAGCCAGAAGGTGAAGTATTGTACATTTGTGTACCTTTCCATTCCTTTGTATCGCCGTCTACTTTTACTTTAAACCTATCAAAGCTTAGTACGCCAAATTGCTGTTCATTCGTTTGTGCATTGGACCAAAACGGTCGACGATTTGGATCATCATAATCCATCGTGTTCCACGTCCGCTTAAACCACTCGTCTTGCCATGTAAAGATAAGACCTCCAAGCAAGCCTTCATGCATAATATCTTCATATAAATGTTGAAGTGTTTCCCCCTGCTGCTGTTCGGACATATGCCCCTGATTCCAGCCGTAAACATTTTCATGTGTCATACCACGCGCTGCAGGTATTCCAAATTCCGCAATAAGAACAGGCATATTATGAGCTTCATGTAGTTCTTTTAAATATCCTGCATAACTATTTTTATTGCCCCGGAAATCTTTATAATTTAAATATTTTTGGTCGAAGTTAAAGAAATCAGGGTAATAAGGATAAACATGATAGGAAGCAAATTGGCCTGGTGCCTGCATCTCACCCTTTGTATAGATGACATTTGGATTTACGCCTACCAAATCCTCATCCTTAGAAGGCTCAGATGGATGGTCTAATAAGTCAGTTGTTACCCAGTTTGTGAAACTCATTGGGCGGATCCAATTATATTTATCCTTCTCGTAAACAGTAATAAGATCCATCTGCTCTGCTAACCAATGCTCAAATGGTGCAGCATTTTTCGTTTCAAAGTACTTTCCATTATATTCGCCTATATTTGCATGTTTTTCATTTGTACCAACAACCATATGCGGATACCATTCGATTCCAAGCACCCAGCCAATAACATATTTTGAAACATCAACATCGTATAATCCTGAAGCATGTCCTGCTACTGGCTTCACATAAGTATTACCGTGGATAACGTCCACCATGCGCTTCATTTCAAGTTGAAAATCCTTTAGAGTAGCTTCATCATAGGCATCTAATGAATCAACCAAGCCTTCTTCGTTAATCCATACACCATGCAATACATACAGGGTCTTATCTGGATTTTCTTCATTGTATTTAGCAAGTGCTCGATAAAAACCTGGAGGGTGTAATGTATATACACGAATCGTATTGGCATTCATCTCACCAATTTGACGGAACCATCGATAGTACTCTTCTTCCGTAATAGCAGCCTCGCCAGGGAATGCTCCCGGTTTACCCATACCGATATTAACGCCCTTAAAGACTAGTGACTCCCATTTCCCATCGCGTAAAACTTCAAATGACTCGCCCTTAGTACGTGCGTTATAATTTAATTTGTCATGATTAACGTTTTCTTGAACTTCTTTTTGCTCAAACGTTTCAAAAATTTTATGCATGACCGGTATATAGATTGACCAGTAAAATGAACTATCTGCATACTTCTCAGCGTATTTATAAATGGTCGGTAATCCCTTTATTTTGTAAAGGGTCGGTACCTGTGACATATCGTTAAAATCTCCAGCAAAATAATAGCTTGTAGTGTAACGTTTATCCTGTGAAACAATAGCCGCAAATTGCTGTGGAATATCATTGTCCTCTAGTAGTTTTTCCCCTTCTTTTGTTAAGTCCCATTTATAATTAGCGAGAGCATCTTCCGCATATTTAGGGGTGATAATATCAAACCAATAGCCATAGTCTGCACTAGCAGAAGAATTAAAGAATTTTTTCCCTTCTTCAGTAAACTGCACCTGAATACCTTCAGTTTTCACATGCTTGTCCAGTTCCAGCACAATAAGCTTTTTTGTAATTTCATTAAATAAAAGAAAGCCACCGCCCTTATATGGCCAATTATCACCATGTTCATCTATGACCCATTGTGGAATTTCTGAGTTTTTACGATAATCAAGCTCATCAAAATAACGCCCAATCCATCCGGACCATGAAATTCCTAAATAGTCCTGCAGCTCTTTTCTAACTGCCTCTGATGTTGGTGACGCAAATGTATTGTATTCAGCTATTAGCATACTTTTCTTGTTGCTTGCTAAACGGCTTACTATTGACTGCCATTCATCCATTTCTAAGCCGCCAACAATTTTTTCTGAGCGTTTACCTAGACGCTTTTTTTCATTTAAATCATCTTTATAAACACCATACGTATCTGCCAAATAAATAACATCATAATCGCTATAGTCGGTTGGAAACTTTTTTTCTGACACTTTCTTCTTTTTATCATTTGGAATCGTACCAAAATAATTTTTTTGCATATCATACGGATGGTCATCTATTGTGTATTTATAATGGTTTAAAAACCAGTTCACACCTAAATGCTCTCGATAGGTTTCATTCGGAACCGTTTTATCAAGAATCGCAACATTGAGCTGTTTTTCATCGCTGAAATGCCACCATGCTATAGGTGTGATAATAAGAATTAGAACAACTATAATTCCTATATATATACGCTTCATATACTATTCTCCTTTTCACCGATGCCGACACGCTTCATATTACCCCAATCGCTTCTTCTTAACACAAATCGAAGCAATCCCTCGCATCGCCAAAAAAGAGTAAGTGGTCGATACCAGAAAATTTCAGTAAATGCTAAAAGTATCATGCGTAGTAGATCTCTCGGCCTCGGGTAAGTATTCAAGATCCATGCTTCGAATAATATTGAGGCTATTGAAAAAATCACTCCATAAATGACGAAAAGTAGTAACAGGATTATAGCTACTTCATAATAAATTTTCCCTAAGAAAAATGCCACTACGATATAAATATAACCACCTAGCTCAACTAGTGGCCCTAGGCATTCTACTAGCCAAAAATATGGAAATGACAGCAAGCCTATTAAGCCATATTTAGGATTCAACGTCATTGTCTTATGCTTCCATAGGCTTTCAAATAATCCTTGATGCCAGCGTCTACGTTGGTTTCGTAAAACTCCTAATGACTGAGGTGCTTCAGTCCAGCACACAGGGTCTGGAACAAATTCTATTCGTTTCTTTTCTTTTTTCTTTCTTATCAAACGGTGAATATTCACGACAAGCTCCATGTCTTCTCCAATAATATCTGTTGAATAACCGCCCGCTTCTACAGCCCATTCCTTCGAAAACACGCTAAATGCTCCCGAAATAATAAGAACAAGATTGTATTTACTTAAAGCTATTCGCCCCATTAAAAAGGCCCGAGCATATTCTATTATTTGCATGATGACTAAGTGATTATTTGGTAAGTGTGCTTCAGTAACGGAACCAAGCTGCATTTTCGCTCCATTGGCTATTCGGATATTTCCTCCTGCCGCAATCACTTCTCCATCTGATAAAATAATCGGCTTCATCACACGAAGCAATGACTTTTCATCTAAGATTGAATCACCATCAATAGAGCAGAAGTATGGATATTGAGATACATTAATACCAACATTCAATGCATCTGCCTTACCACCATTTTCTTTATCTACTAAAATACAATTTTTATAGATTTCAGATTCATAAATTTGTTTAACTTGTTTTGTAGGGATATTTGTACGAACAATTTTATCAACGGGCTTCATTCGGAAATGCTCGATTACGGTTTGTAGTGTAGAGTCCGTTGACCCGTCGTTAATAATGATAATTTCCGTTTGTGGATATCGTAAATTCAACAATGAATAGACTGTGTCTACAACACCAATCTCTTCATTGTAAGCAGGAACTAATAAGGATACTGGTTTGGAGTAAAAGGCATCTATATGCGCATCATCATACTCAGAGGGATCTAATTTATAGCGTTTTCGCATAGCTATCATGGCAATGACAAACATTGCGCAATATGAAACAATAACAATTAACATATAAAACAGAATAAAGCCACCAAAAAACCACATACAAAAATCTAAAAATACTTTCATTTGCTCCCTCGCTTTCTGACTATTGTTTCCTGTGCCATTTCAATTGCATATGGGTCATTTGAGGACTCCAAAAATTGCTGTAATTTTGCAATTCCTTCTCTTTTTTCTACAATTGTTTTAGCAGCCTGTGAGCGTACCCACCAATTTTCATCTTGAAGAAGCTGTTCTAAATAAGCATAGGTATAGTTAAGTGGTACATGCTGAAAGATTTTCGCAACCATTAATCTTATTTCCCACATATCTGATGTTACAAACGGAACATAAGGATCGATTTCATCAATTACACCAATTTCATAAAGACCCTTTAATGCTCTTATTTTTATCTCTGGCATCTCATGTGTTAATAGCTTTTTTAACTGATCAATATATTGCATATTTCTTTTGACAGCTGCAGTATCAATTGCAGCAAATTGGATTTTTGTTGTCCAGCTATTAAAGTCTTCAAATAAACGTATAAATACGTCATCCTCTAACAATGCAAATAATCTTCTATATTCACTTTCAGAATAACTGACACTCGATTCTTCAATTTTTTCAATAAACAATTCGGGTTGGAAGACAGAGTAAATTTTTAACAGCTGAAAATATTCTTCTTCCGAAATTTTGGTTTTCTCGAATTGTTGACAAGTATCTAATAATGCTTCTATCCGGAAATCAGCAATACGATATAAAGCATTCATCCTTATGCTCCATCGTTTACTGGATAAATCCTTTTCATAAAACTTTTTTAAATAGACATTAGAAAACTCTTTTATTTTATGTTCAACTTTTTCATTGGATATACTTTTCAAATAAGATGAAAAGATTGTTTCTATAGCCGCTACTTGAGATCTTCCTCGTGGAACAAGCACTACAGAGAAAATTTCATCATTGATCAAATAGTTGTACCAATGCTGTGCAGAGTTTTGTAAAAAAGTATCACGTACTTCTGCAAAACGAATCTCTCGCTTGCGCTGAACAAGTATATAGATCGTAAATAAAAATAAAACTACTAATAAAACGCCGCTGACCGTTAAAAGCAAAGAAATCGACAGCTTGATCATAGCCAAAACCTCGCAAAAGTCTGCTTAATTTTTGCTTCTAATACACGTAAATTAAATGGTTTTACGATATATTCATCGACGCCACCTTCATAAGCATTAAGTGTGGCACTCTCTGAGTTTCGTTCTGACATCATATAAATGATGAACTTTTTCTCATTCGGCATTTCTCGTAAAATGTGCAAAATTTCTAATCCATTTTTACGTGGTAAAATATCGTTCATCACAACTAAATGCACATGGCCTGTTTTATAGCTATCAGACTGTAAAAAACTATAGCCATCTTCATAGGTTGAAACGTCTAAAGTATAGTGAGGAATGTCTAAATTTTCGAGCGTTGTTTCTAGCACTTTTCTAAAGATTTCATTTTGTTCAATAATGCTAACCTTTACTTGCTCCGTAGGTTGTACACGATAATCTGTAACCTGCTCTACTGACCAAGTCGGCTGTTCGTCATCTGCTAGTTTGTGCTTATTTTTATCTAACAATGTTTCAAAGTTAACACTATTATTTCTTATTTCAGTAACGGAAGCTTTTAACTCTATTTGTTGATATTCCCTTTCTTGCGTTAGAATTGCGAAAATCCGTTTTAAAAACGCCTTTACCTCTACCTCACTACTTTGCAGAAAAAATATTCCCCAATGCATGCCATCTGCTAGTTGGAAAAGTAAATCTGTTTTTCGTATTTTTGATTTTAGAAAAGCCGAAATTTGATGATTCACTTGATTTGGATCTATATTAGTTCCTTGTGAGGAATTAGCTACTTTAAAAAAGACTGCAGTCATTGTTAAACGTGAGCGAATAACACTCTCACGCAATATTTCAAAATACCCTTTTACCTCATGCTCCTGCATAATGTCTTCTGTAATAATTAAATTATTCATTGATGTTCACCCCAGTTGATGGAAGAAGCATTTTATTCTCCTTCATTATTTTTATATCATTCTCTTGATTTATAAACACAACAACTATAGTAATAAAGATGACTAACCAATTGCTATACAAAATTTTTGGTAAATCAATTACTTTTAAAATATTATTACATTTTTGCTAAAAACTACAGAATAATACCTTTTTCAATAAAATGTTATATTTTTCTGACAAAAGACATCCCTTTTATAAAAGAAGAAAGGTATGTAAGCTTTATCAAATACATACCCTTTCAGACTACAAACAACACTATTTTTATTCAGCTTGTCGCCTCATCCTGTGATGAGAAACCGTTATTTGTCACGGATATTGACGAGGAGATTGAAGCCAAGAGTCAACTCAGAGTGAACATCAACCTTTGTGAATCGAAACGCAATTTCTTTGGTCGACAAACAAAAAAGGGTATGTAAGCTGTTATACTTACATACCCTTTCGGAAAATTATTAATTATTTAACTGGTACAACTGAGCCTTTCCATTCTTCAACAATGAAGTCTTGGATTTCTTTAGATTTCAATACTTCTACTAATTTTTTAATTTCTGGTTTTGATTCATCGCCAGCACGTACAGCGATAATATTTACATAAGGAGATTCTTTATCTTCAAGAGAAATTGCATCTTTCAATGGATTTAAGCCGTTATCGATTGCAAAGTTCGAGTTGATTAGAACCGCATCACCTTCATTATTTTCGTACATTTGTACAAGCATTTCAGGCGCTGTATTAGCATCGAATTTTAAGTTTTTAGGGTTTTCTGCGATATCTTTTATTTCTGCTGCTGTTTTATCAACACCATCTTTTAATTTAATTAAGCCCTTAGCTTCTAACAATGAAAGCATACGACCGTGGTCTGCAACTGAGCTAGAAAGTAAAATTGTTGCACCCTTTGGAAGATCATCAAGAGATTTATATTTTTTAGAGTAAATTCCGATTGGTTCAATATGAATAGCACCAGCATTTACAAAGTCATAACCATTTTCTTTCATGCTAAGCTCTAAGAAAGGTAGGTGTTGGAAGTAGTTCGCATCAAGTTCACCAGAATCTAAATGTTGGTTCGGTAATACATAGTCTTGATATGTTTCAATTTTAAGATCGATACCTTCTTTAGCTAAAATTGGTTTTGCTTTTTCCAGAATAACAGCATGAGGTGTATTAGAAGCACCTACTGTTAATGTTACATTTTCTTTGCTGTCACCAGCATCAGACGATGAGCTTTTCTCTTCTTTTTTACCAGCACCACATGCAGCTAGAGCTAGTACTAATACAGATAACACTAATCCTGTTAATAACTTCTTCATTTTATTACTCTCCCTTTTTTTCTTATTGTTAATTCAATTATGCCTCGGCTTAACTGCGTCCGGAATCGACTTTTGTGCTTAGACACCGTGACATCCGCCGGAGGCTTTAATTTCCTTCAGCGTATGTTTGTCTGCTGAAAAAAGTTAATATGTTAGCGGTATAAAACCGAGATAACCTCTTTGATGTTCGTAGCGAGATGCTCTTTTTTGTGAGTAGGTTCCTTCGCTACAATTTTTAGCGTTTATCTGTTTTGGCTGTAATTAAGTCGCCAATCCATTGAATAATAAATACTACTATTAAGATTAATATAGTCGCCATTAATGTTACATCTGTGCGATTACGTTGGAAACCATCTAAGAATGCTAAGTTTCCTAGACCGCCTGCACCGATAATACCTGCCATTGCAGTATAGCCAACAAGTGCTACAGCCGTTACAGTAAGACCAGAAATAAGTGCTGGTAATGATTCCGGAATTAATACTTTCCAAATAATCGTTGACGTTTTGGCACCCATTGAACGAGCTGCTTCAATAACACCTTTATCAATTTCACGTAAAGCAATTAATACCATTCGCGCATAAAATGGTGCAGCTCCAATAATTAATGCTGGTAAAGCCGCGTCTGCGCCACGAATCGTGCCGAGTAAAAATTTCGTAAATGGAATTAATAAGATAATCAAAACGATAAATGGAATCGAACGGAAAATGTTAACGATTGATCCTGTCAAAAAGTTCACAATTTTATTGGCCCATAGTTGGTTGGGACTTGATAAAAATAATAAGATTCCAATCACTAATCCAAGTATAAATGTGATGACCGTAGAAATTGTTGTCATGTACAATGTTTCATACGTAGCGTCCCACATTTTTTCCCAGTCGACATTCGGAAAAAGACTAGTTAGCATTTGAAATCACCTCCGTTTGTACTTCGACTGTATTTAAGTAGCTAAGTGCAGCAGCAACATTTGCCTCTGAGCCATCAATTTGCACAATAAGTGTACCGTACGCTCCATTTTTAGTTTGCGAAATATTACCATGTACAATACTTACTTCTACATCAAACTGTTTCACAAGATGTGAAATGACAGGCTGCTCTGTTTTTTCTCCTACAAAGATTAGCTTAACAAGTTGTCCCTCAGGATAATTTGCTTTAATTTGTGCCACAGTTTCCTGAGTTTCCTTCGTATCAGTAATTTGAGAAACGAATTTTTTCGTAATGGCTGCTTGTGGAGCTTGGAATACTTGTAATACTTCACCACGTTCTACAATTTCTCCAGCTTCCATAACCGCTACACGATGACAAATTTTACGAATAACATGCATTTCATGTGTGATTAACACAATCGTTAGACCTAATCGTTCGTTAATATCGACAAGTAGATCAAGGATAGCATCCGTTGTCTCTGGATCGAGTGCGGATGTGGCCTCATCACATAACAATACCTCTGGATTATTAGCAAGTGCACGAGCGATTCCTACCCGTTGCTTTTGTCCCCCTGATAGTTGTGATGGATATGCTTTTTCGCGCCCATCCAAACCAACTAGTGTAATCAATTCTTTCACACGTGCTTCACGTTTTGCCTTTGGAACACCTGCGATTTCTAGTGGGAAA
>Ga0209025_1001996_pt1 | contig 23371 bp, 9 predicted proteins | sample AraplaMF_Col_mLB_FD_184256 | JGI IMG/M metagenome (GOLD analysis project Ga0209025, IMG submission 184256) | Arabidopsis root microbial communities from the University of North Carolina, USA - plate scrape MF_Col_mLB (SPAdes) (version 2) | ecosystem: Host-associated > Plants > Roots > Endosphere ... | reverse complement strand
GCCGCCTGCGCCATCCAGAATCTGTGGCTCGCGGCCCGCGCCGAAGGGCTGGGCATGGGCTGGGTCTCGATTTTTGACCCGCACCAATTGGCCGCCTTGCTGCTAATGCCCGAAGGCAGCCGGCCGATCGCTGTGCTGTGCCTGGGGCCGGTCGCCGCCTTTTACGATCAGCCCATGCTGCAGGCGGAAAAATGGGCGCGCCGCGCGCCGCTGGCCGACATGGTGTTTGAGGACTGCTGGGGCGCCAGGCCTTTATCCGGGGACGCGGCATGACGATGTCCCGACTGCCGCGCGTTGCGGCCTGAAGCGATCACCGCGCCCGCCGCCCAACTATTCAATGGCCTGGTCCAGCCTGTACCTCTTTCCCAGCCTGCCTCATGCCGTCGTCTGCATGGCGCTGGCCCTGGGGGTGGCGCTGTGGATCGACAAGCACATGGGCGAGCCGCCGTCGCCAGTCCACCCCGTGGTGTGGATGGGTTATTACCTCAAGGTCTGCGGCGGCCTCACGGTGCGCTGCGCACCACCGGCGGCATTCCTGCTGGGCGCGCTGGCATGGTGTGCTGGCGTGGCGCTGGCAGGCGTTGCGGCCTGGGGCGCGCAGGCACTGGTGTTCTGGCAACTGGCAGGTTATGTCGCGGCGCCGGGCTGGCAGGCTGCGGTCGATACCGTGCTGCTGGCGCTGCTGATGGCCTGGCTGCTCAAATGCATGCTCTCCTGGCGCATGCTGCGCGAAGAGGTCGGCGCGGTTGAGCTGGCGCTGGGCCAGTCGCTGGATGCCGGGCGCGAGCGCCTGTCCTGGCTGGTCAGCCGCGACACCACGCAGCTCAGCGCCAGCCAGGTGCGCGAAAGCGCGATTGAATCGCTGGCCGAGAACCTCAACGACTCCGTAGTCGCGCCCATCTTCTGGTTTGTGCTGCTGGGCCTGCCGGGCGCCGCCATCTATCGTTTTTCCAACACCGCCGACGCGATGTGGGGTTATCGCGGCGTTTACCGGGGCAAGAACTGGGAATGGGCCGGCAAATGGGCCGCGCGCGCGGACGACGTGTTGTCATGGCTGCCGGCGCGTCTCACGGCGTTGCTGCTCGTGCTGGCGGCGCGTGGCCTGCCGGTTCAAACCTTGTGCCACGAAGCGCGCAAGACACCATCGCCCAACAGCGGCTGGCCCATGGCGGCCATGGCGCTCGCACTCGGTATTTCGTTGGGCAAGCCCGGCGTCTACACGCTGAATCCCCAGGGGCGGCCGCCCGAAGCAACCGACACCGCGCGTGCCCAGGGCCTGGCTGCCCGGGCGGTGCTTGCGCTGGCCGCGCTTGCCTTGGTGGCCATGTTGCTGGCCGCAATGGTGCCGCAATGAGCGCGACAGCATTGCGTATCCACGGCGGGCCCGACGGCCTGGGTGTGCCGCTGCACGACTTCTCCACCAATAGCAATGCATGCGGGCCGTGTCCCTCTGCGTTGGTCGCTGTCCAGCAAGCCGATGCCACGCGCTACCCTGATGCCGGCTACACCGCCCTGCGCGCACGGCTCGCGGCATTTCATGAGGTGGACGAGTCGCGTGTGCTGCTGGCGGCAAGCGCCAGTGAATTTATCTTCCGCATCACGGCCTTCGCAGCGGGGCAGGGCGCGCGCGCCGCCTGGCTGCCGCCGTTGAGTTATGGCGACTACGCGCAGGCGGCCGGCGCTCACGGTCTGGCGATGGCCGGCAAACCCGGTGATGCGCAACTGCTCTGGGCTTGCGAGCCTTCCAGTCCCTTGGGTACGGCGCAGAAAGACTTGGCTGAATTGGTCGATGGCCGGCGAGCACAAACCCTGCTGGTGCTGGACCGTGCCTATGAACCCTTGCGGCTCAGCGATGCGCCCACGCTCGCTCCGCAGCAACTGGATACCACCTGGCAGCTCTGGACACCCAACAAGGCCCTGGGCCTGACGGGCGTGCGCGCGGCCTATGCGATCGCGCCAGTTGATCAGGCCGATGCGGCCGCCGCATTGGAACGCCTCTGCCCCTCCTGGCCCGTGGGTGCGCACGGCGAGGCCATGTTGCAGGCCTGGTCCGGCCATGATGCACAGGACTGGCTGGCCGCCAGCCTCAAGACCTTGCGCGAATGGAAGGCCAGGCAGATCGAGATGTGCGAGTCGCTGGGCTGGCGTTGCCTGCACAGCGAAGCCAATTTTTTCTGCGCCCAGCCGGTACTGCCCGAAGGCATGAACCTGCATGAAGCGTTGGCAGCGCTGCGCACCCGGGGCATCAAGCTGCGCGACACCGCGTCCTTCGGTTTGCCCGGCCACGTGCGCCTGGGCGTGCAGCCACCCGCCGTCCAGGTCGCCTTGCGCAATGCATGGCAACAACTTTTCGAGGCAACAAATTCATGACAGCCAAATGCGTGATGGTGCTGGGCACCACCAGCGGCGCCGGCAAAAGCTGGCTCACAACTGCGCTGTGCCGTTACTACGCGCGGCAGGGGCTCAAGGTCGCGCCCTTCAAGGCGCAAAACATGAGCAACAACGCAAGAGTTGTTAGCCCCCACGCTCCGCCGCTGCGCGGGTCGCTGCCCCCCGAGGGGGCTAATTTTCCTTGGGGCGGCCCTGCGGAAAATTGGGTGGCGCAAGGTGAAATAGGCAGCGCGCAATATTTCCAGGCGCTCGCCGCCAACGCGGTGCCCGACGTGCGCATGAACCCCTTGCTGCTCAAGCCCGAGAAAGACACCCAAAGCCAGGTCGTGCTGATGGGACAGGTCAATGCAGAACTCTCACGCATGGAGTGGCGCGGCCGCAGCGCTTCGGTCTGGCCGGTGGTGTCGCGGGCGCTCGATGAACTGATCGCGAATAACGACGTGGTGGTGATGGAAGGCGCGGGTTCGCCGGCCGAGATCAACCTCAAGGCCAGCGACATCGTCAACATGCGCGCCGCGCAGCATGCCAGGGCCAATTGCCTGCTGGTGACCGACATAGACCGCGGCGGCGCCTTTGCCCATCTCTACGGCACCTGGGCCATGCTGGATGAATCGGAACGCCAGCTCATCAAAGGCTTTGTGCTCAACAAATTCAGGGGCGACGCCAGGCTGCTGGCGCCCGGTCCGCAAATGCTGCAGGACATGACGGGCGTGCCCACGGTGGCGACGCTGCCCATGTGGTGGCAGCACGGCCTGCCCGAAGAAGACGGCGTCTTTGACGACCGCAGCGTGACCGGCAGCGGTGGCTCTGTGACCCGGACCGTTGCGGTGATCGCCTACCCGCGCATCAGCAACCTTGACGAATTCCAGCCGCTCAAGAACGTGCCCGGCGTGCGCCTCAAGTGGGTGCGCAGCCCGGCTGAGCTTGTTGATGCCGACTGGGTCATATTGCCCGGCTCCAAGCACACCAGCGGCGACCTGGCCTGGCTGCGCAAGCAGGGCCTGGACGAGGCCGTGGCCGCGCACGCGGGCCGCGGCGGCGCGGTGCTGGGCATTTGCGGCGGCCTGCAGATGCTGGGCGAGGCGCTGATAGACCCGCACGGCATAGACGGCAATGCGCCCGGCCTGGGCCTGCTGCCGGTGGTCACCGTTTTCGACGAAGCCAAGACTGTGCGCCACCGGCAGGCCGCGTTCACACCGTTGCAGGGGATGTGGTCCGCCTTGTCAGGTACCGAAGTAAAGGGCTATGAAATCCACCACGGCCAGACCGCGCCCCATTCCGCCGTGGCCGCAGCCGGTGATGTGGCGCACGCCGTGATGCCCGAAGGCCTGGCATGGCAGAACCAGGCCGGCAATGTACTGGGCCTGTACCTGCACGGCATGTTTGAAGACCCGCGGGTGCTGCAGGCGCTGTTCGGCGCTGCCGTGCCCACGCTGGATTCGGTGTTTGACGGGTTGGCTGATTACATCGCCGAACACTTTGCGCCCGGCGTGTTGCAGGGGCTGATCGCCCACTGACAGCAACCGAAGACCAGAATCGTTCAGGGCACGCGCCTGAGCGGCCCGAAGCAGGCCTCCAGCGACGCCGCCTTGCACACGATGAGCTGATCCTGCTTGGGGCTGAACTGGATAAAGCGGATCACGCTCTCGTCGCCGTCGGCATGCAGGTCACCGGAACAATCGCGCTTGCCGTTGCTGTTGGTCACGGTTTCAGTGACGGGATAAAAACCCGTTGTCGTGGGCTTGGCTGGTACCTGGTAGTCAGCCTGCGTGACTTCTTCGCCACTGGTGCCCAGGCGTTTGCCATCGGCGCGGTACTGCCAGGTCTCGGTGCAGGTCTTGCCGAGCGTCCAGCTCCAGGTGCCCACCAGGGGGTGGGCTGCGGGAGCCGCTGTGCTTGCTGCGATGGAGGTGGAGGGCTTAAGGGTCTGTGCGGCAGCAAGGCTGCTGAGCAAGGCAGCCAGGGCGGCGACAGCGGCGCCCATCAGCCTGGGCGATAGGTGGCAAGGTGAAGTCTTCATGGGGTGATTATGAAGACGCCGCGGCCCTTGGCGTAAAAGACGTGCAAGCGCCATGTAAAAGTTTGCCTTCTTCCGGAGCAGGCCGGCGATGGCGGTTTGGTCCAGGCAGAAATTTCTCTGAACAGAATCGAACCGTGGCCTGATAAAAATCGCGGGTCAGCCCTGGCCCCGCTTCTCCGGCAACCGCAAGGTCAACACCGTGCCCACATCCGAAGACACCAGTGTGAGCTCCGCGCCTATGGCCTGTGCCCGGCGCCGCTGGTTGGCCAGGCCTTTGCCGCCGCCGGCCTGGGCTTCTTCGACGGCGAAGCCGCCGCCGTTGTCGGCGATGATGACGCTGACGTAACCATCTTCGGCGCCCGTCATCACCCTGATCTGCGTGGCGCGGGTGTGCTTGAGGGTGTTGGTAAAAGCCTCCTGCAAAATGCGCAGTATGTGCAGCGCGTTGCGCGGGTTGAGCCAGTCCAGCGGCGGCACGTCGGAAACCTCCCAGCGCAGCGAGATGCCGGCGCCGGCCAGGCGCGGGCCCAGTCGAAAGCGCAGGGTGGCCAGCAGGAGCAGCAGGTCGGCCTCGACGGGCTCCATGGAGTCTATGGTCAGCTTGAGGTCGTCGATGCAGCCCTTGAGGACTTCGGCGACCTCGGCCTCGCCGAGCCGGCCGCCTTCGACCACGCGCAGCGCGCTGACCAGCGATGAGCCCAGGCCGTCGTGCATGTCCTGCGTCAGGCGCTGGCGCTCCTGGCTCAGCACCTGGCGTTGTTCGGCTTCGCGCAGCCTCTCGTAGCTCGCGGCCAGTTCGTTTTCGCGGTTCTTGAGGCTGGCTTCGAGCCCGCTGTTGAGTTGCTCCACCGTGGCCAGGGCGCCGACGTACTGGCGGAACATGATGACCACGAACACGCCGAACATCATCATGGCGGCGTAGGGTGTCAGGTAGTAGCTTTCCAGGTCCACCACGTATTTGAGCCGGGCCCAGTCGTAGATGCCGAACGCATAGTTGATGGCAAAGACGGTGGCCAGCATTTTGGCGTCCAGCGACCGGCTGCGCCATGAATGCCACAAGCCGACCACCACGATCACGGTAGCCATGCCGATCAGCAGCAGGTGGGCGTAGGGCCGCAGCGACAGCAGGCTGGGGAAGACAGAGGCAAAGGGTAGGGTGATGATGGAGAACACGATGGCCGTTCCCAGCATCACACGGCTGAGCCGGGGCATGGCCCGGCCGTGCAGGAACTGCATGAAATAGTGGGTGATCAGCGACTGCCACATCAGCGCGTTGAGGGTGAGCCAGATGAACCAGGCATCGCTGACGATGAGTTTTTCGGGGCCGAGCTGGAAATGCCAGCGGCGCGTGGCGCTCAGCAAGGCGATGGCGAAGAGGTACAGGCTGGCGGGCTGGCGGCGCACCACCCAGACGGCCAGCGAAAAAAGCCCGACCGCGAGAAAGGCCGCGCTGCACATAAAGGGCAGCTGGTAAGCCAGCCAGTCGCGCTTGGCGGCCATTTCGACCAGGCTGTCGGAGTCACCCGCGTAGAACGAGGAAATCCCGGCTTCGGGAGAGGGCAGGCTGTCCAGGCGTATCAGCAATGTGCGCGGCGGCGGGTTGTCGGCGGTGAGGTTCAGCGGCAGCAGCAGCGCGGGGTGATTGAAGAGGTTCCACACCGGGCTACCGGTGGATCGATAGCGCAGCTGCCCGTCGGCATACACGGCGATCTGGCCGGCCGCCAGCCAGCGCAGCAGGTAGAAGTGCGTGCCACCCTTGGTGCCTTGCAGCTCATCGAGCCGTATGCGCAGCCAGGTGGTGACGACGGGCCGCTTGCCGGTAGCTGTAGCCGAGGGCGTTTCAATCACGCGCGGCAGGTCCACCGGCTTCCAGCTTCCGGGCAAGGCGGCGGCGTCGACCGTGGCCGCCAGCGGCTTGAAGGCGGGCGCCTCTTCGCGCAGCATTTCGGCGCGGGTGTAGTGCACGACAGGCCCTTCAGCCCAGGCGGCGGGGCCGCAGGCCAGCAGCCAGGCGCACAGCAGCAGCCAGCGAAGCATGCCCTTGCGCACCTCAGGCCGCCAGGATGCCCTGGTGCCGGGCTTCATAAATCGCTTCGGCGCGGGAGTTCACATTGAGCTTGCTGTAGATGCGCCGCACATAGGTCTGCACCGTGTGTTGCGAGACCTGCATCAGCCGGGCGATCTCGTCGGCGGTGAAGCCCTTGGTGATCAGTTCCAGCACTTCCTTCTCGCGGCTGGAAAGCGCCGCCTGCTCGCCGGCGGAGTGGGGCGGACTTACGGAAGGAGGAGCGGCCGGCGCTGCCGCGGAAGGCGCGGCGCGAAAGCGCATCAGGATCTGCCGCGCGATCAGCGGGCTGATGGGGCTGCCGCCGCTGTGCAGGCTGCGTATTTCGTGCAGCATGTTCTCGGGCTCGCTGTCCTTGAGCAAATAGCCCGAGGCCCCGGCTTCGATGGACTGCAGCACATGCGCCTCGTCGCCGAAGGCCGTGCACACCATCACGGCGCAGGTCGGCCATTGCGCATGCGCGGCGCGTATCACGTCGATGCCCGATCCGTCAGGCAGGCCCAGGTCCACCAGCAGCACATCGGCAGGCGCGCTTTGCAGCGACTGCAGGCCCTGCGCGCGCGTGCTGGCCAGGCTCATCAGGCGTATGTCGGGCGAGGCCGCGATGGCGGTCACGATGGCGTTCTGGAAATGAACGTCATCCTCCACGAGCGCGACATGGATCTGGGATGGGGTTGCACGAGGCTGCATGTCGGATCCTGCGTTGGCGCATGCCTGGTGCATGCTTGGCCTCCCGCCCGAGGAACGGAAGCGGGCGGCTGGAAATAAGCCCATTGTGCTTCAAGGGGGGGCGCGGCGCCTGTCCCTATATCTAGGGACACGGCGCCAGGGAGGCAAGCTCCCTGAAGCACCGAAAAACGATCGCCGAACTACCGCCGAACTACGGCATGAAACCGAGTTTGTCCCCAGAATAAGGGACAGACACAGTGCCCTCGGATGGCGACACTAACGATTTTGCTGCAGTCTTCGCCGATCTCGGCGTACACATACCCTGAGAGTTTGCGATGAAGTCCCATGCAAGCATGAACCGTGGTTACCGATGGGCCTTGAACGCCGTGCTCGGCCTCCGGGTTTGCTGGACCTCTCAATGCTGAACAACTGCCCCACCACCGTCCTGCTGGCAGGAGGCGATGCGCTGGTGCGCGACGATCTCAGGACGCTGTTGTCTGTCCAGGATGGCTTTGAGGTCGTCGCCGGGACTGGCGATGGGCAGGCCGTGGCGCCGCTGGTGCGCCACTTCCTGCCCCAGCTGGTGGTGTTGGATCTGGAGCTTCCCGGCGCGCCGGGCCTGGAGATCGCGGCTGCCATCAAGGCCGGTTTTGGCGGTGTTGTCAAGGTACTGATGCTGAGCGGGGAACTGCAACCCAGTGTCCTCAGGCAGGCGCTGGCAGCGGACGCCGACGGCTATGTACACAAAGGCGATGACGCCGCCGAACTGCTGCGCGCCGTGCATGCGGTGCTGGCCGGCCGGCAGCACGTCAGCCGCGGCATCGCGGCGGTCTTCCTGCCGGATTCCCTGCGCCTGGCCGCGGCCGGTGAGGCGAAGCCGGCCACGCAGCGCGAGCGCGAGATCATGTCGCTGGTCGCGCGCGGGCTCAGCAATCGAGAGATCGCGAAGCTGCTGGGCATCAGCGTGCTTACGGTACGAACCCACCGGCAAAACCTGATGCACAAGTTCTCGCTGCACAACGCGGCCGAGATTACCGCCTGCGCCGTGCGGCGCGGCTACTACACGCCGCCCTGAGCCGTCGCTCGCGGCGTCCGCCGGTCTGCCGACCCAGGCTTCTACTGCATTGGCAGTAGAGCGGAGCCGACGCCTGCCCTCGCCTGCCCGATTCGAAAAGGGAATTTTTACCATCGCCCACGTCGCCGCGTCCCCAGAACTGGGGACATACAGGCGGCGGGCGGACTTTTACGATTTGCACGTTTTGTAACCGGTGCGCGCGTCTCTCGGCGTGCGTGCGTGCGGGCGCTCCTGATCCGCCTGTTTTTTCCAGAAAGCCACTGCCATGAAAAGCCACGCCAGCATGAACCGCATCTACCGCCTTGTCTGGAACGCCGCGCTCAGCCTGTGGGTGGCGGTGGCGGAGAACGCCAAGGGCATGAGCAAGGGCGGCTCGGCGCGCACAAGCGTGCAATGGGATTCCCTGCCAGGCAAGGAGGGAGAGCCGAATGGGGGCGGAGGCACAGGCTTCAGGCTGAACACCGCCTGCCGCGCGGCGCTGGTGCTGCTCACTTCCCTGGCCGTGCTCACGCATGAGGCGCATGCAGCCGATGCGGCCAATGCCAGTGTCTCGGCCGGTGCGGGCACCGTCTCCACGCTGGGCAACACCACCACCATCAACCAGGCCAGCCAGCGCCTGGCGATCGACTGGACTTCGCTGTCCACCGCGGCCAATGAGGCGCTGAGGTTTAACCAGCCGAATGCGGCGGCGATTGCGCTGAACCGCATCACGGGTAGCAGCCCAAGCGAACTGCTAGGCAGCCTGACGGCCAACGGCCAGATTTTCATTCTCAATCCCAACGGCGTGCTGTTTGGCGCGGGTTCGCAGGTCAACGTCGGCGGCCTGGTGGCTTCCACTTTGAACATGAGCAATGCCGACTTCATGGCCGGCAACCACGTGTTCACCGGTTCGGGCGGCTCGGGTTCTGTCGTCAACCAGGGCACGCTGACGGCGGCCAATGGCGGCTATATCGCCTTGCTGGCGCCCGAGGTGCGCAACGAAGGCGTGATTGGCGCCACGCTGGGCACGGCCCTGCTGGCCGCAGGCAACAAGGTCACGCTCAATATCGACAACGGCAACCTGCTGGGCTACAGCATCGACCAGGCGGCCATCAATGCGCTGGCCGACAACCGGCAACTGATCAAGGCCGATGGCGGGCAGGTGATTCTGACGGCCAGCGCCACCGACGCCTTGCTGCGCACTGTGGTCAACAACTCGGGCGTCATCGAAGCCAAGACCTTGAACAACCAGGGCGGCGTGATCCGCCTTGAAGGCGCAAGCAGCGGTGTGGTGCATGTGAGCGGCACGGTGGACGCCAGCGGCAAGGGCGCGGGCGAGCAGGGCGGCAAGGTGCAGATCACCGGCGACAAGGTGGGACTGTTTGATGCGGCCAAGGTGGACGTCTCCGGCGACGCCGGCGGCGGCACGGCGCTGATTGGCGGCGACTATCAGGGCAAGAACGCGGCGGTCAAGAACGCCTCGGCCACCTATGTGAGCGCGGACGCGAGCGTGACGGCAGACGCCATCAGCTCCGGCGACGGCGGCAAGGTGACTGTCTGGTCGGACGGCCCCACGCGCTACAACGGCAGTGTTTCGGCCAAGGGCGGCGCGGGCAGCGGCGATGGCGGTTTTGTCGAGGTGTCGGGCAAGCGCCTGCTGGCCTTCAAGGGCGAGGTCGACACCTCGGCGGCCAACGGCCACAAGGGCACGCTGCTGCTGGACCCGACCAATATCTGGATTGCGGTGGACAACGCCAGCGCCGATGCCGCAGCCGGCTATGCCGTGGGCGACAGCAGCGCCGACGGCGGCGCGGGTGCGCCCTTTGCCGCCAGCGGCGCGGTGGACGATTCGCTGCTGACCACCGCTTCCCTCACGGCCGCGCTGGCCAACAACGACGTGACCATCACGACCAGCAATATCGATGGTGCGGGTGCGGGCAACATCACCGTCGTTGACGCCGTGGCTTATACCGGCTCGCGTGCCGGATCGCTGGCCTTGCTCGCGGACAACAACATCAACATCAACCAGTCGATCAGCAGCAGCAATACCTCGCTGAATGTGTATGCCACCGCCACCGCAGGCGATGTCAACCTTGCCAACGGCGCGGCCATCAATACCAACGGCGGCAATGTGAAAGTGAGGGGCCGGGACATCACCGTCGGCAACGGTTCTTCCGTCGTGGCCGGTTACGTGGAGCTGAGCGGCAGCCAGGACATCATCTTCAACGGCACGGGCGCCATCACCGCTGCGGCTGACGCCTTCCTGGGCGGGCGCAATATCCAGCAGGGCGGCACCGGCATAGCCGTCACCGCCAACAAGCTCTCCATACGGTCCAGCGGCTATATCGGCAACAGCGCCGGTGCGGTGGCCGGTGACGACAAACTCAATACGCAGGTGAACACGCTCTCCGCGGTGGCGCCGGGTGCGATCTCGGTGAGAAATACCGGCGCGCTGACGGTGGGTACGGCCGCCAACTTCCAGGGCACGTCCTTCATCGATGGTGGCGGCCCGATTGCCGGCGTCAGCAGCACGGGCGGCTCGATTTCGCTGGCCACTGTCGACACGGGCGGTGCAGCGGACAACCTGACACTTAACAGTACGGTCAGCACCACCGGCGGCAGCGCGAATACCATCACGCTGGCAGCCGACGACCACTATGCGCAAAATGCGCTGACGGTGTCCACCGTGGGCGCAAATGTGGCCATCAGTGCGGGCCGGACCCTCACGGCCACGGGCAGCGGCGGCAGCGCTATCAAGACTTCGGGCGCGGCCAGCAGCATGGACACCAACGGCTCGGACGCCGGCAACATCCAGCTCAGCACCAGCGGCGCCAACGGCGGCTCCATCAGCATCACGGGCGACCTCACCGCCCAGGGCAGCAGCGGCAACGCGGGCAGCACCACGGCCAACAACAACTCCACCACCGGCGGCCGCGGCGGCAATGTGACCGTGACCACGGCCACCGCCGGCGCCGGCATCTCCATCACGGGCAATGTGCTGGCCAATGGCGGCAATGGCAGCGGCGGCGGCACCAACAACGCGTGGATGTTCGGCACCGGCGGCAACGGCGGCAATATCACGCTGAGAAACACGGGCAATAGCGGCGCCGGCACCATTAGTGTGGGCAATCTCTCCGCCCAGGGCGGTATGGCGGGCTACATCGGCAATGGCGGCAGCGGCGGCGCTGTGCTGGTGACGACGGCAGGAACAGGCGCGGCCTCCATCACCACGGGGGCCATCACCACCTGGGGCGGCAAGTACAACAGCAACTCCCAACCCGGCAGCAACGGTGGCAATGCCGGCAATGTCACCCTGGGCACGGTGGGCGCGGGCGCCAGCATCCAATTCGGCAACCTCGATGCCCATGGCGGCGCGGGTTCCCTCAACCGGGTCAACACCAACTACGGCAGCGCGACCATTGTGTCGGGCACCGGCGGCACCGTCAACATCACCACCACAGGCACCGACTCTGACATCACCGGCAGCGGCGGTGTCTCCAGTTATGTTGAAAATGCCGGTTGCAGCAACAACGCCTTTTGCTCCATAGGCACTGCAGGCAATATCACCATGACGGCCACCAGCGGCAGCGTCAGCCTGGCTGGCAATGCGAACGCCAAGGGCGGCAACGCCGTGGGCGGCGGTGCCCTGCTGGCCAACAACGGCGGCGCTGGTGGCAGCGTGACCGTGGTTGCCGGCGGCGCCAACCACAATGTCTCGATTGGCGGCATTGACGCGACGGGCGGCACCGCCCTGGCCGGCGGCACCGCCGGCACCAGCAAGGCGGTGAACGTGACCGCCGCGGACGGCTATGTGCAGCAGGTGCCCGGCAACTGGTTCAACGGCTCGTCGGTTGCCGTCAACGCCAACCGCGGCATAGGCGCCGGCACGGGGGCGGGCGACCTGAGCCAGCGCTTGGGCATCATCCCGGTGACGGGAACGGCGCGCAACGCGATCAGCGGCGTCTTCACGGCCACGCGCCAGGGCAACACGCGCGTCATCTATGGCGGCGGCAATGTGGCTTTGGCCGGCACCCAGGTGCAGAACCTGTTCACGACCGGCGACATCGACATCGCCACCAGCAACGGCGCGCTCACTGTGAACGGCCTGGGCCGCAACGGCGCCGGCAACATCAGCCTGAGCGTGGGCGGCGGAAACGACCTGACCATCAACGCCGGCGGCACGTTGTCGACCGTCAACGGCAATATCCGGCTTGAAGCCGGGCACGACGTCATCTTCTCGGGCAACGCAAGTGCCCAGACCACGACCGGCGACATTTACGTTTCAGCCGGCGCGAACGTCCAGCAGTCTGGTGTCTCGACGGCGTTGACCGCCAACAACCTGGCGCTGCGGGCCGGCGGCTATATTGGCGACGGCGCGGGCGGCGACAACACGCTCAACACCAGTGTCAATACGCTGTCGGCCGTGGCTGGCAGCAGCATTGGCATCAGCAACAACAAGGCACTGGCGATTGACCAGGTGACTTTTGGCGGCAGTACTGTCCCGGGCGGCGCCATCAATGGTGTGTCGACCACGGGCACCGGCAATGTCGCCGTGGCCACTACCGGCGGCGCGCTGACGGTGACCGCGCCTGTTTCCGTGGCCGACGGCACTTTGGCGCTGAACGGCGCCACGGATCTCACGCTCAACAACACCGTCAGCAACCCTACACGCGCGGTACAGCTTACCGCCGGCAGCGGAAGCATCGACGGTTCGGGGTCTGTGACGGCTGGCGCGCTCACGGCCACTGCGGCCACCGGCATCCTCCTGCAAGGCGACGCAGCATCGCTGACTGCCACCAGCACCTCCGGGGATATTGTTGCCGTCCTGGCCAACGGGGCAAGCATCGAGAACGTTTCTACCACGGGTCACGTGATCTTGAACGCCACAGCCGGCAACCTGGACGTGAAAACCGTTTCGGGCTACGACGTGACGCTCGCGGCGGACGCCGGCGCCATCACGGACGCGAATGGCACCGACAACAACATCACGGCGAGCTTGCTGTGGGCTTCGTCGCGCGACGGCATTGCGCTGGGCACCGATGTCAGCCTTTGGAACTCGCTGCATACCACCGGTACTACGGGTGACATCAGCATCAGCACCGCCAATGCGATAACGATAAACACCGCCAACTACGAGATCGTCACCGACACAGGATCGGCGCAAAACGTCAGCCTGACGTCCAGCCATACCTCAGGTATCACGGTCGGCAATGCCTTTAACGCTACCAACGACAACATCAGCCTCACGGCCACGGCGGGCGACATCAATCTCAATGGCGCGATCGGTGCGGCAGGCCTGGCGCTGGGCGCATCGGGCAATGTCGTTGCGCCGGTGACTATCAACGTCAGCGGTGTGTTCGAACTCAAGGGTGGCAATTTCAGCCAGGTCGCTGGGACGCTCCCCGCGTTCTCCGCCGGCGACTTCCGCATCAGCGGCGGCACCTTTGTGCGCGCATTGGCCGGCGACGGCCTGAGCACCGGCACGGCCTACCAGATTGCCGACATCTACGGCCTGCAGGGCGCGGGCTCTGCCGGCATGCTGGACAAAAACTTCAAACTGGCTAACGACATCGATGCCAGCGGCACCGTGAACTGGAATGCGGGTGCGGGCTTCAATTCCATCGGCAGAGGATTGGCGCAATTTACCGGCAACCTGGACGGCGGCCGCCATGTGATCGACCAGCTGGTCATCAACAGGCCCAGCGAGACCACCGTAGGCTTGATCGGTTACCTGGATGGCGGAACGGTTTCCAACCTGGGGCTGACGGGCGGCAGTGTTACCGGTGCCACTGTCGTGGGCGCGCTGGTGGGCCACAACCAGGGGCAGGTCACCAACAGCCATAGCTCGGCGGCTGTGGTGGCCGACATGTTTGGGGGCGGGTTGGTCGGCGTTAACAGCGGGACCGTCAGCAACAGCCATGCAAGCGGCAATGTGACCACCGTTACCTTGGAAGGGGGGGGCTTGGTGGGATTGAATGCGGGAACCGTGAGCGGCAGTTATGCCAGCGGTAGTGTGACCGGCAACATGTCCGGCGGGCTGGTGGGTAACAACGACGGCGGCAACATCTCGGACAGCTATGCCAGCGGCTCTGTGGGCACCAGCAGCGACAACGGGGCGGGCGGCCTTGTGGGTAGCAACAGCGGCACCATTAGCAACAGCTATGCCACCGGCGCGGTGGTGGGGTCCTCCGTCACGGGCGGTTTGGTGGGCCTGGACAACAGTGGCACGGTGAACAACAGTTTCTGGGACACCCTGACCACTGGCCAGGCCACCAGCGGAGGCGGCGGCACAGGCATACTCACCGCCGACATGATGAAGGCCCAGACCTTTATCGACGCCGGCTGGAGCGCCAGCAACGTGGGCGGGGACGGCACCACCTGGCGCATCTACGAAGGCAATACCGGCCCGCTGCTGCGCGGCTTCCTGACCGGGTTCAACTTGGCCGACACCAGCGTGACCTACAACGGCAACACCCAGGCGGGTGCCACCACTGTCACCGCGGGTGTATCGGGCAGCAATGTGACGGCGCGCAATGCCGGCAGCTACCGCACCGCTTACTACTCGAACCAGCAGGGTTACGACATCATCGGCGGCGGCCTGGACATCGCCAAAGCCGACCTGACGCTGAGCACCAGCAACGTGACCAAGACCTACGATGGCACCCTGTCGGCGACCGGCACGGCGGTGGCCGCGGCCGGTACTTCGCTGCTGGGCGGCGACACCGCCAGCGGCGGCAGCTTTGCCTTTGCCGATAAAAATGCAGGAACCGGCAACAAGACGGTGACCACGGCCGGTGTGACGGTCAATGACGGCAATGGCGGCAACAACTACAACATCAGCTACGCCGACAACACGAGCAGCACCATCAACAAGGCCAGCTTGACGGTGACGGCCAACACCGTGACCAAGACCTATGACGGCACCACCAGCGCGACGGGCACGGGCAGCGTCGCGGCTCTCGCGGGTGCGGGTGCCGGTGAAGTGGTCAATTCGAGCGGCAGCCAGGCCTTCCTGGACAAGAATGCCGGTACGGGCAACAAGGCGGTGCGCGCCAGCGGCGTGACCATCAAGGACAGCGGCAATGCCGACGTGACGGGTAACTACAACATTGCCTACGTCGACGACACGACCAGCACCATCAACAAGGCCGACCTGACGGTGACGGCCAATGCCGTGACCAAGACTTACGACGGCACGCTCAGCGCCACGGGAACGAGCACCGTCGCGGCTCTTGCAGGTGCGGGCGCCGGTGAGGTGGTCAATTCGAGCGGCAGTCAGGTCTTCCTGGACAAGAACGCGGGCACGGGCAACAAGGCGGTGCGCGCCAGCGGCGTGACCATCAAGGACAGCGGCAATGCCGACGTGACGGGCAACTACAACATTGCCTATGTGGACAACACGACCAGCACCATCAACAAGGCCGACCTGACGGTGACGGCAGCGGCCGTGACCAAGGCTTATGACGGCACTACCAATGCCACGGGCGCGGGCGCCGTCGCGGCCCTCGCGGGTGCGGGCGCCGGCGAGGTGGTCAACGCAGCAGGCAGCCAGGTCTTCCTGGACAAGAACGCCGGCGCGGGCAACAAGACGGTGCGCGCCAGCGGCGTGACCATCAAGGACAGCGGCAATGCCGACGTGACGGGTAACTACAACATTGCCTACGTCGACAACACCACCAGCACCATCGACAAAGCCGATGTGACCCTGTCGACTTCCAACGTCACCAAGACCTATGACGGCACGACCAGCGCGACAGGCGCTGTCGTGGTCACGGCGGGCACGGTGTTCGCGGGCGACAGCACCTCGGGCGGCACGTTTGCCTTTACCGACAAGAACGCCGGCAGCGGCAACAAGACGGTGACCACCAGCGGCGTGACGGTGAATGACGGCAACGGCGGCAACAACTACAACGTCACGTATGCCGACAACACCAGCAGCACCATCAACAAGGCCAATGTGACGCTGACCACCAGCGACGTGACCAAGACCTACGACGGTACCCTGGCCGCTTCCGGCACAGCGGCGGTAGCCAGCGGCACCGTATTCAGCGGCGACAGTATCTCGGGCGGAACATTCGCCTTTACCGACAAGAATGCCGGCACCGGCAACAAAACGGTGACGGCCAACGGCGTGTCGGTCAACGATGGCAATGGCGGCAACAACTACAACGTCAGTTACGCCGACAACACCACCAGCACTATCAACAAGGCCAACCTGACGGTGACGGCCGATGCTGTGACCAAGACCTACGACGGCACGCTGACTGCCGCGGGCTCAGGTACCGTGGGCGCCCTGGCCGGCGCCGGGGCAGGTGAGGTGGTCAATGTCGCCGCCACGCAGGTCTTTACCGACAAGAACGCAGGCACCGGCAACAAGGCGGTGCGCGCCAGCGGCCTGACGATCAAGGACAGCGGCAACGCCGATGTGACCGGTAACTACAACATCAGCTACGTTGACAACACGACCAGCACGATCAACAAGGCCAACCTGACGGTGACGGCCAATACCGTGACCAAGACTTATGACGGCACCACCAGCGCGACAGGCACTGGCACCGTTGCGGCCCTCGCGGGTGCGGGCGCCGGTGAGGTGGTCAATTCGAGCGGCGGCCAGGACTTCCTGGACAAGAACGCCGGCGCAGGCAACAAGACGGTGCGCGCCAGCGGCGTGACCATCAAGGACAGCGGAAACGCCGATGTGACCGGTAACTACAACATCGCCTATGTGGACAACACCACCAGCACGATCAACAAGGCCAACCTGACCTTGTCCACCAGCGACGTCACCAAGACCTACGACGGCACGACCAGTGCGACGGGTGCTGTGGTGGTGACGGCGGGCACGGTGTTCGCGGGCGACAGCACCTCGGGCGGTAACTTTGCCTTTACTGACAAGAACGCCGGAACCGGCAACAAGACGGTGACCACCAGCGGCGTGACAGTGGGCGACGGCGTGAACAACAACAACTACAACGTCAGCTATGCCGACAACACCACCAGTACCATCAACAAGGCCAACCTGACGGTGACGGCCGATGCTGTGACCAAGGCCTACGACGGCACGCTGACTGCCGCGGGCTCGGGTACCGTGGGCGCCCTGGCCGGCGCCGGGGCAGGTGAGGTGGTCAATGCCGCCGCCACGCAAGTGTTTACCGACAAGAACGCAGGCACGGGCAACAAGACGGTGCAAGCCAGCGGCCTGACGATCAAGGACAGCGGCAATGCCGATGTGACCGGTAACTACAACATCGGCTACGTTGACAACACGACCAGTACCATCAACAAGGCCAACCTGACGGTGACGGCCAATACCGTGATCAAGACCTATGACGGCACCACCAGTGCCACCGGGACGGGCTCTGTGGGGACGCTGGCAGGCGCCGGTGCAGGTGAGGTGGTCAATGCCGCCGCCACGCAGGTGTTCACCGACAAGAACGCCGGCACAGGCAACAAGACGGTCCAGGCCAGCGGTCTGACCATCAAGGATGCGGGTAACGCCGATGTGACCGGCAACTACAACATTGCCTACGTGGACAACACGACCAGCACCATCAACAAGGCCAATGTGACCTTGTCGACGTCCGACGTCACCAAGACCTACGATGGTACGACCAGCGCGACAGGTGCTGTCGTGGTCACGGCAGGCACGGTGTTCGCGGGCGACAGCGCCACCGGCGGTAACTTTGCCTTTACCGACAAGAATGCCGGCATCGGCAACAAGACGGTGACGACCTCGGGCGTGACAGTGGGCGACGGCGTGAATAACGGCAACTACAACGTCAGCTATGCCGACAACACCACAAGCACCATCAACAAGGCCAATGTGACGCTGACCACCAGCGACGTGACCAAGACCTACGACGGTACCCTGGCGGCTTCCGGCACAGCGGCGGTAGCCAGCGGCACCGTGTTCAGCGGCGACAGCCTCTCGGGCGGCACATTCGCCTTTACCGACAAGAACGCCGGCACCGGCAACAAGACGGTGACAACAACCGGCGTGGCGGTCAATGACGGCAACGGCGGCAACAACTACAACGTCAGCTACGTCGACAACACGACCAGCACCATCAACAAGGCCAATCTGACGGTGACGGCCAATGCGGTAACCAAGACCTATGACGGCACCACCGGTGCCACGGGCACCGGCACGGTGGCCGCGCTGGCCGGGGCTGGCGCGGGTGAGGTGGTCGATGCCGCCGGCAGCCAGGCCTTCCTGGACAAGAACTTCGGCATTGGCAACAAGACGGTGCGCGCCAGCGGCGTGACCATCAAGGACAGCGGCAATGTCGATGTGACCGGCAACTACAACATTGCGTACGTCGACAACGCCACCAGCACCATCAACAAGGCCAATGTGACCTTGTCCACCAGCGATGTGACAAAAATTTACGACGGAACGACCGGCGCCACAGGTGCTGTTGTGGTGACGGCAGGCACGGTGTTTGCCGGTGACAGCACCACGGGCGGCAGCTTCGCCTTCACCGACAAGAACGCCGGCGCAGGCAACAAGACGGTGACGACCAGCGGCGTGACGGTGGGCGACGGCGTGAACAACGGCAACTACAACGTCAGCTACGCCGACAACACGACCAGCACCATCAACCAGGCCAACCTGACGGTTTCGACAAGCAACGTCACCAAGACCTATGACGGCAATACATCGGCAGCCGGCGTGGCCACAGTGACTGGCGGCACGCTGTTCACCGGCGACAGCCTGACGGGCGGCAGCTTTGCCTTCACCGACAAGAACGCCGGCAACGGCAACAAGACGGTGACGACTGCCGGTGTGACGGTGGGCGACGGCGTGAACAACGGCAACTACAACGTCAGCTATGCCGACAACACCACCAGCACCATCAACCCGTTTGCCGTGAGCGTGTCGGGCACCCGCACGTATGACGGCACGGCCAACGTGGCAGCCGGCGTGCTGAACATCGGCCCGCTGGTGGGCAGCGAAACCCTGGGCCTGGCTGGCACGGCCACCGTGGCCGACAAGAATGTGGGCGCCAACAAGACGCTTGCCGTCGGCGGCCTGAGCCTGGTGGACGGCACGGGTCTCGCCAGCAACTACACCTTCACGGGCGGCACGCAGCAGGCCAGCATCACCCAGGCCAGCATCACGGTGGGCACCAGCAACGTCACCAAGACCTATGACGGCAACCTGTCGGCAGCGGGCACGGCCACCGTCACGGCCGGCACGCTGTTCGCAGGCGACAGTCTCACGGGTGGCAGCTTTGCCTTTACCGACAAGAATGCCGGCGCCGGCAACAAGACGGTGACGACGAGCGGCGTGACTGTGGGCGATGGCGTCAACAACGGCAACTACGCCGTCACGTATGCCAACAACACCACCAGCACCATCAACAGGGCCGACCTGACGGTCACGGCCTCGGGCGTGAACAAGGTGTATGACGGCTCAACCGACGCCACGGTGGGTTACGGCGACAACCGCATGGCCGGGGATGCGCTGAGCGTCACCGGCGCGGCTTCCTTTACCGACAAGAATGCCGGCACCGGTAAGGCAGTCGGCGTGAACGGCATCGCGCTGAGCGGCACCGACGCCGGCAACTACAACCTGATGAACACCACGACCAGCACCACGGCCAGTATCACGCCGAAGGCGCTGACGGTGACTGCCAACAGCGACACCAAGCTGTATGACGGCTCGGCCTACAGCGGCGGCAAGGGCGTGAGCTACAGCGGCTTTGTGGCGGGCGACTCGCAGTCCGACATAGGCGGCATGCTGGCCTATGGCGGCTCCTCGCAAGGCGCCGTGGCCGCGGGCAACTATGTGATCACACCGGGCGGGCTGAGCTCGATTTCGGGAAACTATGCGCTGGGCTTTGTGGATGGCGCGCTCAGCATCACGACGTCCAATGCCAGCACGGCGGCGTTGGGGAATGCCGGGTTGGTCAGCCCGTATGACGCGGCATTGCAGGCCGTCGCCGGCCTGAGCGGCTCGGCTGGTGGTGGTGCAGGTGGTGGTGGGGTTGGGGCTGGGGGTAGCGCGGCGGCTGATGCGCTGGCTGCTGCTGCGGCTGAGGCTGATAAGACAGGGGAAGAGTAAAAGGGGGCCGGACCAAGACCCGGCCCCGAAACCCAGCTCAATCCCAATCCTCGAAAACACAAAGAGGCTTCGACAGGCTCAGCCCGAACGGAGGAGGCAGGGCTTTGATACCTCAGCCCGAACGGAGCGGGGTTCAGCCCGTCCCGGCTGTGTCAGCCGCACCCCGCCTGAGCGGCAACCACAGCGTAAGCCGGGTGCCCGCTGGCCCGGACTGCCAGTCCACCATCCCACCAATGCTTTCAGCTCGCCGCCGCTGGTTATGCAGCCCCCGTCCCGCCGCTTCGCCCAGCGCTTTTTCCACATCAAAGCCTTGGCCGTTGTCCTCGATGATGACCTGCACACCGTCGCCTTGCACGGCGGTGCCGACGCGGATCTCGGTGGCCCGGGTGTGGCGCAGGATGTTGGCCACGCTTTCCTGCACGATGCGCAAAATATGCAGTGCGCTCGAGGGATCGAGCCAGTCCAGCGTGGGGAGTTCCCGTACTTCCCAGAGCAGCGTGACATCCGTGCCCTCGAGCCGGGGCTCCAGCCGGAAGCGCAGCGTGGCCAGCAGGAGCAGCAGGTCTGCCTCGACCGGCTCCATGGAGTCGATGGCGAGTTTGAGGTCGTCCATGCAGTCCTTCAGGATCTGCGAGACCTTGCTGTCGCTCATGCCGCCTTGCTCCACTGAACGGATGGCGCTGATCAGCGTGGAGCCCAACCCGTCGTGCATGTCTTGCATCAGGCGCTGGCGCTCGTCGCTCAGGGTCTGGCGCTGCTCGATCTTGCTCATGCGCTCATAGCTGGCGGCCAGCTCGGCTTCGCGGTCCCGCAGCCTTTGCGCCAGGCCGGCGTTGACCCGTTCGACTTCGCCGATGGCGCCCACATAGCGCCCGAACATGATGTAGCCGAACATGGTGAACAGCCCCAGCACGCCATAGGGATTGGTGTACACGCCCTCGGGGTTCACCCAGTTGTTCTGCAGCGCCAGGTCGTAGGCGCTCAGCACAATGGTGCCCACAAACCAGCCCGCCATCAACCAGACATCGCGCGAGCGGGTGCGCAGCGCATTGCGCAGCGCGTCCACGGAAATCAGCACGGCAAAGGGCAGCATCAGCAGGTAGAGCAGGGGTGTGATCAGCACCAGGCTAGGTACCAGCATCGCGGAGCCGGGCAGCGTGAGCAGGTTGCACGCCAGCGTGACGGTCACCAGGGTCGGCGTCAACCAGCGCAGCGGACGTTTGTGCAGGCGCTCCATGAAGTTGTTGACCAGCGTGACCAGCCACATCAGCGATGAAACCGTGAGCCACTGCAGCCATTCATCAGAGAGCGGCAGGTAGTTGCCGCCCACGTAGTAGTGCTGCATGCGCAAGAAGGCCGCCGCCGAAATAATGAAGAACAGCAGGTAAAGCGACTCATGCCGGCGCTTGAACCAGATCAGCAGCGAGAAGATGCCCACGGCCAAAAACGCCGAAATGCCCGCGAAGGGCAACTGGTTCTGGAAAAAAGTGCGCCACTGGTAGCGCCAGACTATTTCTTGCGCGGGGCCCGCCCACACAGTGGACAGCGCGCTGCCGCTGGTGAGCAGCCGGTCAATGCGCAGCAGGACCGTGGCCGGGGCTGGTAGGCCGGCCGCGCCGTTCAGCCGCAGCAGCAAAGGGTGGTTGTAGTCGTTGTAAACCAGGCTGCCTTCAGATTGGTAGAGCAGCTTGCCGTCGGCGTAGATGGCCAACTGGCCTATGGTTTTCCAGCGCGGGATATAGAGATAGGTGGACTCGGCCGATGGCGCCAGGCCGGTGAGATCCAGCTGGTACCAGTCGGTCACCGTGCGGCGCGGGCCGAACGGGCCTGTGACATTGCGGCGCACCTTGTAAGGCAAGGCCACCGGTTCCCAGCCATCGGCAGTCAGGGCTGCTTCGGGTGGGTTAAGGGGCGGGGGCGTGAAGCCGTCGCCGGGGACTGAGAGCAACTGTGCCTGCAGCAGGTGGCTGGCGGGCTGAGTGGTGGCGGGAACGGCAGCCTTGCCGCCGGACTCGTTCGCGCAGCCCGCGGCGCATACCAGCAGCATCAAGCCCAGGCTCGCCAGCCAGGTCGGCAGCGCGCCGGCCCTAGCTGGCCAGCAGGCCCTGGCTTGCGGTGTCATGGATCGCGAAAGAAGGCATCGGGCGACATTGTGCGACAGATTGCGGCTCGGCCTTGTAGCGCATCTGTGCTACAGAGGGGCGCAGGCTGCTTGCCGCGCTGCTTTCGCATCCTTATTGCATTTGTAATGCGCCGCGCATGGCCCGGCGGGCCCAACTGGCATACCATGGCCGGCAGGCGAGGAGGGGTTTTGAGGCAGCCGCGAGACTGCCGGGCTCCTTGCCATCGTCCTGTCCCGAAAGGCTACCGATGAAAAGCCATGCCAGCATCAATCGCATCTATCGCCTGATCTGGAGCCCGGCTTCCAGCCGCTGGGTGGCCGTGGCGGAAAACGTCCGAGGACGCGGCAAGTCAAGCTGCGGCCCGCGGCTGGCCGCCGTCGCCCTGGCGCTGGCTGGCGCTTCCTGGGGCATGCCTTCGGCTTATGCGGCCGACGCGGCCAATGCCCGCGTGTCGGCCGGCGCGGCTGGCATCAGCACCGTGGGCAACACCACGACGATCAACCAGGCCAGCCAGCGCGTGGCGATTGACTGGACGGGTTTGTCGACACGGGCCAACGAGGCGCTGGTGTTCAACCAGCCCAATGCATCGGCGATTGCGCTCAATCGCATCACCGGCAGCAGCCCCAGCGAGCTGTTGGGCAGCCTGACGGCCAACGGCCAAGTGTTTATCCTGAACCCGAATGGCGTGCTGTTTGGCGCGGGTTCGCAGGTCAATGTCGGGGGGCTGGTGGCTTCGACCCTGAACATGAGCAATGCCGACTTCATGGCCGGCAAGCACGTGTTTACCGGTTCGGGAGGCTCAGTGGTTAATCAGGGCACGCTGAATGCGGGGCAGGGTGGCTACCTGGCGCTGCTCGCGCCTGAAGTACGCAACGAAGGTGTGATGACGGCATCCCTGGGCACTGCACTGCTGGCTGCGGGCAACAAGGTCACGCTGAACCTGGACAACGGCAGCCTGCTAGGCTACAGCATTGACCAAGGG
>Ga0209025_1001990_pt1 | contig 23428 bp, 28 predicted proteins | sample AraplaMF_Col_mLB_FD_184256 | JGI IMG/M metagenome (GOLD analysis project Ga0209025, IMG submission 184256) | Arabidopsis root microbial communities from the University of North Carolina, USA - plate scrape MF_Col_mLB (SPAdes) (version 2) | ecosystem: Host-associated > Plants > Roots > Endosphere... | reverse complement strand
CTATCATTCTTTGGGATACTCCAATTTTTTCAGCCAGTTGTTTTTGTGTTAAATTTTCTTTTTTTCGTAAGGATTTTATTCTAACTCCTATCACATTGTTCACCTCTCTAATTGAACTAATTGTTCTCTTTAGGTTTATCTTAGCACAAAAAGTTCCTTTTCGCATTGACAATGAACAATTAGTTCTTTAATCTGTATTTAGAACTAATTGTTCTTATGGGGGGTGGATTAATGGGCAACAAAATGTATGATTCGAAAAAGAATTTATATAAAGAACTAGCTAGCTATTGTGGGGTTACGGAGCGATATATTCGAATGATTGATCAAAAAGAAAGAATCCCTTCAATGAGAATTGCTAGAAAGATTGCACAGTTTTTTGAGATGGGTGTAGATGATATTTTTTTTAGTAATAAATCGAACTTAAAGTTCTTTTTAGCATCGTGTTGGTTTGAAAGGAATCAAAAGTAGGTTTCATCATAGGAAAGTTAGTAATAGTTAGTACAGAATATCGATTGTAGGTATTTGATCTTAATAACAATGGAGAGGTAAATATTATGGGGATATTTAGAGTTAAAAAGGATAATAATTATTCCGTTATTAATAATACGGGTTTAAAAGATAAAAGGCTTTCTTGGAAGGCGAAGGGGATATTAGCATACATACTTACACTTCCAGATGATTGGGTGTTTTATAGGGAAGAATTATCCCAGCACGCAAAAGATGGTATTAATAGCTTAAGAGCTGGAATGAAGGAATTAAAAGAGTATGGGTATATTAAAAGATTTCCGATTAAAGATGCAAAAAACAAAATTGTTAGATGGGAGACTATTATTTACGAAATCCCATTGGAAGATTTTCCACCAGTGGAAAACCCACCTGTTGATAATCCTGCTGCTGGGAACCTACCGGTGGAAAAACTTATGCTACTAAATACTGATATACAAAGTACTCAAGAACTAAATAAAGATATACCAAATACAAATTATCATCATGATAATCAAGATAAATCACTATCACAAAGATTAATGGATGAAGATTTTAAAATAGCTTATAGCTATTTGCTGAAAAACGGTATTCCGCTAAGTAAAACAGCTATCCCAGAGCTTGGTGGATTTTGCGGAGCATTGGGCATTGAATTGATTCTTGAAGCAGTAAATAGATCTATTGATGAAAACGTACCAAAGTGGAGGTATGTACGTGGAATTCTTAAAAATTGGGAAATCCAAGGGGTAAAAACACTAAATGATATTGCTAAATTAGATGTACAGTTTGATCTTAAAAAAAATAAAAAAGAAATTGGTTCGGGATATATCAAACGAATTGAAATGGTACCGGAATGGTTGCATCAACAAGAAGGTGAAAGCCCTAGGGAACAACCCAAAAAAAATACTCAATCAACTATAGATGAAGAGCGTGAGAGATTAAAGGATTTATTAAAAAAATATAAATCATAAGAAATATTTATAAATTTTTATAATTTGGTAATGAAGGTTATCTTAACTTTGGAGATTACAATAAACACAGGATTTAAATAAAGAAAAGTAGGGGATTATGATATGTTTGACTGGCTGAAGGATTATCAGAAACTAGAAGAAGAAATTGCATATTTAGAATATAATTTAGATAAATCAAAAGTAGAGTTAAAGCGCTGGACTAGTGGGGACTTGCAAAATATACGATTAACTGCTGAATCGGAAGGGGCTAAAGTAGAAGGTCGGATTGAAGCTATTGAATATGAATTAGGACATAAGATGAATGAAATGTTCAATTTAAAGGTTTTAATTAATAGGTTTGCAGGATTAGATCATCAAATACTCAAAATGAAGTATGTTGATGGAATGACTTTAGAACAAATAGCGTTTGACTTGCATTATAGTACAGGCTATATCCGAAGAAAACATGCTGAAATAAGAAAGATTGTCAAGTTTTTAGAGGGGTTTTAATGTTACCTTTTTGTAGGCTACATGCAGTGTACAGAAAGTATTGAAAAAGTGATTTATAGTAGTAATATAAGATTTCGACGAAAGAGCAACTATTTTATGGTTGCTCTTTTTGTTGTGAAAGAAGGTGAGCAACATGAAGTAATTTTATAGATTAACAGGTATTTGACTGATAGTCATATTTCGTAAAGTAATAGTATTTTAGACAAAAATAATAGGGAAATAAGGAGATGTTTAATAATGAGTATATTAGCTGCTTCAGCTAAAACAAAGAATCTGCCACAACAAGTGTTACGTTGGCAATCGATGGTAGAAAGTGAATGTTCTGCACAAGGTGTTTCTGAGTTGGTTCCTTACGTACTTGGAATTATTATGGTGGAAAGTGGAGGGAACTCTGAAACAACACCTGATATTATGCAGTCAAGTGAATCACAAGGCTGGTCAATGAATACAATTAAAAATCCTAAAGATTCAATTTATTATGGAGTAAAGCATTTAAAAGGAGCTTTTGATGATGCGAAAAAAAATGGTATTACAGATTTAAGTGCCATTGTTCAATCATATAATTTTGGACGAGCTTACCTTCGCTGGTTAGCTTCTAACAATAAACAACATTCATTACCGGTAGCGGATCTGTACTCTAAAACGGTTGTTGCGCCATCACTTGGAAATACAACAGGTGCCATGGTTCGATATAGTAACCCGATTGCTGTGGCCTACAATGGTGGTTACCGATATAAAAATGGAGGGAATTTCTTCTACGCTGAAATTGTTAAACAATATGTAGATTTTAATGCAGGCGGTGTTCCGCAACCAGAGGGGATTGGGATGGCAAGATCAATATACTGGGAAGGATACGGCATTAATTACTACGATGGACCACACGGTAAATATATTGCGGACTTTACGACAGCAGCAGAAGTATTATACTGGGATGCGTACTGGGGAGAAGATAATGATGTTTGGTTAGATTTAGGTAGAAGCCGATGGGTAAAAGCAGAGCATTATTATTGGAGACCTTTTAAAGCAATATCAAAATTCCCAGAAGGATATGAAGTAAGCTATTGTGATGGAATTGACGGCGCATACAAAGGCAGTATTAATTCAAAAGAACCTCTCACAGTATTCTTCCGTAAAGAAGGCTGGATTGATATTGGTGGGAATCGTTGGACACCAGAGAAACACTTTGACATTGTAGATATTCGATAAAAAACAGCTCTGTAAAGAGTTGTTTTTTATCTTTAAACGGTGTTTTAGGCAAGAAGAGTTAGTTATATAGAATAATAGCTTTCAATATCTTTGGCTAATTTCAGTGACATTTAACTTATGGTTACAAGATGGATATTTTAATAGTAGATAACAATAGGGAAATGCTCTGTCTTGTTCATTTTTAGGTTGGAAAACCTACAATATATTTAAAAATAATAAATATAAACAATATAGAAATAGAAAGGAAGATTTATATGGCAACATTTATTTATCCAACAGATACAAAGAGAGTAACAAGTGGTTTTAGGGGTGACAGACCAGATCATCATGGGATAGACCTTGCCGAAGCAGGCTATCATCCGATTTATGCAGCGGCTAGTGGGAAAGTTAGTCGTTCGTATCTTTCATCTAGTTACGGTGAATGTATTATGATTGTTCATAATATTAATGGAGTTACATGGGAAACTGTATACGCTCATATGCGAAGTGGTTCTCGTACAGTTAAAGAAGGCGATACTGTTACACAAGGACAAACAATCGGGGTTATGGGAGAAACGGGACAGGCTTATGGTCAGCATTTACATTTTGAAATGCATAAAGGCAGCTGGAATATTAATAAGAGTAATGCTGTGAACCCATTAGACTACTTGGGAAAAGATGGCGTTGTTGGTACACTGCAACCAGAAGGAATTGGGTTCGCAAAATCAATATACTGGGAAGGATATGGTATTAACTATTACGATGGACCGCACGGTAAATATATTGCGGACTTTACGACAGCAGCAGAAGTATTATACTGGGATGCGTACTGGGGAGAAGATAATGATGTTTGGTTAGATTTAGGTAGAAGCCGATGGGTAAAAGCAGAGCATTATTATTGGAGACCCTTCAAAGCAATATCAAAATTCCCAGAAGGATATGAAGTAAGCTATTGTGATGGAATTGATGGCGCATACAAAGGCAGTATTAATTCAAAGGAACCTCTCACAGTATTCTTCCGTAAAGAAGGCTGGATTGATATTGGTGGGAATCGTTGGACACCAGAGAAACACTTTGACATTGTAGATATTCGATAAAAACAAATCTGTTAGGAGTTGTTTTTTTATTCTTAAATTTTTATAGGGGAAAGAAGGAAAATGGAAATGAAGAAAATTGCAGATTTATCTCATCACAATAATTCAATAAATTGGGCTGCAGCTAGTAAGGAGCTAGACCTTGCTATTATACGTGTACAATATGGATCAAGGACAATTGATAAACGTTATAAAGAGTATGTGCAAGGTTGTAAAGACTATGGTGTTCCATTTGGACACTATGCTTATGGATGTTATGTAAGTGTTCAGGATGCTATTGTAGAAGCAAATGATTTTATGGCGCGCGCTGATAAAGAGGCAAAATTTTTAGTATTAGATGTAGAAGATGATACTTTAGCAAGTTGTGGAGCGGCTAACTTAGCAAAAGCTTCGCAGGCATTTATTGATACGTGCCGTGCAGCAGGCTGGAAAGTGGGGCTATATGTATCACATCACATGTATACAAGCTATGGACTAAATACTGTGAATGCGGATTTCCTTTGGATTCCACGTTATGGAAATAAACCAGCATATAGTTGTGATTTATGGCAGTATACAGAAACTGGTAGTCTTGCAGGCGTAACTGGTAATGTAGATTTAAATTATTTAAACGGTGAAAAATCTCTTGAATGGTTTACAGGTAAGGGTGGCGTTGTTGGTACACCGCAACCAGAAGGAATTGGGATGGCAAGATCAATATACTGGGAAGGCTATGGCATTAACTATCATGATAGACCACACGGTAAATATCTGGGGGACTTTACAACAACAGCAGAAGTATTATACTGGGATGCGTACTGGGGAGAAGATAATGATGTTTGGTTAGATTTAGGTAGAAGCCGATGGGTAAAAGCAGAGCATTATTATTGGAGACCCTTCAAAGCAATATCAAAATTTCCAGAAGGATATGAAGTAAGTTATTGTGATGGAATTAACGGCGCATACAAAGGCAGTATTAACTCAAAAGAACCTCTCACAGTATTCTTCCGTAAAGAAGGCTGGATTGATATTGGTGGAAATCGTTGGGCACCAGAGAAACATTTTGACATTGTAGATATTCGATAAAAGGTTAAGGTCCACTCATATGAGTGGCTATTTGTTTTGGAATCTGGATATGACCAGGAATAAAAAATGGTACTATTGTCTTGAACTATGTTGTTTTCATGCCTCGATTCAAGAATGAAAGGATTAGATCAGAAATCAGTTTGTTTACAGACCGCATAAATGCTGAGACTATTCTTTATAAAGATATTAGAAAACACGTATTTAAGTGAACAAAGAGAAAATCATTGGAGATTTTAGAGTAGGAATTTATATCTGGCTTTGCCAAAGGTGTATGGTTTAAGTGGAAAATTAATAATTATAGACAGGGCGTATAAAAACTATGGAGTGATACAGGTTAGGATCTTCGTATTCCGGATGTAGAATCAGTAAAGAAATCATTGATTTAGTTAATAAAGATATTGCATCCATAAAAAATAAGAATTAACAAAAATAACAACTGAAAAGAAAACTTAAACGGAGCAGCTATAAGCTGCTCTATTTTTGTTTTTAGGGGGAGAGAACAAGATGACAAATCCTATCCAAAATAAACATCCAGAGGACAATCAATTACAGAGCCAAATTATCAATCAAATCATTCCAATCTTAGAGAAGTTAGTTATGCAATTTATTCAAAATCCAGCTCCGAATGAGGATATGATACCAGGTAATGATAATAAGTTTATGGAAATTGATGATGTTGTAGATAATTTAGTGAATGCTGGGATTATTACCGCTAGCACTTTTAATGTTAACGTGGAGCTATTTAGAGGTAGTCCAATTACGGTTTCCATTGTTAAAGCAGATGATCCAGCAGTAGAAGTTCCTGCACAAGTTGATGTTGGGGATTCTAGCGAGGAATATATAGAAGAGACAGATAAAAAAGAAGGAACTAAATAATGAAGTGTAAAGCCAAACATATGTAATGTAGGCTTTTTTATTTTAAATCAAATAAGAAGTGGGAAAGAGGTGCAATATGGATGGTATACAAGAGGTGAAAGGCGATGTTCAGGAAATAAGGCAAGATATTAAGGATATACGATTAGAGATTAGAAGTTTAGAAATGCGGACAACAGGTAATGAAAAAGACATTATTAATATCAATAAGCAATTAGATAAGATTAGCGCTAATACAACATGGATCTTACGTCTTATTATTGGTGGTCTAATTGGAGCAGCTTTGACCTTTCTCTTGAAGGGTGGCGGTATGTAATGATTGAAATTGCGTCAATGATTGGGGTTGTTATAGGGTTATCACAAATTGCAAAAACAAATGGATTGCAAACGAAATATATCCCGATATTTAATTTGACGCTTGGCATTATGCTAGGTGTTTTATTTTTGTCACAAGATATCAAAATGAATATATTTCAAGGAATGATTATCGGATTGTCAGCAAGTGGATTGTTTGACCATACGAAAATTATGAAAAAGGATGACAATAGGAAATGAAAAAGAAATAGAAACATATTTTATCCATAGTTGTTGCTGGTTTTTTAGATGCAGGATTTAGGATTGATGCGAAAGTAACTGTCAATAGATTGTCACAATATAAAGTACACAATAGAAAAGGGAAAACATACTATGTAACAGCAAATGAAGCCTATGTGTATGTGAAGTGCAAAAGAGCCGTTTCCTTTAGTGGAGGGCTCTTTTTATTATGCATCTATATTGGTACTTTCCGTGGTCGTTCCAATCTCACTGTAGCATTATGTGTGTATCTACATGTTGTTTTGAATATGCCTTCAAATCTAGACTCGAATATTTTATGTCGAATTAAATCCATACCTTATTTTAGAATTAGAGGTGTCGAGGGGAAAACAAAAACCGACTCATAAGGAGCCGGTTTTTTAATTTATTTTTTTGATGCTCTATAACCAGCAGATTTTGCGTCGGCTTCTGAACAAAATATTTCTTCAGCTTTTGTTTTATCATAGAACTGTTGACCAGGCATATGATAAATTTTCTCGCCCCTACTATTTTTATTGCCTTTGATAGTACAAGTACCATTTTGTTCTGTTACTTGATTTGTTTTGGGTTGAGTAGCAGCTTCTTGTTTCTTTTGTTGCTCTTGTTGTTTCTTCAATTCTTGTTGTTTTTGCTGTTCATCACGTTGTTTCTGAAGTTCCTGTTGTCGTTTTTGTTCAGCTTCTTGTTTTTTGAGCTCTTCTTGTTTCTTTTGTTGCTCTTGTTGTTTTTTCTCGTCTTCCTTTGATTCCTCAGATTTCTTTGTTTCTTCTTGTTTAATAGTAGTAGCGGCTTTGTGGGATTTATCGTTATCCGAGTCTTTAGCGCAAGAGCCAATTAAAATAATTAATAAAATAATAATACCTAGGCACCCAAAACATCCGCACCCTCTGCGCTTTTTTTCTTCTTTTTCATTAATTGCTTTTGCCATCCTAATCCCCCTTAAGTATTTTAAATTTCAATATACAGTATAACAGATGTTATGAAGGTATTTTGCAAGAATAATTGATTTTCGATTTGTTATAAGAAAAGAGCCAATCCTTGTATAGTAATAGCTCTTTAATATGTATGCTTCATTATGCTAATAAGAGCATCTACATCGATGAGCTCAATATTTATATTCATTGTATAATACGCGCGTTGAAGGGGACTCGGATTTCGTATTGTCTTTTGTAAGTATAGTATCCTACAGGAGAAATCTTGCTTAGGATAGTAAAAAGATGGCAAATGCAAAGCTCGGTTTTTGTTTATCGACTCTTACTGTATCAGAAGTAGTGATAGATCAATTTGAATTAGAGAAACTGCAATCTATTCCAGGAAGATATATATAAAGGAAAAATCCGAGTGGTTTAGTAACTGAGGTTGTCAGTAATTTAAACATGCAGGGTATACTGGATAAAGATATTGGTATTATATATGATTTTATCCCCTCGTATGTTGGGAAAAAGAAAATACAATAGAAACAAGCGGTTATCTGGAAAGGGCCTACTGATATGAGAGAAATCAAAAGGGGTGAAGCAAATGCCTGAAATACTTGATGTGAAAGCCATGTTGTATGATGAGTATGTAAAGAATATAAGAAGTTAGTTTACAAGTTTGTATGGAGAAAGTACGGAGCAGTTTTGGAATCGATAAAAAGTACTACGGGTTTAGATATAGAGGATTTAATTTAAAGTGGTATGTGATTTGAATGATGAAAAGTCCTAGCACAAAGTATTAGGACTCAAGGAAATAAAGTTTTTGCAATTGTCGATTTCATATTAATAACTGACAGGAACTTTAATAGTATAAATGATTATTTATTATAAGCATATTTAAAAGAAGCAAGACAGTTTATTTACCGTTACGTTCATAGGAATCCTGAGTGGTTCAATGTAAATGGTGATGTGAATGAATACAATAATAAGCAGTCAAGGCCGGACGCAGATGATGCATGGCATGAAAATGTAATCAAAAATGAATATCCAGAGCAATATAAAGATTTTGAAGGTTGGAGCAAATAAAAGTAGCGAATTAGCTGCTTTTTTATTTTGAACAGAAAAAAAGAACCTGCAGTGGCTCCTTTTCACAATGCTACCTTATACTTATTAATTTTCCGCTTAATATCCATAAAAGCTAATAGTGCTGCAATAGCACAAAGACCTTTAAACCAAAGAAATTCAGAAGAAAATAGTCCGCCAAAGAAAGCGACCGAGTTATGAATTTTATTTTTTGGTTTCAGATATGACTTAATATCCTTTTTTTTCATATACACCATAAAGGCTCTCCCTCTGAAAGAGAAGGAGGGCTTTTTTTTAGGTGCCACAGAACGACATAGTTCCATCAAATCTTTCAAGGTTCCACCTTATTCTATGGGAGGACCGCAATCCCACCATTCACATCATCTAATTTGATTGAATCAACGACTATATTCGTTAGGCCATTAACCACTGAAACAGTTGAATCTGCAAAATTTGTAACATATACGCGATTTGTTAATGGATTTACTGCAACTCCAAGTGGTTGCTTCCCAACCTGAATTGTGACCATCACAATGTTTTTATCCCCATCTATAACTGATACAGTACCATCACCAAGGTTTGTAACATAGAGTCGAGATGTAAAAGGATGAGATAGATTAATTGTAATTTTTTGAGGAGAGGCTCCTACCTTGACCTCTTCAATTACTTTATGTGTAAAACCATCCACTACTAGCACGCTATTTACTGCATTATTTACAATATAAATCAGATTGTTAATAGTGTTCACCGCTAAACCAGTTGGAGAATTTAAACCCAAAATAACACCAAAAACGATATTAAGTTCCCCGTCAATAACAAAAACATTATCATCCCCGTTATTTACAACATATATCCTATTCGTAATAGGATTAACGGCAATTTCGGAAGGATCTTTCCCTACTTGTATGGTATCAATCACTTGATTTAAAACTCCGTCAATCACCGAAACAGTATTTACTCCTAAATTAGCCACGTATATTTTATTTGTGACAGTATTAACTGCAATTGCTCCAGGATTAACCACTGGAATCACAGTGATAAGTGCATTGGTGAGAATGTCAATTATTGAAACTGTATCTCCGAAGCGATTTGTGACATATATGCGATTCGTAACTGGATTCACCGCAATGTCAAATGGGGTAATCCCACTCAAGACTTTTGTAATAATAAGATCTGTATTGCCATCAATCACCGAAATTGGTTCACTAGCGCCATTGAGAGGGGGAATGAGAGCCCCATTTGTAACATAAATTCTGTTCTTAGGAGGTGGGGCCTGGCATTCTATTATTGCTTTTTTGGATATAGAAGCAAAACCTTCTTTAACTTTAGTTGAAGCAGTTATTGATATTTCACTGGATTGTACACCAGATTTTATATCGACAACAGAGGAGAAGTTTCCCTTTTTATCAGTTTTTGCTGAGGGGATCGGATTAATTTCTGGAGAAGCGCTTTCGAACTCCACAGTAGCATCTGTAATAGGTTCTCCTCCACAAGTAACTGTTCCAGATAACTGAATAAAGCAATTTTTAGCAGGAGAAGCATCGAGAGTAATCTCTGGTATGCAGGGAGACGGTGATGTGGGTTGTTTTTGAGGCGGTTTAGGAGGCTTTTTCTTAGGGACAGGCAAATAGCAAAACTCCTTTCAGAAAATAGATTCATTATATTAAATGCAACAAACAAAACTAGTGATAGTGTGTTTGTACTTAGTATTAATATTAAATAGAGTAGTGATTATTGATTTTTGAAGAATAGACTTTGCAGTGTTGATTCCTTTCGTTAAGAGAATTAGATTTATCCTATTCACCTACGTATGCAGTTTCTTATTCATTCCATTATATCAGTGGTTAAAAGCAATCATTATCTTTATTTCCTTTACTCCATATGTATAAAATCTCACATAAAATAATGGCCAGCTTATAGGTTAATAATTAACACAAGGCCAACTTATGGGTAAAGCTCCTCAAAAATATATGGGTTAGAAAGCTGATGCCGATTTCCCTTTTAAAATACATCGTAAGATATATTTTACGATGTATTTTGTTGTATGTTGGAGAGTATAGGAATATTAAATAATTGTCCTGCTTTTGAGATACCTTGAGGGGATTTTTCTCGTAATGTGGAAGAAAAACAGTTTTGGGAGGTGCTGAATTATATACTATATTCATTGGCAAGGGAGAGAAAAGAAGTAAAAAATCATGAATGAAAAGGAGGGGGATATATTATGTTACGACAAATAAATCTTTTGTATATGTGAAGTAGAAAAAGTAAAAGATCACCTGTAAAGGGCGGTTGAAAATCGGTCTTACTATTTATTTTTTAATGCTCTTTTTAAGAGTTCAATTATTTGTTCTAGCCATTTTATAGGAGTAAGGTTTAAAGTAGGAAAATAAATTTCGGTATTATATATGATGAATTCTTCTTTTTCATGAACAGATAAACCACTTTGTAGGAATGCTGTAATGTCTTCAATAGTATTCTCTAAACATATATTAGTAACTTCATTGATAAATTCGTTTATAGCGAATTCGAGTGATTCAATATCTTGATGGAAAGTTCCTGCTAAAAAATCACTTAATTCTTCATATTGTATGTATTTATCTTGCATGTAAACTCTCCTTTATCTTTCTGGATATCCTGTACTTATAAAACTACCATTTTATGAGAATCTATTTCCAAATGATCTATTTCCATCAATTTAATATTTTTCAAGTTTCCCAAAAACTAAAGTATTTACTAAAGTCTTTATAAGGAGATAAAAAGCTTTTTAATTCTTGACTAATATCTTCTAGATTCCCATATATATTATCTGCGGCTAAATTAATATCCTCATTAAAATTATATAGCTGTTCATCTACATAACTAAATCCCTCACAGCAATTATTATGTATCAAATTAAATATAAATGGTTTTATTTTCAATACATTTTCTTCATTTAGAATAAATTTATCCCATAAAAGTCCCAGTATTATTTTTACGGGTAATTTTCTATCATACGTTCCTTTTACATTTTTTAATTTAGGTACGATGTCAATCAACTTATCATTACTAGATAGAGAAACTTCTATAATTTCAATAGAAGGGCTATCTAATGCTTCAATTGTCTGATCAGCCCAATCAATTATTTCAGTTTTTGAAAATAAACCAATTTGTAACCCTATACTCAGAACCTCAGCTATTATTTTTATATTAGACATATATATAACTCCTTAGATTTTCTGATAATTATACCTCTCAGTAACCTAAATTTCAAAAGGTTGTTGCTAGCATGCAGTAACTACAGGGATTTTTAAACCTAGGATACCTCCACATTGTTATCAAGCCACAAAACAAAATCTCCCCTAAAACGAAAAAAAGATGAATTAAAAAAGGTTCATTTCTATTTCTTTTTTAGATTCTATTTCTTAGTAAAAGAACTTAGTAGATGAAAAGGGTAGATTGCACAATTAATTTGGGGATCAATACAAGTAACTTTGAACAATATTAAGTTCACCATTTTTAGGGTGGCCCTTTTTCTATAACGGTAAGTTCAAATTATGTTTCTATTAAATAAAAAATACATCCTTATAGGGATGTATTTTTTATTTAATGATAATGTTATAAATTATTCTACATGAACCGATATGCTTTTAGATAATACTTGCATTGAGAAAGGAACTCTAGCTTCAAAAGCTATAGTGTTTGTTGAATTTGGTGTATTTGAGAAGATGTACGAATCTTTGATACGTAATCTAAATGTTTTTTCAGATCCGAATGGACCAGTATAAGAACTGACTTCGTCTAAAGAACTTCCTGCATATCTAATACTATTAATAGTTAAAGCTTCTGAATATGAATCTGGTGTACCTACTTCACTAACTTTAACATAAAGGTAATCGCCCTTAAGAACAGGAATAGATAAGTAAGAACTTGCACTATACATTTTGTTATTATCGCCCACAGCACTAATGCTAACACTTCGTAGTGGAGAAGAATCCGCCTTTGAAATAGTTGGTAAAAATGCTAGTGTAAGTAAGTGCAAAACACATAGCTAACATGCCCATAAATTTTTTCATATTAACAACCCCTTAGGTATTTATTTAACATCCTGTATTTTACAGGTTAAAAATGTAAATTTATATATTGTTATATAAAGAATAATTATGTAATTATGCATATTTAATATAAAGTACACCAAAACTCAGATACATAAATCCCTTGCTGTTACATTGGGGATGCGAAAATAACTACAAGAAAAAGGCGTCTACAGAAAAAATTTCTATTCTTATATTTGTAGGATAGTTTTAGATAAAAAAACAAAGAGTTCAGTAATATATATATATGTCTTTATGTAAAATATATATTGCATTTATTTTCTTTGTAATTTAATATATAGAATATAAGATGTTGTGGTATGAAATTAACTTTACAAATGAAGTTTATTTAATGTTTGTAAGTAAAGAGAAAATGGGAAGAGTTAAAAAAGTCTAACTCAACAGGAGTTGGCCGGTGTTGTAAACGTTACGCGACGAACCAGTAGTCTTATTGAAAGCAATAAGTGTAACCCTTCTTTAAAGCTTTGTATGCATATAGCTAAAACAATAGATAAGAATTTAGATAAATTATTTTGGGAGGAATTCTAAAATGGAAAAACTAAAAAAATGGTTTTCACTCAGTACACACTCAGATGAAAGAATTCAACAAATCGAAATGAAAATTTGGGCGCAATCTGGAATTATTGTCCTACTTTTAGCTTTTATAGATGTTGTAATAAGGGGAGCATATCTACACCGCCCATTCCTAGAATGGATTGCTTCATTAGCCATTATAATTTGTTATATGATTTTCTTCTTTATTAAATCTATTCTAACTGGAGTTTATGAAACAGATATTAATAATAAAGAGCAATTAAAAGAAAAATTAAAAGAAAAAATGAGTAATACCTTTATTTTTTGTTTTGTCGCAATAGGTGCTACTACATACAAATATTACTTCCCTGAAGATTTCGGTGGATGGTTAGTAGCAATAGCAAAATTCATTATACTTTTCGTTTTCCTATTTGGTATTCAATATCTTATTACAGTCATAGCGTGGAAGAGATCCAATAAAATTTAATAAATATAGACAAAAAAGCTTATCCTTTAGCACTTAATGATAAGCTTTTTTATTATTTTTTTATCGTTTTTTTGTTTTTGTGATAGTTCCTTCTCTTAGGTTGATAACGATGTGGTGGTACTCCATTGCTATTGATTTAAAAGAATGACGTCCACTTTTTATAAAGAGGTTTTGTTTAAAAATAAATTTTTTCAGATATTTTCCTTGTGGGAGCAGCGGTTCTAACAACAATCAGTTATAGGGGGAGTGACATATATCCATCAAGCTAAAATTTTGAAATACCCACAAAAAGAAAATTTTTATCTCTCTACACCAATTTATGAGAATTCATTTTTTTCGTTTTCAGGATAATGAATTTCTTAACTTGATGCAATGACCTCACATTAATGTATATGGATAGTTCCTTTTAATTTTTATATTAATCTTAATAAATATAAAATTGAAGCATAGGTTTATGATAAACGTATGTAATATCCGTCATCCTGTTCATAAATGTGCCCTGAATTTAATAGTATTTCTTTTGCTAAAACCATACTAAATAAGGGGCAGAATAAAATTAAAAGTAAAATAAACAGAATATTTAAAAATATATATATCAACTTATTTAAAGGTTAATCTAATGTAATACCATGATACCATGGTTTTACATTAGATATAGATAATTTTGGAAAAGGGGAAGATTCTATGAATGTTCAATTAGAAAATGAACAAATAACAAAATTATTAAACGACTGGTATCAATCCATGTTAAAACAACAATTAGTTAAAGCAAAACAATTAAAAGAGTATATAGACAATGAAATTAACAATGTCAAAGAAAATCAAAACATACTCTTATATTATTCTTTATTAGATTTTAGATACAAAGCATTAACAGATTGGATAAGTATTAACAAAAGCAGTTTTGATGAAATGGATAATTTCACAACTCCAGCAGATGACTTCCTGGCTTATTATTATCACTTCTTTAAAGCATTCCATTGTACTTTAACATCCAATTACACTGAAGCAAGTGAACACTATGAAAAAGCAAAAGAACTATTAATACACATTCCTGATCCAATAGAACATGCTGAATTTAATTATCGAATGGGATATTTTTATTATCAAATCTATAAACAAATAATAGCTCTTGATTATATAAAATTAGCTAGAGAAGAATTTTTAAAACATGAAGATTATGAAATAAATGTAGCACTTTGTGACAATTTTATAGGTCTGTGCTGTATTGATTTAAAACATTTCGAATTAGCTGAGGAGTCATTTAATAAGGCACTAGACACTTTCCAAAAAAATAACCATAAAAATTCTATCCTTATGGTAAGACATAATTTAGCTTGGTTATATTCAAAACAAAATTTATCTAAACTCGCGATTCGTCATGTATCTGAAGTAACAAAGAACAATCCAAACCATTTCAAAGCATTTTTCGTAGAAGCATATGAATACTATAAGATAAATGACCATAATTACAGCGATCAACTAATTCAAAAAGGATTAAAACTTAGTAACGATTTTAACAATCAAGAATTCCAACATCGCTTTAAAATTTTAAAAGCCCTCAACAACAACGTCCCTACATTAACTTTAGAAATATCGATTTCAGAAGGAATTTCTTATTTCAAACAAGAAAAACTATGGGAATGCGTAAAAGAATATGCTGATATCTTAGCTCTAAAGTTTTATGAAGAAAATAACCATAACAAAGCAAGTCAATATTTTTACATGAGCAATACAGCTCAAAAAAATGAATTAGAAAAAGGAGCGTTAAAATAATGAAAAAAATCTATCTAACTATACTTGGAATATCTTTAATTAGTATCTTATCGTTAGGGGTAAACGACTCTTTTAAAAATCAAGCTGTAAATATAGGAGACGGTGGAGGTGCACCAGCAAGACCAGATTATTTATTACAAACACACGCTGACTTATAAGAAAAAAACACCTTCATTCTGAAGGTGTTAGATCAAACTAATTTTTTACTTAAAAAGCCCTGAAATATTGGTCTTATCCCTGTCAAGTAGACAGTATTAAAAAGACTAAGCAGCCATCGAGATTCGATATTCTATCGGAGCTCGATGGTTGAGTCGTTTTTGGAAACGTTTATAGTTATAAAAGTAAATATATTCTTCAATTGCTTGTATTAAATCCGCTTCTGTTTTAAAATGATTCAAATACAACATCTCCGATTTAAAATGGGAGAAAAATTACTCGATACAGGCATTATCATGGCAGTTTCCTTTGCGAGAGTGGCTGCCAATGATACCTAAATCTAAAAGTCGTTTGTTGTAGGCATGAGATGTGTACTGGAACCCCTGATCTGAATGGAGAATGGTTCCACGCACATCTCTTTTTTGTGCCAACATTTCAATTGTATCTAATACAAGTTCATTATCATTACGCTTGGATATTTTCCAAGAAACAACTTCGTTATTATAAATATCTTGTACAACAGAAAGATAGCGGAAGCCCTCTTGAAATCTTAGGTAGGTAATGTCTGTAACAAGTGCTTCATTTTGTTGGCGATCTTTGAATTCACGGTTTAAAACATTTGGAAAAGTATTAGAATAATTCCCTTTAAAGAAGCGACGCTTCTTCCGAATAATAGACTGAATGTTAAGCTCACTCATTAATCCATATACCTTTTTGTGATTTATAAAATAACCCTCTTCTTCTAAAGCAATTTTCATACGTGGATAACCATATTCTTTGTGCTTTACGTGAATAGATTGAATTACCTTTTTTAATCGTTTATCGGATTCTAGTCGTATGTTGTTCATACTTTTTGTATGAACCCACTTATAGTAACTTGAGCGATGTACACCCGCAAAATTAGTAAGCCATATAACGGGATATTTTCTCTTTAGTAATTCAATGATATGATATCGTTCTTTATATTTTAGTACGCCCCCATTTACAGATTTGGATACTGCTTTTTTAAATATTCAACCTGAGCCTTATAGTAATCACGCTCTTCTTCAACAGTTTTAAAATGAATCCGTTTACCTTTTAAAGGGTTAGGTATACCTTTCATTTTATTATTTTCCCCACGAGTATCTGTAATTTCACCACATTCTTTATATTTTTTCACCCAATTTTTAAGTTGTGTAGAGCTTCTAATCTGATATTTCTCCGCTATCATATCGTAGCTTCCTTCACCGTTTAAATAACTTTGAACAGCTGATAACTTTATCTCATTTGAGTATGTATTAAATGTTGTACCTTTTTTGGCCATGAAAAATCCCCTCCAAGTAATAGTGTAACATCCATGTGTATACATGGTCTTTTTCACACTGTCTACCTAAAGGGGATAATATCATATTGCACCTAACCCTCATGAATAATAAGCCTGATATCTTATAGGTAAATGAACTAAAATTAGAATCTCTTTTGTGAATCTATTGATGCAAAAGAGATTCTTTTATCTTTTTAAACAAGTATTTCTGTTAAATATGAAAATATTAAGTATATTCTGTTGAAAAAAGTAGATTTGAAGTAAGTTAAACTTTCATATGATATGCTTATTCTATACTAACTAATTTTCAGGTGAGGAGTTGATCGGTTATTACTAGTATAGAGAATATATATAATGTTTCTGTATTCTTAATGCTTTTATCTACTTTTTGTTTTTATCTGTATTTACGAAAAATAAAAAGAGAAAGAAAGCTCACTGGTTTCGAATTTACAATGTATATCATAACACAAGTTAGTTACATTCTTTGGGGAATCTATATTATTTATATAAACTTTGGATGATATTTTTTGTTTTATGAAAAAAAGGCTATTAAAAAAGGGTTTGAGATAAATATCAAACCCTTTTGACTATATATAATTATTTCACTGCCTCTTTTAATTCTTTTCCAGCTTTAAAAGCAGGTGCCTTTGAAGCGGCGATTTGCATTTCTTCACCTGTTTGTGGGTTACGTCCTGTACGTGCAGATCTTTCACGTACTTCAAATGTACCAAAACCAAGAATCTGTACTTTCTCCTCATTTGCTAACGCATTTGTTATTGTATCTAATAACGCTTGTGTTGCTGCAGCAGCATCTTTTTGTGTAAGTTCAGCTTTTTCTGCTACTATTTTTGTTAATTCTGTTTTATTCATTTTCTGCACCTCTTGATATGTAATTAGGTGACTATTATAACGTATGTGTATTCATGACGCAATTATACTGTACTTAGAAAAAGCCATAGCAAGAGATAGGGGACAATGTCTGTGTAAAAGGCATAAGAAGGATATGAATTATCGCTTTAAACTCTGTTCATATTTCTTTACTTCTTCCAAACTTTTAAATATTAACACATCAAAAACTCCTTTTTCATTTCCACATACGACAACAAAACCATCTGTTGCTTCCAGAACTCTACCGACGCCACCATCTGTAAGCGGAATACTGGTGAGATGCTTTACGTTCAGTTTTTCTGCTTTTCGAATATAAGTAGTTATGGGTGTTCCTATAGGAAATGCATCTGTGATCTCTTTTGTTGTATATGTCCCATCATCAATTGACTGAGTTTTAGCTGTAATAGAATCAGTTTGAGTGGCACATCCTGTTGAACATATTAAAAGAATCCCAGTAATCATACTTACACATGCTGTTTTTACCATACACAAAATCCTCCTATAACTGTTCGTATTGTCAATCCATTTAGGGTAACAAATTATATATACGAAGTTTGTTGGATTATATGAGTCGTAATTCAACAAAGATACAGGTATTTTGGCAGAATGTGTTTCAAACAAAAGAAAAGACACCCTAAGGTGCCTTCCTGCGACTTGAACCATCGTAATATGGTATTGGATGCCAATCCAATTATTATTTTACCACGTTAATTAATTTTGGTTGTTGAGAAATATAATTCAAATATATATGTTGTTTACCTTTGCCTCGTTAGCTTTTTTGTTGTGGATTCTTGAATCTGTTCAGATTTACTTTTACTATCATTGGTAATTGCTGTCTTGATACTTCCTTAGGCCTTTTTATTTCTTCATACATATTTTTTATATTCTTTTGGGTGTTCTTTAGAAGCCTCTGAAAAACGTTTTATTTGTTGTTTCATTTCTGTATGGAGTAATTCAGCATGCTTAATCATGGAATCAGATTCTATTTTTTGTAGATTCATAGGAGGAGGGAATGGAAAGCATTTTTTACACTTGCTTATTGTGTTTCATTGTGTGAAAATAACCGAAGAAATTATTGAATACAGTACTGATAAATGATAATAGAAAGTGAGCTTGGTGATGATACCTTATTATATAGAGATAGCTTATGAGATAGCTAAAAATGCCCATGCTGGACAAATAGATAAAGCGGGTGTGGACTATATCAAACACCCTGAGGCAGTTGCTAGCTTTGTAAATACGGCCGAAGAGAAAGCTACTGCTTATTTGCATGATGTTCTAGAAGATACTGAGATAACTGCTAATGATCTGTTAAGTGCTGGTATACCTCATAATATAGTTGAGGCAGTGCAGGTACTGACAAAGGAGAAATACACGCCTTATTTTGAGTATCTGAGCAAAGTGAAGGGAAATTCTCTTGCCCGTACTGTCAAACTTGCAGACTTAAAACATAATTCTGACCGCTCACGACTTGCTAGGATAACAGATAAAGACTTAAAACGGTTGGAGAAGTACCGTAAAGCGATTCAGTTTTTAGAGGAATAAAAGAAACAGCAACTTCTTTAGTAGCAATTCTCTAGAATACTAGTTGTTTGAAGAGACTACTTCGTACAAGAGTTTTAAGTTATATAAGAACAATTATCTGGTTGCTGTAAAATAAAAAAGGGTTAAGTTTTTTATTTGAAGTGTTTTATCCTCAATTCTCTAATTAAAATGATGCAGTAAGGAAAGGGAAGATAGATATTTTATGTTAGGGGAAATTAACCATGGTTTATTAAATAATCAGGGATACGCCTATGTACTTATAGAATGGATACAGAGCTTTTAAAGGTATGAGAAAGTAGTAGTTTCAATGGAAACTACTACTTTTCATTTACATTCACTTTTATAGGAGATGGGAGAGGAGTGAGCTAAGATAAAGGTGTTTTAATAAATTTGGTTTATTTTAAAAGTAGTTTGAACGAAGGGGATATTTTGCTAAATAAACTATGTTGTTCATTTCCTTCTTGTATCATTTTTATAAATTACATTGTTCGTAATCGTGTTATTTTTAGCATATCCTTGCTGATTGTCATATCCACCAATGGCAATACCACTCATGATATTATTGGATATCGTATTGTCTCTAACGGTAATTTGGCTTGCGCTTTTTCCTGCATGTTCGCTTGCCACCTCAATATCAAGGTCGTTTTCATAGCTTTGATTGTGCTCAATAATAATTTCCTTACCGCCATCCACGTAAATACCATCAGCTGAATATTCATTATAACTCGTATTATTGATGGATGAATTGTGATGGACCACGTTATTACGAACAACTCCATTTCGTGCCTGATCTAAAGCAGCTACTGGAGATACGCCTTCATATCCAATCAGAACAATTCCAATATTGTTGTTATCATGGACTTTTTTATTAGTAACTTCAAAAGAATCTACATTCCCGTTTACAGCAATACCGTGTGCGTTTCCATTCTTTACATTAGCTTCGATGTGCTGGTACCGGTATATCTTAATTTAATTATCTATAATAATCCTTCAATTTGTAGAATTCATTAGTAAATCAAGAATGACGCTACATGGTGGTTTTCAATATAAAAGAATTGAAAATACATCTTTAGAATGAACTACCCTTGAATCATAAAGATTTTCTTAGTTATTGATTTTTTTGTATAAAGAGTATTTGTATTTCTTTATAGAAAAAACTGCCTCCTAATTGTTAGACATGTCTAACAGTTGGGAGGCAGTTTTTTGTGCTCACTATAGTAGAGCATAAAAAATTTAATCGCCATTCTTTTCATTTATATCATTACGAAGGTGAATGGGTAAAAACTTCGCTAAATATGTCCCTGTTCTTTTAATTTGTATAATTACGGAGGTGAAACAGAAAAGAACTCCGCTGAATTTTATCTTTATTGGTTTTTTATTATAAATCATTAAGTAAGCAAAACGCAATAATTTTACTTAATTTAACAACCATTAAATCATAACATGAAAAATAAGTATATGCAAATAAATTAATGTGTATATTTTTTATTTTCAACATTATTGGTTTGATTATTATAGGGCTAGTTGCAATATTTATTGGAGCTAGTATGGCACTGTTTTTGGATTATGTAGGAAATAGAAATGGCGAAATTAAGTAAAAATATTACTTGATATTTCATCATCATCTTTTTTCATTTTATAGCATTCCTTCTCAACTATATAATTAAAACTCGCGATTTATATCTTGTATCAATAAAAAGAGTTTATATGTAAGAGGAGATACCCAGCTTATTCTATTTAGTATGTAATGGTAATAAAATATTGATATTATAAATATAATATATTAATATATATAATTATTAATTGTGTAAGAGGTGCATCTATGGAAAGAGAAATATGTTTCAATAATATTTGTGAGGGGAAACCTTTAGTAGGAAAATTGTATAATGTTAGGAAAGAATACTATAGATTAAGTAGTCCATATTTTAATCTAGAACAACTTCCAAATTTCTTAAATATTATCTTAAGTATAGTATTTATATTTATAGCTTTTATTCCCTTTGCATTAGTTTTTAGTATAATTCCAGAGTATTTTGCAATAATACGATTCATATTTGTATGGATCAGTTTTGGTGGTTCAATATATTTAGGGGCAAGATTGTATACCGAGGTAATTTATAGATTAAATAGGATACAAATAAAGAAAAGAATTGAAAAAAATAATCATACATTGACGAATCTAATACTAGCTGAGAAACAATTAGTAGAACAATTAGATATATTAAAGATACCTGTAGATTATCGTTATCCATATGCAATTAGTAGATTTGAGAGTTATCTTTCTAATTATAGAGCAGATAACTATAAAGATTGCGTGAATATATTCGAGCAAGAAAGACATAATGAAAGAAGAATAGATGAATTAAGAACGATTCAGGAATTACAAAGAGTTACTAATCATAAAATAGATGAAGGAAATACTATTGGTTTAATAAACCTTATAAAAAATAGATAATATGTAATTGTAAATCTCTCAAATTAGATAAAAATATTATTTGGTAGTTGTATAGAAAAATAGTGAAAAGGCGTATCTGATAAATAAGATACGCCTTTTTCATGTTAATAATTATAATTATTTATTGAGCACGTTTTATGTATTTCATGTTTTAAAAGGAACATAGTTAAAACACATTAAAGTGTTGTGACTGTGCAGGGATATTAAAGTCAATTCTGTAGTGTTTAAAAATTCTTCTTCCAAAAACGGATTAGATTAGTTCAATAAGGAATTAAAATAAGAACTTGTAGATTCTGAAGAAATGGAAGAAACAAAAGATCTTAAATACAAAGTAGCCTCTGTTAAACAGAGGTAGAGAGGTTATAATTCATTTTTGATTAACTAGGAAAAGTTTGATTTATATAGAGCTGAGTAGTGGATTATAAAGTGTGTGCGGTTGACTTTTGGATAGTGCTATTAATGACTTCATTTGTGTTATTACCGTTATAAGTCACTATTATAAATAGTTCTTTCAAGAATTCTAAATTTATTTTTTGTTCTTCGTTCGGAGTAATACTGGAAACACGAACATAGTCTAATTTTTGTATTTATAAAATAACAACCTCTTTCAAAGTAGGAATCTTAATATTATTCAATCTAGTTAACTTGAACTATAACAAAAATATACTAAAAGGTACCTTTGGATTTTGAAGTGTTCCAATAGTATTTTTTATACCGTTTGATGTGTGTTCTTCAATAATTTTTCTTATTTCTAAAAGGAGTACATTTTGAAGTATCAAGGTATGAAATGATTTAAGGTTTGGAGGGTAATTTAATATTAGAATTCATTAGAGTCATGTTCAGTTTAACTTCCGATAAATGTATTTTAGAATTAATTATGAGAACCTTTTATAAAGAAATAGCGTCTGTTGCAAATATGGAGAAATATAGAAAATCATCGAAAGTGATTGCACTTTGGGTTAACATAGTATTAAGGTAACTTTCCTAAGTAAGTATTTAAGGGGTGATTAATTTGAATTTCACATATAAGAGACCGTTAATTTTTATAGTCCTACTGTATATTGTATTAATAGCTTTTAACTATGCAAATCATAATCATTTCAATTGGTTTGAAAACCTTATAAAAACACTATTTATAGTAGCGTTTTTTGAAATTATGATGTGGTTATTTTCTTCAAAAAAAACAACCTCTAGAAAATAAGAGGTTGTTTTTTATCAATCACCATGTTTTTCCTGTCCAGCCTTCTTCTTCATAAATACATGTACCTAGATACCAAGCAAGCTGACCAGCTAAACCAATTAAATTACCTTTGACGCCTAATCTAATCATTTTTCTAGCTGCTAATTCATATTCTTTGTTAGTAATATTAGCAATAATAGAACCTATAAAGCCTACTGATAGAAATTCTTTATAATTTGCTATAAGTTTTCTTTCTATACAGTTATCTACAGCTTCCGTTTCTTGTTTGAATGGATCTTCATAG
>Ga0209025_1001989_pt1 | contig 23434 bp, 16 predicted proteins | sample AraplaMF_Col_mLB_FD_184256 | JGI IMG/M metagenome (GOLD analysis project Ga0209025, IMG submission 184256) | Arabidopsis root microbial communities from the University of North Carolina, USA - plate scrape MF_Col_mLB (SPAdes) (version 2) | ecosystem: Host-associated > Plants > Roots > Endosphere... | reverse complement strand
GGTCGGCCAGGCCGGCGGCGACGATGTTCTTGGCGACGTAACGGGCGGCGTAGGCGGCCGAACGGTCGACCTTCGACGGATCCTTGCCCGAGAACGCGCCACCGCCGTGACGGGCCATGCCGCCGTAGCTGTCGACGATGATCTTGCGGCCGGTCAGGCCGCAGTCGCCCACCGGGCCGCCGATCACGAAGATGCCGGTCGGGTTGATGTGGATCTTGTTCTTCGGCAGCGACTCGAGCCACTTCTTCGGCAGCACCGGCTTGAGGACGTGTTCGTACACGCCTTCAACCAGGTCCTTCTGCTTGATGCCCGGGTCGTGCTGGGTCGACAGGACCACCGCGTCGAGGCCGGCCACGTTGTGGTTGGCGTCGTAGCGCAGGGTCACCTGCGACTTCGCGTCCGGACGCAGCCACGGCAGCGGCGAATTCTTCTTCTTGCGGATCTTGGCCTGCTGCTCGACCAGGCGGTGCGAGTAGTAGATCGGCGCCGGCATGAACTCCGGGGCTTCGTTGCAGGCGTAGCCGAACATCAGGCCCTGGTCGCCAGCACCCTGTTCTTCCGGCTTCTTGCGGTCAACGCCGGCAGCGATGTCGGGCGACTGCTTGCCGAGCATGTTGATGATCGCGCAGGTGTGGCCGTCGAAGCCGACATCGGAATTGTTGTAGCCGATGTCGTTGATGACCTTGCGTGCGAGGGACTCGATGTCCACCCACGCATTGGTGGTGACTTCGCCGGCGACGATCGCCGCACCGGTCTTCACCATCGTCTCGCACGCCACGCGTGCGCGCTTGTCCTGGGCCAGGATGGCGTCGAGGACGGCATCGGAGATCTGGTCGGCAATCTTGTCCGGATGGCCTTCGGAGACCGACTCAGAGGTGAAGAGGTAGCTGGACATCGAGGCTTTATCCCCGTATTCGGATGAAAGGATGGCCGCGCATGATACAGGCTTGGCCGGGTCGGCGCATTGTGCGTCATTCAGGTGTTGGCTGAGAGTTAATTTCCCGGCCCGGGACCGGCGTGCTGTCACGGGATTGACCCGAATCCGCCACGTCGCTGTCGCCGCGCCGCAGCAGGCTGCGCGGCGAGACGCCCCGTCGGGGCGGGCCGTGACCTCCGATGCCGCTAGAGCGCCGCCTGCAGGAACGCTTCCCACACTGGTTCGATGGCCGCCGGGCGTCGATCGCGCGCCCATTGCTGCGCACGATCGGGCGCTGGTCGCGGTTCGACCAGATCGAGTCCTTCCTCCAGGCCAACGGCCACCTGCGCGATTTCGATTTCGTCCGCGCCGGCCTCGACCACCTGCAGGTGCGCTACCTCGCCGATCCGCTTGAAGTGGCGCGCATTCCCGCCAGCGGCCGCCTGCTGGTCGTCGCCAATCATCCCTCCGGGGCGATCGACGCGCTGGCGCTGCTGGATCTCGTCGGGCGCGTCCGGAGTGACGTGAAGATCGTCGCCAACGACCTGCTGTCGGCCCTGGAGCCGCTGTCGGGCCTGCTGTTGCCGGTGCGCATCCTCGGCGGCCGACCGAGCCCGGCCAGCCTGCAGGCCATCGACGACGCGCTCCGGCACGAACAGTGCGTGATCGTCTTTCCCGCCGGCGAAGTGGCGCGGCTGGGGCTGAACGGCGTAACCGATGGCCGCTGGCGTCGTGGATTCCTGCGCTTCGCCCGCGCCAGCGCCGCGCCGGTGCTGCCGGTGCGCATCGAGGCCCGCAACTCGGCGCTCTTCTACGGCGCTTCGGCGCTGTTCAAGCCGGTCGGCACGGCATTGCTGGCGCGGGAGATGTTCGCCCGCCGTGCGCACCGGGTATCGATGCGCATCGGAACGCCGCTGCTGCTGCCGCCCGATGGCGACCCGGAGCGGCTGCTGCGGCAGGTCCGGCGCGAGCTGTTCGCGCTTGGCCACGGCCACCGTCGCAGCGCGGTCGAGCTGGCAAGCGAGATCGCCGCACCCGCCAGCCCGGAGCCGCTGATCGAGGCGATCGAGCCGCAACGAGTGCGTGCCGGCGTCGAGTCGATGGCACTGCTGGGACGCACGCAGGACGGCAAGCAGATTCGTTGCGGGCGCCTGGCCGCCGGCTCGCCGCTGCTGCAGCAAATCGGCCGCCTGCGCGAGCTCACGTTCCGCGCCGTCGGCGAGGGCACCGGGCAGCGCCTCGATGTCGACCTCTTCGACAGCTGGTACGACCACATCGTGCTGTGGGACGACCAGGCCGGGCGCATCGCCGGTGCCTACCGCGTCGCCCGCGGTGCCAGCGTACTGGCCGAACGCGGCCTGGCCGGGCTCTACACCGCCTCGCTGTTCCGCTACGCCGACGATGCGATCCCGCGCATCGCCCAGGGCATGGAACTCGGGCGCAGTTTCGTGACTCCGGACTACTGGGGCAGTCGCAGCATCGACTACCTGTGGCAGGGCATCGGCGCCTATCTCGCCGGCCACCGCAACGTGCGCTACCTGTTCGGGCCGGTGTCGATCAGCGCCGCATTGCCCGAACAGGCGCGCGAGCAGATCGTCGCCTACTACGCGCGCTACTACGGTTGCGGGCAAGCGGATGCAGTGTCGAAGCAGCCGTTCGCCTATCGCGCCGCGCCGCCGCAGTTCGGTGCCGTCGATGCGGCCACGGCGTTCCGCGTGCTGCGCGACAACCTCGACGCGCTCGGTGCGAGCGTGCCCATGCTCTACAAGCAGTACACCGACCTGTGCGAACCCGGCGGTGCGCGCTTCCTGGCCTTCGGTGTCGACCCGGCGTTCAGCGATGCGGTCGATGGCCTGATCGAGGTCGATCTGAATTTGCTGCGACCAAAGAAGCGCGAACGTTATCTCGGCAGTCACTGTGCCGCCGCGGCCGCAACGGAGACAAGCGGATGACCCAGGCACCGACCACGTTGCCGTTGCGCCGTCGCGCGGTCTTCGTGTCCGATGTCCACCTGGGGTCCAAACATTGCCATGCCGCCGAGTTCGCCGACTTCCTCGGCGGGCTGCGCTGCGATCGCCTGTACCTGGTCGGCGACATCGTCGACCTGTGGTGGATGGCGCAGCGCCGGCCGAGCTGGGGCCACGCCCACAACCGCGTGATCGAAGCGCTGCACGCCCTGCGCCGGGCCGGCACCGAGCTGGTGTACGTGCCGGGCAACCACGACCGTCCGATCCGGCGCTTCTGCGGGCTGACGCTGCCGCGCATGACCGTGCGCCGGCGGGCGATCCATGTCACCGCCGATGGCCGCCGGCTGCTGGTGACCCACGGCGACGATTACGACGGCGTGACCCACTTCGGCGGCCTGCAGGAGAAGTTCGGCGACTGGCTCTACTACCGCATCCTCACCGGCAACCAGTGGCTCAACCGCGTGCGTCGCCACTTCGGCCGGCGCTACTGGTCGCTGTCGGAATTCCTGAAGCGGCAAAGCGGTGCAGCCGAGCGGTATATCGAGCGCTTCGTGGAGGCCGGACTCGACGACGCCGGGCGACGCGGCCTTGATGGCGTGATCTGCGGACACATCCACCGCGCGGCGCTGTTCGAACGCGATGGTCGCCTGTACGCCAACGATGGCGACTGGGTCGAGAGCCTGACCGCGCTGGCGGAGGATCCGGACGGCAGTTTCCGCCTGCTGTCGCACACGGGCGAAACGCTGGCGCTGTGCGCGGCGCCTGTGCGCATGTTGGCGGAGCCGGTCCGGCCACGCGCCGCGTAGGCATCGTCAGCGCTGCGTCATGGCCACGGTCCCGGCCTCGTCCTCTTCCAATGTGATCGCAACAAAGATCGGCGCGCTCCAGTACTGCTCCGTGGCTTCCAGGTCGATCGACTCGATCACGCGCTGCGGATGCGGATTGGCCAGGCGCATCTCGAACAGCGAGGTGGAGTCGGAACCCCAGCCGTTCACCATCGGCATGTACCAGGCCAGCCGCGGTTGCCGGAACTGGCTCGGGTCTTCCCAGAATGCGACGAAATCGCGGCTCCACATCAGCGACAGCCGCGCCTTCTCGCCGCCGCGGTAGTGCAGCACGACGCGACCAAGTTCTGTTGGCTGCCGGGACTGTGCCAGCGTGCCCGAGGTGCCGAGGATGGCGAGACCACGCGCCTTCCTGCCGACCGGAATGCCCTTGACCGCGTCCAGGAATCCGCCACGCCAGTTGGGCCCTAGCGCCTTCATCGACAATTCGATGAAACCGCGGATGTCGTAGTCGGTTCCAAGCAGCCGCTGGTGTCCGCCTGGCAGGCGACTCAGGTCGATCATGTCTCCGCCGTGTGTCGCGGCCTGGTCCAGCGCCGAGGTGTAGAACGCGCCGAGGTCCAGTGCCTGTGGCGGCAACGTCCGGCTGCGCGCGGGCGCCGGGTGCGGGACGGCCCGCAACGGCGGCGAGCGCGCGATCGCGCCCGGGTCGTTGCGTCGCAACGCCGCGCGCCGGGCCGTCGACAACGGTGCAGACAGCGGTGCCCCGTAATCGGACTGGGCGGCGCCGAGCAGTTGTGCATCCCGTGCGATTTCCGCGACGGTGCGCAAGTCGGAGCGCAATGGCCAGACGATGCGACGCCCAAACCACGTGCTCGCGAGCAGGCTACTGCCGTCGTCGGCGAATGCGATGGCCGCGATCCAGTCCGGATGCGCCACCGGCAGCGGCAATGGCGGTGCCAGCGGTTGTCCGTTGCCGGCATCGGCCAACTGCACGCCGCGGCGCAGCGCGAAGGCAACCCGGCGGCCATCCGCGCTGAGGGCGGCTGACAGCAACGGTTCCTGGTCGGGTTGCTTTGGCAGACGACCGACGATGCGTCCGTCGTCGTCCAGCAACGAGCGGGTCGGCCCACCGACCGCCAGGCGCGAGCCATTGGCGGACACGGCCAGCGCAAGCGGCTCGCCGGTCAGTTGCGTGCGTCCCAACAGCTTTCCGGTTTGCGTATCCCAGCGCAGCAGCTCGTTGCCGTGGGAATAGTCGGCCTTGGCGGCGAGTACGGCGTTGAAGGTCTTGCCGTCGTGACTGAAGGCGCCATCGCGCACGTCGCCCTCGGCGTAGGGTATTCGCAGGCGCAAGGGCGGGCGCGACAGCTGTTCGACCGGGATCAGTTGCGGATCGGACCGGTCCGCGCCCCACGTGGCGATGGTGCTGGCGTCGGCGCTGAAGCGCATTCCGGCCAGCGGGCCGGTCAGCGAGGCTTCGCCCGGCAGCAAAGTGCCGCGACGCAGGTCGAGGACGCGCAGGACTTCGACGAAAGCGCGTCCTTCGGCACGGGCGTAAGTGAACGCAAGCAGATGGCCGTCGGCACTGAGCATCGCGCGCTGCGGTGTCTGCGCGAGCAGCACCGGTTCATGGAGCACACGCCCCGTGCGCCAGTCCCATGTCCGTGCCTCGCGTGCTGCGAGTGTCACCAGCGTCTTCGCGCGCGCATCCAGCTGGGCGAAGTACACCGTTTGCGGGTGTACCAGCGGCATGCCCAGGCGGCGCCCAGTGCTGGCATCCACGACGCCTGCGGTCCCGCCATCGACGTAGGGAAGATGGTGGCCGTCGAACGACGGGTCGGACGATGGCATGGCCGCAGCAAGTTGATCGATGCCGTGCCAGGGCTGCGCCAGGCGCCACAGCCGCAGCTCGCCTTCGGCGCCGCCGGTGGCGATCATCCCGGTGTCGAAATCGATGTCCGCCGACCAGCCAAACAACAGCCCGGGGCTGGACAGCGGCGGGCCCAGGGGCAGCGGCGCATTGCGCGGATCACTGATCTGGAACACCTGCACGCGATTGTCGGCGCGAACCGCCAGCAGTCCGCGCGTGTGGTCGATCTTTACCCAGATTGTCTGGGACTGCCGCATCGGCGGCATGACCGGTGCGCCATCCTCGACATTCCAGGCGTGGATCTCGCCCGGCTCCGATGCGCTCGCCAGCCACGCGCCGTCGGCGCTGAACGACAACCACAGCACGCGCCCGCTGGGCTGCGGCACCAGCTTGCGTTCGCTGCCATCGCGGGTGTCGACCAGGCGCACGCCGCCGTCGATGTCGCCCAGGGCGAGCTGACGGCCGTCGGGGCTGAAGGCCCAGGCCGTGGCACGACCGGTGCGATGCTGCAACGCGAACGTGTCCGGATCGAGCAGGTCGATGCTGGTCTCGCCATCGCGCGTGTACCAGACCGCCAGATGCGCCGCCGCCGGCGCGAACAACCACCCGGCGATGGCGAAGTCGCGATCGGTGGCGCGGCCACGAGGGGTCCAGTCCCGCGTGCGGAAACTCTGGCTGATGCCATCGGTACTGCGCAGTACCGCCGTGCCCCCATCGGCGCTGAACGTAGCGTCCTGGAAGTGCGGAAAGGTCGCCGGTGGCGCCTGCAGGCGGCCAGTGGCGACGTCGATCAGCATCATGCTGTGGCCGCTCGGGTTGACCACCGGGCGGGGCCACGCCGCGATGGCGGTCAGGAAATGGCCATCGTCGGAGAAGGCAAGATGGCCAATCGAATCCTGGTCGTTGAGCACCTTCGGGAAATCGGCCGTGGCCAGGCGCCAGCGCTCGCGGCCGCTGGCCGTCTCGAACAGGCGGATCTCGCCATCGGCGCAACCGGCCGCGACCAGGCTGCCATCGGCACTCAGCGCGACCGCGTCGATACGTTTTCCGAGCGCGATCACGTCGATCAGGCGCGCGCTGGAATCGAGCAGATAGCCGATGCGGGCACGCTCCGCGCTCGCATCCGCGGTCGCATCACTGGCCTGCGCCTCGCGCAGGTTGGCGACAAGGAGGGGCAGGGCAGAGAAGGCGTCGTTGTCCGCAAACTGGTGCCATGCGGCGTCGCGTCGCTGCTGCCACAGGCTGTTGCGCACGCGCACCGATTCGGCGGCGGCCCGGTTTGCATTCTGCTCGGCGCGTTGCCACTGCAGCGATGTTGCAGCGACGCCGGCAAGCAGCACGATCACGGTCAGGGCTGCCACCGTGGCCAACCTGGGCTCACGCCGGGCCCAGCGCAGCACGCGCTGCGGGATGCCGATCCGGCGCACGCTGACGGCACGTCCTTCGAGGAAGCGCGCCAGATCTTCGGCCAGTGCCCGTGCCGTCGGATAACGCTGTCGCGGGTCGCGTTGCAGGCAATGCAGGCAGATCGCCTCGAGGTCGGCGGGAATGTCGGCACGCAGCCTGGTGGGCGGTTCGATGTCGCACGTCCGCACCCGCTCGATGATGTCGCGCGCGTGCTCGCCCAGATCACGCTCACGGCCGCCACCGGGTGCCTGTCCTCCACGCACTGGCGGCTGGCCGGTCAGCAGTTCGTACAGGATCGCGCCAAGGCCCCATACGTCCGTCCGCCGGTCGAGGATTCCCGCGCCCAGTTCGGCCTGCTCCGGTGCCATGTAGTCCGGCGTGCCGGAGACGGCTTCGTTGTCAGCGCCTGCACCGTGCACCAGGCGCCGCGCCAGGCCGAAGTCGGCGATCTTGGTGGTGCCGCCTGCGGTCCTCAGGACGTTGCCTGGCTTGAGGTCCAGGTGGAGCACATCGAGCCGATGGGCATAGTCGACGGCTTCGGCGACGTCGCCCAGCAGTGCTGCCGCGGCGCGCGGTGGCAGGGGGCCGTCGCGTTGCAACTGGACGTCGAGGCTGACGCCCTGCACCAGCTCCATCGCGTAGTAGATCAGCCCGCGGTGGTCACCGATTTCGTAGACGGTAACAATGTTGGGATGCTGCAGGCGGGCAGCGTGCTGTGCTTCGCGCTGGAAGCGTGCGACGAACATGTCCGATGCCCATGGGCCGGCCGACAGCAGCTTCAGCGCGACGTCGCGCTGCAGGCGATGGTGGCGGGCCCGGTAGACGATGCCCATGCCGCCCTGGCCGATCAACTCCAGCAACTCGTATTCTCCGAGGGCGCGCTGGGCGGGATCGCCCAGGTCGAGCGCAAAGCCGGCACCGGCGCCGGCGTCCTGGTCGATCAGGTCGATCGTGCCGCTGCCGAAGGCCAGCCGCGCCAGCACCAGTTCGGGCGACCCGCGTCGCGGATCCGCGGAGGTGCCTTCGACCCGGGTATCGGTCATGGCGCGCGTTCCAGTGCTTCGCGCATCGCCTCTCGCTCCGCAAGGTAGTCGTCGCTGCTGCGCGTGATCTCGGCCAGTTCCTCGTCGACCAACTGGCGAAAGCGCTGGCGCAGGCGACGCACGGCCATCACGATGAACAATGGATGCACGCCCAGTGCGGCCGCATCGCGGTCGTGCTCGGCCTTGCTGCCTTCGTTGGAAAGATAATGCTGGAGGCGCTCGAACACCGCCTGCCGACCGGCCTCGCTGGCTTCGATCCGCAAGCGCCGCATGGCCTGGGCGATGACCTCGATGGCGAACTGCTGGCGCAGGGTCTGCTCGTCGTGTTCGACGTGAGCGGCATCCGATTGCGTTGCCTGCGTCAGTGCTACGTAGCGTTCGAGCTCATCGAGCAGGAAGAGGCGGAAGCGCCCGTACTCGGAAGCGCGGGCGATGCCTTCGCGGACGAGGTGATCGAAGAAGCCGCGGGTCATCCGCATCGCTGCTTCCGGTTCGAAGCCACGGTCGGCGAAGCACGCTTGCACCGGCACCCAGTAGCGGATGCACAGCTCATCCAGGCGCGCCTGCCCATGCTGCGGCTCGCGCAACGCCGCCACCAGCGACCAGCGGGTGTTGTGGAAGTCGGCGATCGAGCGCGGCGTAGTCATGTGTTGGCACCGAAGTCAGAAACGCTGCCGCCAGTTCACGTACCACATGCGCCCCGGGATGTCGTAGCTGGGGTCGTACGAATTGAACGCGACGTAGGACACCGGGGGGCCATGGTCGAACAGGTTGTTCACGCCGATGCTGATCTGCGTGCGCACGTGCGGCTCCCAGCGCCACTGCAGGTCGGTGTAGGTCACTGCGTCGACGATGTGCTCCGGCGCGCCGAAGAAGCTCGGACTCTGGAAGTCGGGGCGATCGCACAGTTCGATATGGTCCGCCCCCGCGGGCTTTTCGCAGCTCTCGTCGAGCGCGGAGAAGTAGCGCAGCCGGACAGTCGCGCCGAGCGACTGTCGACTCCAGTCCAGCGACAGCAGCGAGCGAATGCGCCAGGCAGGTTCGAACAGGAAGAAGTTGCCGACGGCCGAGACCGATGGAGACCCTTTCGGGATCTCCTTCAAGTACTGACTGAGGTAGACGGTGTCCCAGCCCAGGCGGAAATCGCCCAGTGCCGCCTGCCAGCGGTAGCTCAACGACAGGTCGTACCCTTCCACTTCGTAGGCGCCGTAGTTGAATCGTCGTGCATCGATGTCGGTGAGGACGCCTGTGGAGGCGTCGCGACGCAACTGCTCGCACGCGCTGGCAACGGCATCGACGTAGCACAGCCAGGGCAGCAGGAAGTCAGGGATTTCGTCGATGGTTTCGTGCAGCTCGATCCGCCACCAGTCCAGCGACAGATCCAGGCCGGCGATGGCGGCGGGACTCCACACCAGGCCGAGCGTGCGATTGCGGGAGCGCTCGGGTTGCAGGTCCGGATTCGACCCGGAGCGAATACTTGGGCCCATCTGCGGATCGAAACCGCCTGCCGGAACGCCTGCGGCTTGGCACCGTTCGGCGGTGGCCTGCGTCGGCGGATCCACGCAAGGGTCAAGGCCGGCAATGTCCAGGGCCGCAGCCTGGAACGAGGCGCTGAAGGCAAACAACTCGCTTACGGACGGCGCGCGGTAGCCCTGCGACCACGTGGCGCGAACCAGCCAGTCCGCAACGGGCCGCCAGGCGATGCCGAGCTTGTAATTGCGAGTGGTGCCGAACGTGGAGTAGTCGGAATAGCGCGCCGCGACGCTTGCCTCGAGTGCGTGTGCAAACGGCTGATGTGCCAGCAACGGCAGATTGACCTCCACGTAGGCTTCGCGCGCCCGGACGCTGCCAGAGATGGCGTCTGCAAGGTTTGCGCCGAAATCGATGGAGTCGTCAGCGAGCAATGGGTCCAGGTCGATGCGGTCACTTTCGCTGCGGTACTCCATGCCAGCCGCGATTGCCAGCGGGCCAGCTGGCAGGTCGGCGAGGTCGCCGCTGATGCCGACGGTGAGGTCGCGAAGCTTGCGCACTTCGTCCAGTGCGCCGGCGGCGGAGATCGAAGCAAGCATCGCTCCGCTCAGTCCGTCCTGGCCGTGCAGGAAGTCGAGCGGAACGCAGCCGGACACCGGTCCCGTCGAGGTGCCGCAGCGCGGCGTGCCGTCGGCGTCCCGGAACGAGGGGCCGATGCCCAGTGCCAGCCGAACCAGGTCGTAGCCACCGGAGATCGACCTCTCCTCGTGCGTGCGCCCGTCGATCACGTTCAGGTCCCAGTCGAATCCTCGGCGACCCAACTGCACGGCCCCTTCCACGCCCAGCGAGAGGTAATGCGTCTGCACATCCTGCTCAAACCGCCGCTTGCGGCCGACCGGGCGCAAGCTGAAGAAGGTCACCGGTTGCCCGAACGGGTTGTAGATGCTGTCGCTGGAGATGGTGCGCTGCTCCGCGCCGTCGCCTGCAGCGAACTGGACGATCGGCGTGGGCGCCAGTTCCTGGCTGGACTGGCGCCGATGCAACAGCAGTTCCGAACGGAACAGCAACCGGTCGGACAGTTCGTAGTTGGCTTGCGCAAAGAGTGCGGTGCGTTCGTATGGCGTGCGCAGGTAGTTCCCGGGAGCGAAGTTGTAGCTGTCATTGCGGGGGTCGAAGGCGCGATAGCCACCCTGTCGCCGGTCCCAGGTCAGTTGCCCGTCGGTCGTGCCGTCGGGGAGCAGATTGCCGCCCGGGCCGAAACCGAAGCGACCGTCGGGGGTAAGCGTCGAGGCGCCGGCGAGCTGGTCGTTGGATGGAAGCCCGAACGTAGGCACTGCCGAGATGGCGCGATCGCCGGCCCATATCGGCTGCTGGTCAACGAAGGACAGGTTGACGACCACGCCGCCGCGAGCACCGCTGCGGCCCCAGGTGATGTCGGCGCCGCGGCGCTCGCCGTCACCATGTTCACTGCCAGCGTAGTAGAGGTTGAACTCGACTCCGTCATAGCTGTCGCGGGTGATGATGTTGACCACGCCGGCAATCGCGTCCGAGCCGTATATCGCCGACGCGCCGTCGGTGAGGACCTCGATGCGCTCGACAATCGGCAACGGGACACTGCCGACATCGACCGCACCGTCGAGCGAACTGACATAACGGTGCCCGTTGAGCAGCACCAGCGTGCGCACAGCACCCAGGTTGCGCAGGTCCACCCGCGTCTCGCCGTTGCCGCCGTTGTTGTAGTCGCTGTTGAGGTCGGACCCGTGCTGGGGCAGCTGCTGCAGTATCTCTCCGACGTTGCTCAGCCCGGTCTGCAGCAGCTGATCCCGATCGAGCACGAGGAGCGGCTGCGCGGTTTCCTGTTCCACGCGTCGCAGATGGCTGCCGGTCACTTCGACCGTGGCCAGCGTCGTTGGATCATCCGCTACCACCTGGGCGATGGCCGGCGCCTGCGACAAGGCAAGCGCCACCGCACCGTTGAACGTGGCCCGATGCAGTCGTGGATGGCGTTGGCGGGGACCGTAGTCCATCAGTCTGGCGAACGTGACCCTCTCGCGGCTGCGGCCGGCGGGCGCATGCCAACCTGCGGGCAGCGCGCCTGCCGGACCGTGGCAGGCGCGATTGACCGGGGGAGCGGCCTTGCTCAATCGTGGTCCGCGATGTCGGCGACCGAACGATCCCCGTCGACATGCCTGTCGACTGGCTGTGGCGCAAGCTCGATCGGCTGGCCGCTGAGCAGGCGCTCGTAGTTGCTCCTGCCCACCGCCTTGATCAGCTGCTTCCTGGATCGGTCGTAAGTGGCGCGGTATTCGGCGTATGCCGAGCGGTTGCCGACGAGCATGCGCACCTTGCGTTCGCTCAGGCCCGACTGCTTTGCAAGCACGCTGACGGGGTTCTCCTGGGCGAAGGCCGGGGCCAGTACGGCGGCAATCAGGATGGATGCGGCGATTGCGTGGCGGGATTTCATGGCTGTCTCCTGAAATGGGTGCTGGGCCGGGAGGTCGGGCGCTGGCGCGCCTGTGTCCCGACAACAACGAGTTCAGGAAATCCGCCGGAAAATTACGACCGGACGCTGGCGCGGTTCACGCCATCTCGTCCAGCGCGCCACGAAGTTCGGCCAGTTCGCGCTCCAGCGCCTCCGGGCTGCCCACCGTTTGCAGCAACTCCAGGCGCACCAGCTGGCGCAGGCGCTGGCGCATCCTGTGCACCTGCACGGCCAGGGTGTTCGTGCGCAGTCCGTTGGCGCTGGCGATCGCCCTGAGCTCGTCGCCTTCGGCGCGTTCGAGCAGCAGCGGTGCCAGTTGCTTGAACTGATCGAGCTTGCCGGCGTCCGTCCACTCTTCTTCGAGGCGCTGCATGGCATGCGCCAGCACCGTGCCCAGCCATGCTTTCATGAATGCGTCCTCGGGCGATTCGCCATCGTCGGCGATCAGCCCCAGCGGGGACTCGGACTCCACCGCCCGGCCACCGCGCTTGAGCGCCCCGGCGCGTTCGTACTGGTCCGACAGGAAATGGCGAAGTGCAGTGAGCATCAACGCGCGGAAGCTGCCGCGCCGGGGGTCGGCTTCGGCATACCAGCCGCGTTCGATGAAGCGCAGGAAAAAGGTCTGGGTCAGGTCTTCGGCATCGTGGCCGTAGCCGCTGTGGCGGATGTATGCCAACACCGGGGGGCGATAGGTCTGGCACAACTGCTCCAGCGCGTCCCGGGCCCGGGAGGGCGTGTCACGGGCAGCGGCGATCAGGCTCCAGCGGGTGGTCCGGAACATGCTCATCGGAACAGCGTGGCTCCGTCGTCGATCCTTGCGGTGGCAACAGCCAGAACGCGGCCTGGCCCCATGCAGGGCCAGCTTTCCAGGCCTTACCCGATATGGAACAGGCTCACGCGCGGGTCGGGAACATAGCGCTGGGGGCGCACGGGCCGATCGCGGTCACTATGGGCCTGCAGCATGGCCTCCAGCCATTGCGATCGGGTCAATCCGGTCTCGACCTCGGTCATGCCGGAAAAGTCGGCGGCGACCTTGCGGAATCTGCAGAAGTCCTCGTAGTCGCCCACCTCGTGGTGGAGCAGCTGCAATGCGACGTCGACCAGGACCGCGTCGTCCAGCAGTCCCACCACGGGCAGGGCATCGGGGATCAGGTCGCCTGCGTCGTCGCGATATGCCTGCAGCGTCTGCACGAGGCGTCGCGCCGTGATGTCCGCCGACCATCCCGGGTCCGCCAGCATGGCTTGCAGTCGAGCCAATGCGAGCATTCGCGAGGCCACGAAGGGCGGGGTGCTTCCGTCGGCGTGGCGCAGCAGTACCCGCTCGGCCGCGCCGGCAACCTGGTCCATGGTCAGTTGCGGGGCTTGCGGACTCAGCTCGCGCAGGGCCCGGTTGAACCGGGCCAATCCCGACGGCTGAAGTTCGTAGGCACCGACAGAACGACGGCGCTCCTGGCTGACCTTCAGGAAATCGAGAAACCCATGCGGGAACGTCGTGTTGTTTGCGGTCCGATTGTTCATGGCCATCCATCCCGTGCGTCCAGACTGGTATTCCGGAAACGTGACGATTGATTACGAAGTCGTGAGATGGATCGCCATCGACGCATCCGCTGCTCCGGCCGCTCTGCTAACTTTGCTGAATGGACTCCCTGACCCAGATCGTGCTCGGTGCCGCCGTCGCCGCCGCCATCGCCCCGCCCGGGCATCGACGCGCTGCGCTGTTGGCAGGCGCCGCCCTCGGCACCTTGCCGGACCTCGACGTGCTGCCCGTCAACCTGCTGACCAGCGACCCGGTCGAGCGCATGACCTGGCACCGCAGCCTCAGCCATTCGTTGCTGGTGCTGCCGTTTGTCGCGTGGGCGATCTGGGCGTGGTTCCGCGGACGCGGTGGGCGCGTGGCGCAGGCACCGACGCGCTGGTTCTGGGCGATGGCGCTGGCCCTGGTCACCCACCCTTTGCTGGACGCGTTCACCGTCTACGGCACGCAATTGCTGTGGCCGCTGCCGTTCAGGCCAGTGATGTGGTCGAGCGTGTTCATCATCGATCCGCTGTACACGATCTGGTTGCTGCTGGCCTGCGTGATCGCCTGGTTCTGGCGCGAGCGGCCGATCGTGCAGCCGGCGCTGGTGGCCGGACTGGCATTGAGCACGCTTTACCTGGGCGCTTCCCTGGTGGCCAAGCAGATGGTCGAGCGTGAGGCCGAGCGCGCGCTGGCCGCGCACCACCTCGAGAACGCGCCGCGGTTCTCGGTGCCGATGCCGTTCAACATCCTGCTGTGGCGGGTGGTGGCGATGACGCCGGAGGGTTTCGTCGAGGGCGAGCGTTCGCTGGTGGCCGACAGTGGGCCAATGCGCCTGCGCGAGTACCCGTCGGACGTGCAGGCGCTGGCCCAGGTCTTCGACTATCCCAGCGTGCAACGCCTGAACTGGTTCAATCGCGGCTTCATGAAGGCGCAGGAGCGCGACGGCCAGCTGGTGCTGTCGGACCTGCGCATGGGCGCCGAGCCCGATTACAGCTTCCGTTTCGCCGTGGCCCGTCGCGAAGGCGACGCCTGGCAGGAGATGCCGCCCGAGCAACTGAAGTGGCCATGGCAGGCCAGTCGCAGGCTCGGTGCGATGTGGAAGCGGATATGGATTGCGCCGACGAACGAGTCCGATGTCAGCGGCGCGGCAATGGAGCGCCCCTCAGTGAGGGCGGCGTCGCCGGTGGGAACCACGGCCAGACGCTGAACCGTCCACCCGGGCCGCGTGTTACGCACACGGCCCTTGAGTGGAAGTGAACCTCATGGTTGTCCGCCTCGGGACTTTGGATCACAGAGCGTCGTTGAATTCCCGCTTGATCTGGACGATGTATTCGCGACCGTCCTTGTCGGTCAGTGCTACCGATTCACCATTCATCAACTGCTCGTAGCGGGTCTCGCCAATGGCATTGACGAACTTCTTGAGCGCGCGATCGTAGGTGTAGGTGTACTCGGCGAATGCGGTGCGGTTGCCGACGATCATCTGGATCTTGCGCTCGCTCAGCCCGGTGACCTGCGACAGGTCGTTGATGGGATCCTTGCTCTGCTCCGCCCACGCCGGCATCGATGCCACAAGCGCCAGCGCGATAAACGCAATCTTCGCTTTCATGAGTTCTCTCCTGATCGGATCGATCCACCGGAGCGTTGCGGCGGGGTCCGCAGTAAGGGGACGCCCCGGCATGGCATAGGTTCAATCAGAAGGCATGGCGATTGCATCGCCCATAGGGGACTGTGACTTTCGACCTGCACCACTCATCGCAATCACAACTGCAGCACATTCGTCACACCACGTGCGTATGTGTGCACTTGATTGGTTTCATCGGTAATTGATGAATGTCGCGTCAACAGGCGCGCTCAATACACTGTCGCGCGCGCCTGCACGAAGGCATAGAAGAAGACCGCGTTCGGATCGTTCTGCACCTGGTGCATCTCGCGGCGCATGCCATCGACGACATCCTGCGTCACGCACTGCGCGGCGAGCAGCTGGTCGGCGGCCGACAGCAGCAGCTCCTCCCAGAACGCGATCATCGTCTTGCGTCGCGCCGGTTCGCGGTTGTCGAAATAGAACGTCTTGACCTCGGTGGAGACGTCACGGAATCCGCCGGTCAGCAGCAGGTTGCCGAGCTTGGCGCCGACGAAGGGATCGCCGCCGCTCTCGTACTGGAAATCGTTGAACGCCATCCAGTAACGCCAGACGTTCGGCGAGTACGGGTCGAGCAGGAACGAGGAATTCATCACCTCGGTGATGTAGACCGGTGCGCCCGGTGCCAGCACGCGACGCACTTCGTTGAGCACGCGCGCAGGCGAGGGCACGTGCTCGAGCACCCAGCACAGGAACGCGGCATCGAAGCTGCGTGGCTCGAACGGCAGGTTGGTGGCATCGGCCAGGTGCAGGTCGTAGCGACCGTCGAGCCAGGCCATCGAGCCGAGGTTGGCGCGTGCCGCACCGAGCTGCGCTTCGTTGAGGTCGACGCAGGTCGCGTGCAGGTCCGGGAAACGGCGCAGCAGGATCTCGGTCTGCGCGCCGACGCCGCTGCCGATCTCGAGCAGCCGACGCGCGCCGCTGTAGTCGATGTCGTGGAAGATCGTCGACTCGGCCAGCCGCGCCTGTTTCATCAGGCGTGCCTGCTCGGTCTGCGAGAAGCCGTGCAGGTAGGGGAACTCGGTGGCGCTGGATGACTCGCTCATGTGGCCTCCAAATGCGGAGCCCTGCGCGCCACGAACTGCTTCAGGCGGCGGCCGGGAGCTCCGGGGTGACACCCGCGATCAGGGCATCGAAGTACTCGCCGGTCAGGTGCAGTTGCGCCTGGGCGGTTTCAGCGCGATTGACCACGGCACGGAATGCCTGGTTTTCCGGACGATCCTTGGCGTACCAGCCCAGGTGCTTGCGGGCGATGCGCACGCCGGAGACCTCGCCATAGAACTCGTGCAGATGGTGCAGGTGGCCGATGAGCACATCGCGCACTTCCTGCACGGTCGGCTCGGGCAGCAGTTCGCCGCTGGCGAGGTAATGGGCGATCTCGCGGAAGATCCACGGCCGGCCTTGCGCGGCCCGGCCGATCAGCACCGCGTCGCAGCCGGTGCGCGCGAGCACCTCGGCGGCCTTCTGAGGCGAATCGACATCGCCATTGGCGAACACCGGGATCGACAATGCCGCCTTCACTTCGGCGATGGTGTCGTACTCGGCGGTGCCGGTGTACTGCTGGTCACGGGTGCGACCGTGAACCGCGAGCGCGGCGATGCCGGCGCTCTGCGCAACCTTCGCGATCGCCAGTGCGTTGCGCTGGTCGGCGGCCCAGCCGGTGCGGATCTTCAGCGTCACCGGTACGTCGACGGCCTTGACCACCGCATCGAGGATGCGCGCGACCAGGGCCTCGTCGCGCATCAGCGCCGAGCCGGCCCAGGCATTGCAGACCTTCTTGGCCGGGCAGCCCATGTTGATGTCGATGATCTGCGCGCCGTGGTCGACGTTGTAGCGCGCCGCCTCGGCCATCACCTCCGGCACGGTGCCGGCGATCTGCACGCTGATCGGCGCGGGCTCGCCGTCGTGGTCCATGCGGTGGCGCGACTTGGCGGTGTTCCAGAAGCGCGGGTCGGATGTGGTCATTTCCGACACGCACAGGCCGGCGCCCAGGCGCTTGCTCAGCACCCGGAACGGTTTGTCGGTAACGCCGGCCATGGGCGCCAGGATGACCCGGGGCGCGATCTGGTAGGGGCCGATATGGAAGGACGTGTCCGCCATGGCGGGCATTGTAGCTTCCCCTCTCCCTGGCGCTTCGCGCCTGTCCCTCTCCCACAAGGGGAGAGGGCAAACCATGTGCTCTTCCCTATCCCCTTGTGGGAGAGGGACAGGCGCCGCAGGCGCCAGGGAGAGGGATCTAGCGCCGCCCGCGACGCCGCCAGAACAGGAATCCGGTCACCAGCAGGAACATCGGCAGCAGCCCGACCACCGCGGTGGCCACCTTCATCACGCTGCCGCCCACCGCGCCGACATGCAGCGGGAAGATAGCCTGGCTCATGCGCATGCCCAGCGGGTTGGCCGTGGCGTCGTTCACCTGCAGGACGCCGCCGCCGGCCTTCGCGATCGCAATGGTGCTGCGCCCGACCGGATGCCATTCGCCATCGGCACGCGCGCGGAATGACACCACGCCATCGCCGGCCTTCGGCACCGAGACCCGGCTCAGGCGCGCGCGCGGCAATGCCGTGTCGGCCTGGCGCAGGACACGCGGCCAGTCGACCGCGCCGTCAGCGTCCATCTTTGGCGGCTTCACCGTCTCACCGCCGAACGCCGCCACCAGCACCGCCTGGAATGCCTTCGAATACACCATGCCGACGCCGGTCAACGTCGCCAGCAACAGCAGCGGAAACAGCAACGCGCCGCTGCTGCGATGCCAGCTCAGCCAGCGCCGCACGGGTGGGCCCGAGTGCATCTTCAGATGCGCCAGCAGTTGTCCGCGCCGCGGCCACCACAGGTACAGGCCGGTGAGGATCAGGGCGAGCGCAATGCAGCCGAACACGCCGAGCACTTCCTCGCCGGTCTCGCCGGCCAGCAGGTGGGTGTGCCAGTCGTGCAACCACATCAGCACATCGTCGTCGTGGCTGCGGTAGAGCAGCAGCGCGCCGTCTTCAGGCGCGAAGTAGGCGCGGTGGCCGTCCTTGAAGAATCCCTGCCAGACCGGCAGCTCGTCATTGGGAAGGTCGAGTGAGCGCAGCCCCTCGGGCTGCCAGCGCTCGATCAGCGCGGCCAGCACGCGGCCATCGGCGACCGCGGCATGCTGCGCCAGCTGCGGGTGCTGCAGGCGCAACAGGTCGTTGTGGAACACCAGCACGGTGCCGGTAATGGCGACCAGCGCGAACACGACACCGACGCTGAGGCCGACCCACAGGTGCAGCCACGACAGCATCGCCCGCAGGCGGCGCGAGAACGGTCGTGGCGTGGAGGCGGTCATCAGCGCGTCGCCGGTCAGAACCGGTTGGCCCAGCTCAGGGTCAGCACGCGACCGCGGCCGGCGACGTAGGTGTCGTTGCGCGGCGTGCTCTGCGAGTAGTAGGTCACGTACTGCTCGCCAAAGATGTTCTCGATGCCGACGTTGAGCTGGCCCAGCGGCAGCCGGAAGCGCGTCTGCAGGTCGACCGTGGTGTAGCCATCGAAGTCGGCGACCTGGACGCCACGCAGGTCGAACTCGCGATCGAGCGACTGGCTGGCCTGCAGGCGACTGGAGATGCCTGGCGTCCAATCCTGGTCCCAGAACGCGGTGATGCGGTCGGGGCTGACGTTGATGCCGGGCAGGTCGCTGTCGACGCGGTCGTCGCCGTTGCTGTCGTAGCGGCCGTCGGTCTGCGCGTAGCCAATGCCGATGCGGGTCGTCTCGCTGAACTGCCAGGCGACGTTGGCCTCGATGCCTTCGATCTCGGTGCGCTCGCGCACGACGTTGTAGCTCTGGCTGCCCGGGTCGAAGGCCAGGCGCGAACCCAGGTCGGAGTCGGACTGGTAGACGGCCAGGTGCGCCAGCCAGCGGCCGTCGTCGTAGTCGATGCCGATTTCCTGGTTGTCGGCAATCACCGGCGACAGGTCGACCAGCGTGTCCACGCGCTGGCCCGGCGTACTGATGCCGCGCAGGACGCGGCCGATGTCGGCGACGCTGTAGCCTTCCGAATACGAGGCATAGAGCTTGAGTGCATCGGTGACTTCCCAGACCGCGCCGAAGTTGGGCAGCACTTCGCTGGTCGTCGGCGAACCGCCTTCGACGAACTGGCCGCCGTTATTGGAGGGGATGGTGGTGAAGTCGTCGACCTTGAGCTTGCCGCGCTCGTAGCGCAGGCCGCCGCTGAGCATCACGCGGTCGGCCACCCACCATTCGGCCTGCACGAACGGCGACACCGATTCGTAAGTGGTCTCGGGCACCCAGTCCAGGCCGCTGACGACCAGTTCCTGATGGGTCGTGTCGCGCGCCAGGTCGAGGCCGGTGGTGACACGCAAACGCAGCCCGAACAGGTCGCCACGCGACCAGCTGAACTTGCCGCCGAGCTTCTCGGAGACGTTCTGCGACTGGTCAAACCAGTGCAGGTCGCGGCCGTCGCCCCAGAAGTTGCCCCAGTCGGTGCCGCCGTAAAGCGCCTCGAAATCGACCCAGTACAGCTGCGCCTGGAAGTAACCGCCGGCCATCGCCTTGTCGGTGTAGTCCAGGTTCAGCGAGGTCGAGCGGTTGCGCGTGCCTTCGCCTTCCTTCTCGCCGCGGATCGACGTGGCCAGCTGACCGGTGGCAATGTTGCCGTTGACCGTGGCGTAGTCGTTGTTGCCCTGCAGCTCGTAGTGGTTGACGGTGAGCTGCAGGCGCTGCTCCTCGTTGATGTTCCAGCCGCCCTTGGCGAACAGGTTGTACGACTGCGCGTCCATCAGGTCGCCCTGGACGTCGTTGACGGCGATCGCATCGCCATCGCCGTCGTAGTACAGCCCTTCGCTGGCGTACGACGCACCGCCGACCAAATCGAACGCGCCACTGCGCGTGCCGAACACGTACGAGGCGCGATAGCCGTTGCTGTCGCTCTCGTGCGGCAGGGCGCTGCTGGCGGCGACGTTGACGTCCTGGAACGTCTCGCCGTCCTGGCGCGGTGCGCGCTTGGTGATGATGTTGATGATGCCGCCCGACGCGCCCAGGCCCTGAAGCGCGTTGGCGCCGTGGATGACTTCGATGCGCTCGATCATCGCCGGGTCGATGGTGTGGCCGTCACGGCCGCCTTCGCGCAGCGGCGTCGACTGCGGCACGCCGTCGACCAGGTACAGCGGCTTGCGGCCGCGCAGGGTCTCGCCGCCGTTGGTCAGCTTCTGCCGCGAGGGCGAGAACGACGGGATCAGGTTGGCCAGCACCTGCGAGATGTCCTGGGTCAGCGCGAGCTGCTGCTGCAGCTGCTTCTGGTCGATCACGGTAATGGTATTGGGCAGTGCGGCATCGGAATCGGGGATGCGGCTGGTGCTGGCCGAGACCGTCACGCGGTCGATGTCGGTGGCCGTGTCGGCCGGCGCTTCGTCGGCGGCGTGCGTCTCAGAGGCATGGGCAACGGGCGCGGCAAGGGCAGCCAGCAGGGCGCTGGCGAGGAGGTGGCGACGGAGCATGGGGGTTCCGGACTGCGAGTCAGGCGCGTATGGTAATGCGAACCATTCTCGTTTTACAGGCCGAGTCTGGCGGCTTTGCCCGGGAAGGCCGCCTAGGAGCCGAAGCGCGCCCGAAGATCCGCCTCGTGCGGCATCGCCACCGCCGCGCCTGCGCGCTCGGTCGACAGGCCGGCATAGCGGTTGGCGAAGTGCACGTGGTCGGCGAACGCGGCATCGCCGCGGCGTGCCAGCGAGGCGGCGAGGGCCCCATTGAAGGCGTCGCCGGCGCCGGTGGTATCGACCGGCTGCACCGCCGCCGCGGCAACCCGGTAGTGCCTGCGCGCGTCATTACGCAGGTCGGCTTCGGCATGCGAGACGAAACAGCCGGCCGCGCCGAGGGTGATCACCACCGTGCCGTGCGGCAGCAGGTGCCGGCAAAGGGCATGCAGGGTTTCATCGTCCTGCGTCGACAGCGTGGCGGCGTCGACCTGCTGCGCCGTGTGGCGGGCGAGTTGCGCGCAGAACTCGGTTTCGTTTGGCGTCACCACATCGGCCAGTGCCAGCAACGATGCCGGCGCATGGGCATCGGCCGGCGCCGGGTTGAGCACCGTCAACACGCCGGCGGCGCGCGCCGCGACGAATGCGGCCTCGACGGAGGCCACCGGCGATTCCAGCTGCGCCAGCACGACCCGCGCCAGGGCAATCGTGCTTGCCTGCTGGCCGACGAAATCCGCCGACAGCTCGGCGTTGGCGCCGGGGCCGATGACGATCGAATTGCGCCCGGCTTCGTCGACGTAGATGCCGGCCGTGCCGGTGGGCGCCTGGCTGGGCAGGTCATGCAGGTCGATGTCGTCCGCAGCGGCCAGCGCATGCGCCAGCTGGCCACCGAGGTCGTCACCCAGCGCGCAGACGAAACTGGTCCGTGCGCCGGCGCGTGCGGCGGCAGTGGCCTGGTTGAAGCCCTTGCCGCCGGGGCCGGTGCGGTAGTGGCCGCTGAGGGTCTCACCGGGCCGCGGCAGCGTGGCGACCGTCCAGACGTGGTCGACGTTGAACGATCCGACCACCACCACGCGCGCGCTGTCGCTCATGCCGTTGCGGGGCTCAGCTGAAGTAGGTGAGCACGCCGGCGATGGTCGCGGTCATGAACGTCGCGATCGAACCGCCAAGCACGGCGCGCAGGCCGAAGCGGGCCAGGTCCTGGCGGCGTTCCGGTGCCAGTCCGCCGATGCCGCCGATCTGGATCGCGATCGAGCTGAAGTTGGCGAAGCCACACAGCGCGTAGGTCGCAACCAGGCGGCCCTGCTCGCTGAGCGTGACGCCGGCGACCTTGCCGTTGACGATATCGGCCAGCTGCAGGTACGCGACGAATTCGTTGATCACGACCTTCTGCCCGATCAGGCTGCCGACGACCGGAGCATCCGCCCACGGCGTGCCGATCACCCAGGCCAGCGGCGCGAGCACGTAACCGAAGATCGTCGCCAGGTCGGTCGGCTTGCCGATCGCCGCTGCGATGCCGGTGACATCGCCCAGCCAGGTCAGCGGCCAGTTGATCAGCGCGATCAGCGCGATGAAGGCCAGCAGCATCGCGCCGATGTTCAGCGCCAGGCGCAGGCCATCGCCGGCGCCGGCGGCGGCCGCATCGATGATGTTGGCGGTGTTCTTTTCCACTTCCATCTTGACCGTGCCGCGGGTCAGCGGCTCACCGGTCTCGGGCACCAGGATCTTGGCGATCACCAGCGTGGCCGGCGCGGCCATGATCGACGCGGCGAGCAGGTGCTTGGCGTAGAACGCCTGCTGTTCCGGATCGCCACCGCCGAGCATGCCGACATAGGCCGCGAGCACGCCGCCGGCGATGTGGGCCATGCCGCCGATCATCATCGTGATCAGCTCGGACTCGGTCATCTTCGGAATGTACGGGCGCACCGTCAGCGGCGCCTCGGTCTGGCCGATGAAGACGCTGGCGCACACACTGGTGGTTTCCGCGCCCGACACGCGCATGACCTTGGTGATCGCCCAGGCCATTGCCCGCACGATCGCCTGCATCACGCCCAGGTGGTAGAGCACGCCCATCAGCGCGGCGAAGAAGATGATCGTCGGCAGCACCTGGAAGGCGAAGATGAAGCCGTACGTGGAAGTGTCCATCAGGCTGCCGAAGATGAACTTCGAGCCTTCGCCGACGAAGCTGAGCACCTTCACGAAGCCGTGGCCGATGGCGTCGAACGCCTCGCGGCCACCGGGCATCAGCAGCACGACGGCGGCGAAGGCGATCTGCAGCGACACGCCGGTGATGACCAGTTTCCAGTCGACCCGGCGCTTGTTGATCGAGAACAACCAGGCGATGCCGATCAGTACCGACAGGCCAAACAGGCCAAATGCCACCCGCGCAATTGCTTCCACTCAGTTCTCCCCAGGCAACCGGCAGCCGGCAGCGCGTTGTTGTTATAGGCCGCCGCAGTCGGCGGCGGCGCGTAGTTTACCCCGGCCCCAGACGCGTCAGCCGTCCCGCGCCACCACCTTGTTGCGCCCCTGCAGCTTGGCCAGCTGCAGCCGGCTGTCGGCGCGGCGCAGCAGCCGCGACAGGTCCGACCCCTCGTGCGGGAACCCCGCCAGGCCGGCACTGAAGCTCAGCGGCATCGAGTCGGCGCCGCGTTCGGGCTCGAACGGGCGCTCGCCCAGGGCCCGCCGGATCGCGTCCACGCGCTCCCAGGCCGTGCCGATGGGCTTGCGCAGCAGCAGCACGAACTCCTCGCCGCCGATCCGCACCAGCCATTCGCCCGGTTCGGCCAGCTCGCGCAGCACCGCCACGACGTGGCGAAGGGCGCGGTCGCCGGCGTGGTGGCCGTGGGCGTCGTTGATGCGCTTGAAATGGTCCAGGTCGATCA
>Ga0209025_1001988_pt1 | contig 23452 bp, 19 predicted proteins | sample AraplaMF_Col_mLB_FD_184256 | JGI IMG/M metagenome (GOLD analysis project Ga0209025, IMG submission 184256) | Arabidopsis root microbial communities from the University of North Carolina, USA - plate scrape MF_Col_mLB (SPAdes) (version 2) | ecosystem: Host-associated > Plants > Roots > Endosphere... | reverse complement strand
TTTTGATACGGAATACTAAGGCAAATAACTTCTTATAAGAAAGTAATAAAGGAGAATAGCTATGACAAGCACAGTACTGGAATTAAAAAAAACTAATATTACTGAAGAAGATGTTGAAATTTTAAAAATAATGGCACATCCAATTCGTTTACGTATTGTAAACGAGCTAAGCAAACATAATACTTTTAATGTTTCGCAGCTAACAAAAATTTTAGAGATACCCCAATCATCTGTTTCACAACATTTATCGAAAATGAAGGGTAAAGTACTAAAAGCTGAACGTAAAGGCTTAGAAATTTATTATTCAATTCGTAATAACAAAGCAACTCAAATTGTCGGCATACTTGGATATTAAGCCATATATACAATTGCGTAAAGATAGAGTAGCACCTGAAAAGGGTGCTACTCTTTTTGGACTCTATACACACAACATGACAAATATTATTTTTCCATAAAAGAACAAGAACAAACTAGGAATTATGTTTTCCTACAACGAATTTAAACGTACATGTCATTCAAAATAGATGCCAGATACCCGGATGTACATAGCTAAAAGCAACTCATCAAACGTTGGAGGGATACAATGTCTTATAAAACGATTCATACCGATTTTCGAAATGACTATACAAATGCTCGAGATGCCTTGTTAAATGAAGGAATCGTTGAAATTGGCCATGTCCAATATGAAAGTCAAAAAGGACTAATCATACGTCCTGCCTACGAAATAGAAGGAGAAATTTATTTTTTCTCGGGAATGAAAGTAGCGGGAGATACGATATACAGTGTACAATTACGCCCTTTTAATGAGCTAAAAGAGGCGGATTACATTCCACTAGAAGAAAAATATTGTATAAATGTGTAGATAAGGAAAAAGTTAAACCGACAGTTTATGATAGAAAGTGGTCTGGGGAGTTATGGAATATGAGAGAGCAATTCAAAGGGATTGTGTATGAATAACCACATTGTAATCCTAATTAGGTAGGGGCCACTCGCATAATTTAAACCGAAATTACTGGAGAATATGCCCAACATATTAAAGATGAAAAAAGCGATGTCATCGAAATCGCTATAACCTAAAAAGAACTTGTAGTAATACCTACAAGTTCTTTTTAGGTTATAGCGAAATTTACAATGAAATTCTTAATGATTTTTAGCAAATCAAAACTACAGGAGGTGCCGCAAAGTATATCCTCCCAAAGAGGAAGGAAGAAATATAGTTATTTTATATTTTAAAAGACAAAGAATCAAACGGTTCATAAATAATATGTATTTATAATGAGTAGCACCAACAAATTAAAATTTATTTATGAGCTTCTAATTTATATAAATCTTAAACATGGATTAATGGTTTTATTCTAAATGCAATTCTTAATTGTAAAGTTTCGTTTGGATCTTTTATGTTTCGTCCAAGTATTTCTTCACATTTCTCTAAACGATAAATAACGGTATTACGGTGTAAAAATAAACGTTTAGCAGTTTCGGATATTGCACAATGAGTTTCTAAATAAACAGATAACGTGTGCAATAGTACAGCATGATCTTTCTCATTTTCATTTGCAAGTGAATGTAGTGTGCTCTCATAGAACTTTTTTAATTGTTCTTGTGGAATCATACGTAAAATCGCTGAGATTTCTTTTGCTTGATAGATCTCAATAAACTCTTTACTCCCTGATATTTCACCGTAGTAAAATGCATCTGTTGCTTCTTTAAATGAATGAGATATATGTAACAATTGTTCGCTAGAATTAGCAATTCCAAAAGATATGCTTTTTTGAAAATATGTATAGATTTTCACCTGTATGTTTTTTAATAAAGAGATCATTCGTTCTTTTTCAGTTTGTCTCCAAATGCCATCACAATTCACCAACAAAACATACATATCATCTTTTATGAATAAATGAACATTTGCAGTATAAGAATTTAGTTCTTCCTCTATCAAGTCATATATAAGATCCTTTTCTTCTTGATATTCCATAAATGACATAGTGAATTCTTTTATATCTATTTTTCCTATAATACAAATATATTTTTGATCAAATGATAAATTAAATTCTTTTCCTAGATTAATAATTTCATCTTGAGTAGAGAAAACACTATTAATAACATTCGTAAAAAATTCATCCTGAATGCGTCTTGAGTATTGTCTTAAAGAATGTTCTTTTATTAATTCAAAAGCAAGGACGTTTGCAGCTTGTTCCACAGCCAATACCATTGAACGATTTAAAGGTGAAATAAAGCCTTCTATAACTAAATAGCTGTATTGATTATTCTGTGTATAAATGGGAAAAATTGAAACTGTATCACGAGTTTTAGTAAGAAGAGAAAAAGTAACAATTTCTATTGTTGATAACGGTAGTTTACGCCCGTTTATAAAAAACTTCTTTAAACTTTGAATAGATGCTTTAGTGTTATTGTGTTCGGAAATAGGGCGCAAGTGATAGTCAAGTAGTACAACTGGTAACTGAATTAGAGATGATAAATTTTCCAAAATCATATTTATGCCTTTTCCACTTATAATGTGATTTGAAAATTGTTGATGTATTTGCATTGCTTGATGTAATTCATTAGTTCGCATATCCAGAATATAACTTAAGGTTTGATTTACAAGATCTCCTAGTCCTATGTCAAATGGGAGCTCAATAATTGGAAAATAAATTTCATCTGCTAATGAAATAATATCTTCGGGTATTTCTTGTAAAAACCGTTTAGTTTTTATACCTAAAGCTGTACAACCTTGTTTCTTCATTTGTATGATAAGTTCTCGTAATGCATACATATCGTCTTTAAAATGATATGCACTTGTAACTAATAATTCGTTTCTTTTTAAGAAATGAATAATATCAGGTGCATCCATCATATTAACGGTATAAACTTCTTGTTCTACACCCTTATGACCAGCGATAAGTTTAGCTTGATCGAAGATAGGGATTTTCATAATATCATATAGTTTCATTCGATTTCCTCCAAGGGTGACTTATGTAGGATATTAAGAGCCAAATTACTAAATAAGTAGATTATACTAACTCTTAGTATGTATTACAAAGTTTAAATGTAAATACTACGTTATGGAAAATAATAACTGGATAAATTGATTAATAATATTTTGCTAAATAACTGCCATTATAAAACAGGAAACCTGAGAGTAAAGGGTGTTAATTCTAACTATGGTTATAATAACTAAAAAAACAGTATATATTTGGATGATTTGTCAATGTAGTTATTAGAATTAAATAATAATATATGAAATAGGCCTTATAAAAAATTCGAAAAGTTGTTGGATATCCAATTATTTCAGAGTTATGTTTGAAAGATTCTCCATAAAAAGATAGGGAAATAAATAGATTTAAAATGAATGGTGAGAGAAAGTATTATACGATTTGACAAAGTGTTAAAGTAGTATGCTTATAAAAATATTAAATAAGGTGGATTTTCACTGAAAAATGTAAAGGGAGTATTGTTAATATGTCTGAATCTTTAATGAAAAAACAAGATAAATTTGGAGAATCCACTACTTTTATTCCTTATTGGTGGAAAGTTGTACTAGCATTTACTTTAGGAACAATATTTCTTAATGCGGATCGGTACATTTTAAACCCTATATTGGGAGAGATAGGGTTGGAGTATAACTTGAACAATACTCAACTGGGTTTAGTAAATAGTATTTTCTTTTTCACTTATACAATCGCACAAATTCCGGCCGGTACATTGAGCGATAAGTTTGGAAGGAAAATAATTCTGGTTCCGGGTTTTATTTTATTTGGAATTTTTACAGGAGTAAGTGGTATTATGGCTGGATTTACAGGATTCTTAGTGGCGCGTGCTTTAACAGGACTTACACAAGCTACTTATTATGGACCACAGTTCGCACTTTCTTCTGAGGCAATACCAAATAAAAGAAGGAGTATCGGTTCTGCCATCATTAATAGTGGAGCTGCTTTAGGAATATCATTAGGCTTTATTTCTTCTAGTACCCTTGTGTTGGAATGGGGAATAAACTGGAGAATGATGTTTTACATATTTTCCGTTTTAACCATTTTATGCGGTTTGTTCATTGGTGTTGTTGTCAAAGAAGGAAAGAGACAAAAGAAAGATGTGAGTAATCCAGTCATAGATGTAGAGGCTGATATAAGTATGCTTTCTTTATTAAAGAACCGTAATCTTTTAATTACATTCATTGTATTATTTTGCTCTATTTATGGATTTACAGTTATTATGACGTGGTTACCAAAGTATTTACAAGTGGAGCGCGGATTTCAGGGAAGTGAAATAGGTTTTATTTCATCATTAGTTCCATGGGCAGCAATACCAGGTTCACTTTTTGTTGGTTATTTATCTGATAAATATGGAAAGAAAAAAATATTTGTATTTACATTGGTTCCAATCGCTGCAATTTCTTTATGGGCAACGGTGTATATTCAAAGTATTCCTTTAATGATTGGAGCTCTTATTATTTATGGTCTTTTTGGGAAAATAGCGCTTGATCCGGTGCTAATTGCAACTGTTTCAGAGAACGTAAATCCAGAATCATATGGCCGAGCGTTTAGTCTTTATAATTTTATAGGAATGTCATCCTCAATTGTGGCTCCTTTTATCGCAGGTTATTTAGCCGATTTAACGGGCAGTATGGCTGCTGGGTTTTATTCAGCTGTTATCATTCTTGGAATAAGTTTAATTATCATGATGTTTTTTAAGGAGACTTCTCCGAATACACATTTTGAAGAAGGAAGCATTTAAGGGGATAAGAGTAAATTAATTGGAAGTTTACTGGAGGGAAATTAATGCATACACTGGATAAGTTGCAATTAGGAAAGGATACACTCGATTTACTTCATTGGTTAGGAGAATGTGGAAAAGATCCAGAAGGGGGCGTATCTAGGTTCTTATATAGTTCAGAGTGGCTAGAGGCTCAAGAGTCTCTAAAAACGCTATTTATTAAAGAGGAATTATCTATCCATTATGATGAAATCGGAAATTTATTTGGAATGCTTGAAGGTAGTAAATATAAAGACGAAACAATATTAACTGGTTCTCATGTTGATACAGTAAAAAATGGAGGATTATTTGATGGACAGTATGGTATTATCGCTGGATTTTTAGCTATAAAATATTTAAAAGAAAAATATGGACAGCCTTTGCGGAATATTGAGGTTGTATCCATGGCGGAAGAAGAGGGGAGTCGATTTCCTTATACATTTTGGGGATCTAAAAATATTGTTGGGGTTGCTAAACAAGAAGATGTTCAGAATATCTCAGATTTTAATGGTCAAGCATTTGTAGAGGTGATGAAACAAACTGGTTTCACATTTAAAGCTAATCCTGAATATGCTCGTAAGGATATTAAAGCATTTGTTGAACTTCATGTAGAACAAGGAGAAGTACTAGAGAAAGAAGAGAGATCCATTGGTATTGTCCAAAATATTGTTGGTCAACGACGGTTTACAGTTGAAATAATTGGTGAATCCAATCATGCAGGCACAACACCAATGAAATATAGAAAAGATGCGATGAGTGCAGCTAGTTATATGATACATAGGATTCATACCATGACTTTAGAACATGGGGAGCCACTTGTTGCCACTGTTGGGGAAATTAAAGTAGAACCCAATATCGTAAATGTAGTACCAGGTAAAGCTATATTTACGATAGACGTAAGGCATGTAGAAAAAGAAGAATTGCATCAATTTACTAATAAAATAGTACAGGAAATGAACAAAGTTGCAAATCAATTAGGAGTCCAAATAAAAATTAAAATGTGGATGGATGCTGCACCAGTACCAATGGATAGAGATATAACTGACATTATCGAAAAGCAATGTTTGCAAAATAATATTGTGTATAAAATGATGCATAGTGGTGCAGGTCATGATGCTCAGGTTATAGCACCATATATACCGACAGCCATGGTTTTTGTTCCAAGTCATAAAGGTATTAGTCATTCTCCGTTTGAGTATACGGATCCTAAAGATTTAGCTGAAGGAGTAAATGTGTTAATTCATACATTATATGAATTAGCATATTAACAAGGTTTAAGTAAATTTATAAATAACAAATAAACAATGTTTTATTGTTGTTTATTTATTATTAAAATTAACGATTTAATTATCTTATTCAATTCAGATCTACTACAAGCAAAGACCCTGATATTAAATTTCTAAAAGGGGGACATAATGAAACAAAAAGTATTAATAGAAAATAAAAAAAATAAAATGACTCCTTATTGGATAAGATTAGTTATTGTATTTTTTTTAGGCTGGATTTTTATATATGGAAATCGTGCTATTTTAACCCCAGTAATAGGGGAGGTTAAAAGTGATTATTCATTAAACAATGCAGAAATAGGGCTTATGAATAGTTTGTTTTTCTTAGCTTATACAATTGTACAAATTCCATCGGGCTATTTAGGAGATAGGTATTCAAAAAAATGGGTGCTCGTTCCTGGATTTCTGATTTCTGGAATATTTTTAGCTGTAACGGGGTTGTCAGAAGGGTATTTGTTACTTATATCTGCATGGATGATTTCTGGGATTGGACAAGGAACTTTTTATGGTCCACAATTTGCATTATCATCAGAGTCTATTCCAAATAAATATCGAACAATTGGGAGTGCAATAATAAATAGTGGAGGAGCGATAGGGTTATCTCTAGGGTTTATATTTTCTAGTTACTTTACGCTATCTTTAGGGTTTAGTTGGAGAATTACTTTTTTTATTTTTGCTCTACTAACAATAATAGTGTCAATAATAATGTTATTTACTATTAAAAATGATAGTAAAAATAATAATTCAATAAAGAGGAAAATTGATATAGAAGAAAAAAAATTCTCAAGTTCAATTAAACTCTTATTAATGAACAGAAACTTAATAGTTAGTTATATTGTCGCTTTTTGTTCATTATATGGATTTTCAGTTATGGTAACCTGGCTTCCTTATTATCTTCAAACTGAACAAGGAATTGAAGGTAGTATAGCCGGTTATTTATCGGCAATAATTGCACTTTTAGCGATTCCTGGAAGTATTTTATTTAGTTGGATAAACGACCGTTTTCAAAAACATGTCAAAATCATGAAGTTTATGTTGATATTTTCTTCAATCTTTACTTTTTTAATTGGTTTTACTAATAGTACTGTTTGGATTATAGTGGGGCTAGTATTATATGGCTTTATGGGGAAAATTGCAATGGATCCAATAATTGTAGCTTTTGTAGCAAATAATGCTCCTCAAAATCTATATAGCACAACTTTTGGACTATACAATTTTATAGGAATGTCTTCAAGTGTACTAGCTCCATATATCACAGGAGTATTATCAATTTATACTGGGAGTATGAAAGCAGGCTTTTATTTAGCAGCTGTCTTTTTACTCATCGGGTATTTCAGTTTAATTTTGATAAAAGAAAAAGATGCTAATATACAATAAAATTATTGAAGTAAGAGATTAATCTCTGACATAAAAACACGATGTCTCTTAAGACATCGTGTTTTTATGTTAGAAAAAATCTTTATACGCAGCTGTACAGAAATAAAGCTCTCCTTAAATTAATAGATTTGCTATTGAAAATCATGATGAATATATATAACTAAAGCAATTCCTTTATAAAAAAGTATCCATTTTCATGTCTTTCTACAATGTGACTTTACCCATAAAGTTACCACTAAAGGAAGTATAACTTTGCCGGAAATCACATCTTTTTGAAAAAAGGGAGTGGATTAATCGAGGAAAAAGGAAGCATAACTTTGCTATGGATTAATTATTAACCCAAAAGCTTGCCGTGAATGCTGTTACTTTGTAATAAAGTTTGATAAAAAACCTGTGATGACAAGAGCCTTATTCTTTAATATTGCGAAAGTTTGGTTTAAAAGCTTAAAGTAATTAGATTTTGAACCAAGTAAATTCTAGTTATTTTTCTACATTATGGGTAATCCGTTGAACATTCGCTCTTCATAAAAACGGGGGATTGAGATAATTTTAATTTGCTAAGTTGGTCGGTTGGTTTAAAATTAAATTAGGGGATTGTTTAATTTTATAAAGAATAGGTATTAGATTTTAAATATTTTGGGGGTATGAGTTTGAAACAAATTATATATTTACTTAGACATGGAGAAACTGAATTAAATGTAAAAGGCCGGTATCAGGGAGAACTTGATTCACCACTAACGTCTGATGGCATTGAACAAGTCAAAAATAATGCAAAGTTACTAAAAGTACTAATAGATAACCCTAAAGAGTGGGAGTTTATTTCCAGTCCATTAGGAAGGGCGCAACAAAGTACTGATATAGTATGTGAGGTTATAGGTTACGATAGAAACAAAGTCAAAATGGACGATCGATTAAAAGAGGTCAATGTCGGTAAATGGGCTGGTTTAACTACAAAAGAAATTGAAAAATCTTGGCCGGAACTTATGGAAAATACTAATAATCACAATTGGTATTTTAATTCTCCTAGTGGAGAAAGCTATGATTCAGTTGTAGGGAGAGTATCTGAATGGCTACGTTCTATACAGAATAAAGAAAAAGTAATAGTAATGTCACATGGACTTACTGGAAGAATAATAAGAGGAGTATATCAGGGGATAACAAAAGATCAAGCATTAGTCTTAGAAGTATCACAGAATACTTTCTTTAAACTATATGATAAGCAAGTAGAAAGTTTTTGTTCAGAGTATGATGAATTTTATTAAATGAGACTCTATCTTATGAGTGAAAAGGTTATATTTTTAAAACGAATAGCATTCCCATATAAAAAATAAATCGAACCTTAAATTTCAAAAAAATCAAACGATAAATTTTTCTATTTTAATTAGAAATAATCAACCTTTATTTTAATCACACTTATTTATAAAAACTAAATCTAAATCTAACTCAAAACCAAACTCACCTATTTCGATCAATCTTTTTTCAAAGTAAGTGAGTTTCTTCTATTACAAAGTTAACGTTTACAGCATATTTTTAATCAAAATTTATTCAAAATCTACAAAAACGACATTAAAAATATTCTTCAAATCACATGTACAAAGACATGAAAATAGGAACTAATTCTATAGTGTAAAAAGCTGAATTATCCACCTAAGGAGTTTATTTAGTACCCATTTTCATGTCCACATATCGAGACAAGAAAATGGGTACTTTTTTAAACGGAGACACCAAAGTGGATACTTTCTAAACTGATAAATAGTATAATATTTATTGACTAGTTTAAAGATTATGTATAAAATGTTAATTAGAATTTTATTCGCAAACTCACATACACATGTGAGCGGCGGAATTTTGTAGAGTATAACTCTGTTTCATTCGCCCGTTGTCTATTTATAGACAACGGGCGTTTTTTATTTTTTAAGGAGGGTTTTTTTGGAAAAGATAAAGTTTTCTTTGTTAGTATTATTAGGTGCTAGTAGCTATGGTGTTCTTTCATCCATTCTAAAGGTTGGATTTTTAAATGGATTTTCTTTTCATGAATTATTAGGTGGACAATATGTATTTGGATGGTTTGGACTGCTATTATTTGTTCTCTTGTTTTCTCGACATAAAATTTCACGAAATAATGTATTTTCATTGTTAGTTGTTGGGACAACTATGAGTATAACGAGTATTTTTTATGGGTATTCGATACAAGAAATACCCGCATCTATTGCTGTTATTTTATTATTTCAATCCACATGGATTGGTGTGCTGATTGAGGCTGTTGTTAGTAAAACTTTTCCAAGCCGTGAAAAGCTATTGTCGATTCTAGTTCTTTTTTTAGGTACTTTATTTGCTAGTGGTATTCTTGAAGGGGGAGGACAACATATAACTTTGAAAGGGGTTATTTATGGATTACTAGCGGCTATAGTTTTTGCATTATATATATTTGCAAGCGGACGTGTAGCTACAGCTGTACCAACCTATTCAAAAAGTTTTCTCATGACAACAGGTGCTGCACTACTCGTTTGTTTAATATATCCTCCTAGTTTCTTAATAGATGGTACATTACAGGCAGGTTTATGGAAATATACTGTTTTTCTAGGGATCTTTGGTGTTGTAGTACCAGTTATTTGTTTCTCCAGTGGTGTACCAAAAGTTGGTACAGGTCTTGGTACAATTTTAGGGGCAGCGGAACTACCGGTAGCTATTATGGCTTCAATAACACTTGTACATGAGAGAGTATCACTTTTGCAATTGTTTGGTGTTTTTTGTATTTTGATTGGAGTTTTTATACCCCAGGCCCTAATTATGCAAAAAGAAAAGAAGCAAAGTATAAAACAAGGTACAGTAAGTGTTTACAAAGAAAAAAGCAACTTACCATTAGATTAAAATAATTTGAAAATACCTAGAAATATAGAAAACAAAATATAATGGCTTTTAATTCTATTTGTTGGAAGCTTTTATTTTGTTGAGGTATTAAGAAAATAAAAAGGAGCAAAAAAATCGCTCCTTTTTATTTTAAATTCTATGAAACAGCATTAATTTGATTTTAGAGTGTTTTTAGGTTAATGAAAAAGATAATTCTTTCAAAAATAAAGATTATTCTATAGCTATTTTAATGTGTTTCAAGTGATGAGTTTAAAACTTATAACCATCAAATACTTTTATACCTTCTTCATTTAATATTCCTTCAACTACTACAGGTTTTTGAGGACTTTTTTCAAATATTTCCTTGCAGGAAACCATAATATTACTACCAGCTAGTTTTGCTAATTGATCATGAGATACACTATATACTATTTTCCCTAGATTTGACCAAACCATGGCACCTGAGCACATTACACAAGGTTCACAACTTGTATACAGTATATATTCACTTAAATTAGAAATATTATTTTCTGAACAAAATGTTCTAATAAGCCCAATTTCCGCATGATGTGTAGGATCACTGAAAGTATGTATTTTATTTTCACAAACCATCACTATCTTATCATTTTTAACTAAAATGGCTCCAAACGGTTCATTTCCTTCTTTTCTTGCCTGTAAAGCGATTTCTATCGCTTTTTTCATAAAGTATTCATCATTTTTTAACATCCTATAAAACCTCCAGTGAAATAAAACTTATATTTTATATTCCTTAATAGGCAATAGATTTGTACAAATGAAATATTCTTGTTTTTTTCCTTTTTATAAGCTATTTGGCAGTTTTTTATTTAAGTTTCATAATAATTTACGTTTAAACAAAATTAAATGTTTTAATTACTATATTTCTTTTATAATGTTTTTAACTAATTCAATAAACTTTGTTCTTGTTTTGCCTGCTACTACAATGACTTCATTATGACTTAATGGCTGATCCAAGATTCCACAGGCCATGTTTGTTAAGCAAGAAATGCCCAGTACTTTCATGCCTCCATGAATAGCAACAAGTGCTTCTGGAACGGTTGACATTCCTACAGCATCCGCTCCTAACGTACGAATCATGCGAATCTCAGCAGGCGTTTCATATGCTGGTCCGCTCCACCAAGCATAGACACCTTGTTGTAAGGTAATATTTTTTTCTTCAGCTACCTTAAGAGCAATCTTGCATAAATCAAGATTATATACCTGTGATACATCTGGGAAACGTGTTCCCAGTTCTTCATTATTCGGTCCAATTAATGGATTTGTACCAACTAAATTAATATGATCCGTAATTAACATTAAATCTCCTGGCTTAAACTTTGTATTTATTGCGCCACAAGCATTGGTAATAATAAGTTTTTCTACACCTAAGGCTTTCATTACACGCACAGGGAAAGTAACTTGATCTAAGGAAAAACCCTCATAATAATGAAAACGTCCTTTCATAGCTATTACAGTCTGTCCCTTTAAATTTCCAATTATTAATTCATTTGCATGGCCAACTGCTTCAGATTTTGCAAAATGAGGAATCTCACTATATGGAATTGTGACAGGCGTTTCAATTTCATCAGCAAGAGTTCCTAATCCTGATCCTAAAATCATTCCAATTATTGGGCGATAGTCCATTTGGCTTAAAATAAAATCTCTAGCTTCAAAAATATTTTGTAGCTTTTGCATCAATACTTCCTCCTTAAAAATAAAATATCATGAAAAAAAATATATAGTTATGTAAATACTATTTTTCAAAATCTGAAATTACTAACAGTTTAATTGATGCATTGGTTATTGTAAATAGACTATAAATAAATTTGATTAAAAGTTGAGGTGTGAACTTGTGATTTTAAATGAAAATTAATGATTTATGGTTACTTTTTTTCAAACATAAAAAAAGTTGCGGGTTATCTGCTTCTTTTTTTAAAATAAATCAGATAGAATATAAATAAATTACTAAATGAAAATTGGAGGAAATACATGATTAAGGAATTTGTTGGATTAACATCACCAAAAATTAAAAGCCTTAAAAATTTATATAGTTTAGTTCGTAAATTGGGGCCTGTAAGGATAAATACCCTAACTGAAATGACTGGATATAAGCATGTAACTTGTGCACGTTTATTAGAAGAACTTGTACATGAGGGCCTTATTTATGATAGCGGGATTGGTGAATCGAGTGGTGGAAGAAAGCCGTTGATGTATGTTATTAAACCAGACGCATATTTTTTAATTGGAGTTGAAATCACTGGATTGTACACAACAGTGTTGCTTCTTAACCTAAATCTAGATATCTTACGAACTGAAAAACTAAAGATGGATTCACAATGTACTGGAGAATACACATTAAATTTTGTGTCGCGATGTATCGAGGAGTTAATAGTTAAAGAGAACATCCCAAAAGAGAAATTACTAGGGATTGGAGTTGGAGTTATTGATCCAATAGATCAAGAGCAAGGAATTATTTTAAATTCGGAACTATTTCCGGCGGGGGGATGGGAAGGCCTGAATATTATAAAATATTTGGAAGAAAAAAATAAAACCTATGTATGCTTAAATAATGGTACCAATTTAGCAGCTCTTGCCGAATACCGCAATAATTATTGGAAAGAAACTGACAATTTAGTTTTTGTTTCAAATGATATAGGGATTCGCTGTGGTACCATCTTACATGGGAATTTAGTTAGTAATAAAAATGAAATGGCAGAAGCTTTTGGACATACCATAGTTGATTTGCATGGGCGTCGTTGCTCTTGTGGCGCATATGGTTGCCTACATGCATATAGTAGCTTACCGGCTATTCGAAATGAAATAATTCGTCGTCTGAAACGTGGGACTGTTTCATGTCTTCAGGAAAAAGTTAAAGATGTAGAAGAAATAAATTTTCATCATATTTTGCAGGCACTGGAGAAAGAAGATACCCTTTGCCTTGAGGTTATAAAAGATGCTGCTTTTTATTTTGGTGTGGGACTTAGTAATCTAATATTGTTACTACGTCCGGATGTAGTAATTTGTGGCGGGACTTTGGTGCCTAAACCTCTATTTTACGAAGTAGTTTCCGAAACAGCAAACAAGCGTTTAATGCATCTTTCTAATAACCATGTTTCAATTAATAAATCAAACACTGCGTATAATATCGTAGCTCAGGGAGCAGGATGTATGGTGTTGGATTATTTCACTGAAGACATGCATTCATAGGAGAAAAAAGATGCTTATGAAAGTATTGTTATATTGTTATTAATTTAAAATGGTCTTTAACAGAAGTTTTAATATACTTAAGAATTATGTACTTTACAAAATAAGATTAAAATTTTAAATTTAATCTTATTTTGTAAAGTACTTTTAGTTTTGGATTAATTATGAACTTAAAGTTTATTAACCATAAATGTATATAAGTTTTATAATGGAAATGTGAGCACTGACGAACATAATAGGATATTTTATACTGATTATTTATTTTTATTTAGTAAATTCAGTACCTGTTCACTTACTGTGAACATAGGTGAAATGTTATTTTTGGATAACGAAAGAGCATAAGCACCTTCGATCCATGCTTGAATGGCTACTCCTAGCTGCTGGGCTTCTTCAGGATCATAACCAGAGGACATTAGTTTATTAGCATATACTTGTATCCAATCTTCATACACTTTTTCACAAGCTTGGCGTAATATTTCACTTGAGGCCCATACCTCTCTAGAAATTGCCACCAATGATATATCAGTAGTTTCTTTTTCTCGTTCCATCATTCCAAGTGCTTTCTTCCTAATATGATGATGAATAGCTGAAGCAGCATCTTCATGTGATGCTAGCGAATTTTCAATATATTTCTTTATATTTTCACCAGTTCTTTTTATGGCTTCTTCCGCTAATTGTTCTTTTCCTCTTGGAAAATAATAATAGATAGAGCCTCGAGGAGCATTACTTTCCTTTGTAATCTGACTTAAACTTGTTGCATGATATCCTTGTCTACGGAATAATTTAGATGCTGCACTTAGCAATTTATCTTTAGTATTGGGTTCTTTCATAAAATTCATCCTTTTCGTGTCAAATATGTTTCAGTTGACCATTCGGTATAATCTTATCAAGATTACTTAAAACGTTCAATAAAAACGATGTAAAGAGCAATGAAATAAAATTTAAAAATAATAAGTCATATCAATAAACAAAAGAAAAATTATTTTCTAATATATAAAAGGCTACTCCTTGTACGTAGAAAATATACCCACTGGTCAAGATGCAGTTGACAGGAAAAATTACTAAGGGTAGAATGAAAATCGGTTTAATACAGGAAAGGCAAATGGAACGTTCTATTCATTTATCGGTATTCCTAGGATAAAGCTATCTACTTAAAAATAATCTTCTTTAATTAGAAAGATGAATTTAACTCCATGGATTATACCGACCGGTCAACATTTTGTTGACAAATTAAATTACTGAGAGTAGAATGAAAATCGGTTTAATACAGGAAAATAAATTGCTTACTTTTCACTCAATAAGGACAGTAGCAAACAAATCGAACGTTTTTACTTCATAAACTCAGATTTACTAATGGAGGTTCATTAAATTAAAAAATGAGAAATTCACTCTAAAATCTAAAGATTGGTCTTCTCATAAGATGATTATACCGACCGGTCAATATGTAATCTATTGAAGTAAAACACAATTAAATTTGTTAATAGAAAGGGGAGATAAATTTTATAACCTTAAAGCGTGATACCGATTAAACCAATATAAGTTCTGTATATTTAAGGATGTAAAGATTAAAACAACACAGAAGAAAGAGGGTATCTTATTGTATATAAAGATAATTTCCTTTAATTATTATACCGACTGGTCAATATAAAGTTAGTTTTTATAGAATGAATATCAAAATGGGCTGGACAATAAGATACCATGAACCCTTCGATACTAAAATTTAAAAATAAATTTAAAGGAGCTAAAAATATGTCTAGTACTTCATCTAATCGACTTCCATGGTTAGGATTATTAGCCTTAGCTATGGCAGGATTTATTGCAATTATGACTGAAACTCTTCCTGCGGGTTTACTACCCCAAATTAAAGATGGACTGCACATTTCAGAATCTATGGCTGGGCAGCTTGTTACTGCATACGGAATTGGTTCATTAGTTGCTGCAATTCCACTTGCATTGGCTACCAGTGGGTGGCGTCGTCGGCCACTTTTGCTTGTGACAATTTTGGTTTTTCTAATATTCAATACAGTAACTGCATTATCATCAAATTATATTTTAACGCTAGTTGCTCGATTCTTCTGTGGAGTAGCTGCTGGTGTTTTATGGGGGATGATTGCTGGTTACGCCCTACGCATGGTACCCGAACAGCTTAAGGGACGAGGAATGGCCGTAGCTTTAGTTGGAACACCAATTGCTTTATCTTTCGGAGTTCCTGCTGGTACACTTCTTGGATCTATTATGAGTTGGCGTTTAATATTTGGAATTATGTCTCTACTGTCTATTGTTCTGATAGGATGGGTGCTTTGGAAAGTACCTGATTATCCTGGACAAGCATCTGGTAAACGAATTTCTATTTCTAAAGTGTTATTTACACCAGGAGTAAGCTCAATCCTGTTTGTTATTTTCACATGGATGTTAGCTCATAATATTTTATATACCTATATTGCTCCATTCTTAACTGAATCAGGTCTTGGGCAGTACGTTGGATTAATTTTACTTGTTTTTGGGCTTGCATCACTAGTAGGTCTTTGGATTATTGGCATGTTAGTTGATCGCTGGTTACGTTTATTAGTGTTAATTAGTCTTGCAAGTTTTGCAGCGACTTCTCTTGTATTAGCTATTGCTGGTACCTACAGTATAGTTATCTTTTTATCTGTTGCTTTATGGGGACTTACATTTGGCGGTGCAGCGACACTGTTACAGACAGCCCTTGCTCAAGCTGCTGGTGAAGAAGCTGTAGACATCGCTATGCCAATGAGTGCAACAGTTTGGAATTTGGCAATTGCAGGGGGCGGAATATTAGGAGGTATAATTCTTGATACTTTGGGTGTCACATTTATTCCTTGGACACTTCTCATTATTATTCTCCTTGCGTTACTTGTTGCATGGGGAGCGAAAAAACACGGATTCCGTTCGGTTCGTCGTTAATTATGTATAACAGATGAATTTAATGGGGTAGAAGGTGTTAATTAAATTTGTTAATCGGAGAGCCGGAATTTTCTTGTTTCAAGAAAATCCGGCTTTCTCGTTATGAAAAATGTCCAAGTTTAAAGTTAGCTTTAGTTAGCTAGATGCTTTTAAGTGAAGAATTTAAGAACTATAAATAGTTGAGGGGAAAATCAAATGGAAAATAACAGAAATTCAGTTTGGCTACTTTTAACATTTTGCGCTTTGTCATTACTAGCTGCAATGAACTCTGTTTTATTTAATGTAGCTTTATCACATATTTCTAAAGATTTATCCGTTAATCCATCTCAAGTAAGTTGGATTGCAGTTGGATATTCAATGGTCGTAGCAATTGGATCTGTTACGTATGGAAAATTGGCAGATTACATTAGTATAAAAAAGCTTTTAATAATAGGAATTGTTTTATTTAACGTTGGCTCTATTATTGGGTTTATTGAACATAAAACGTATATCATTGTTATTTTTGCTAGGTTGTTGCAAGCAAGTGGTGGTTCAGCTTTTATTACTTTGGTTATGGTTTCAATAGGGAAAATGATAGAACCGACAAAACGCCCTGGAGCTTTTGCATTAATCAGTATTGCTATTGCTTTGGCTCTTGGCATTGGCCCATTAGTTGGAGGAACTATAACTAATTTCTTTGGTTGGCATTATTTATTCTTGTTAATGGTTATCAGTATTTTATGTATTTGGTTACTTTTGAGATTTATGCCAAGTGAAACAAGAAACTTTGAACCAATTCATTTTGATTTTATTGGTTCTTTATTGTTGTTTGCTTTCATTGCTACTTTTTTATTGGGTGTAAACATTAACGGAATGCTTTTTATTCTTTCTGTAGTTTTTCTTATCTTGTTTGTATTCTGGATGAAAAGAGTCAGATATCCATTCATCGATATTAAATTGTTGAAAAATACAACTTTCCTGAGAGTTATTATAATTGGGTGTATTATTAATGTAGCCCAATTAGCAAATATGTTCCTACTACCTTTGTTATTAGCAAACAAGTATCAACAAACACCGTTTTCTATTGGAGTTATTTTGTTCTTTGTTTCTTTATTTAGTATTTTATCCAGTTTTTTAACAGGTAAAATATTACCAAAATACGGAAACGTTAAAATAATTTACATTGCATCTTTTGTAATGATTACAGGTTTTCTTATACTTGGTTTCCTTTCAAACACGAACATTCATGTAATTACATTAGCTGTAATATTAGTATCAATTGGTTATTCTCCCATTCAAGTTTCATTAAATTCACTTGTTCCACTAACACTACACGCCGAGGAAATTGGATTAGGTCTTGGAGTATATAATGTATCTAATTTTATAGGAATGGCATTTGGTCCAGCTCTATCAAGTAAAATTATAGTACTTACAAACAGTTACGGGTTCAATTTTATTCTCATCGCCTTTTTTGTGTCTGTAAACTTTTTATTACTTTATAAACTACCATTTAATCAGCGAAAAACAACATAATGTTAGTCAAACCATAAGGTGTTTGTATAGTGTTGAAGAGGTGGCAGAAGAACATGACAGGCTTTGATAATATATCTTGTACGTAGTTAACATGTAGTTTATAATAAAACTTTTTTAGCGAAGGTTGGATTCTGATAAAAACTTCAAAACAATTTATTTTAACTAATAGTTTATTTACAAAAAAATCATCAGTTCCCTATATAAAGGGAACTGATGATTTTTTTTTGATAATTTTTCATTATCTGAAGGGCAGAAAAATTATGCTTTAATTAAATCTAATAAGTTGTTAGACATAGTTAAAATTTGCTCACTTTGCATTTGCATGCGTAGAGTAACTTGGATACCATTACGAGCATTCATTAGTATTTCAGCTAATTCATAACTAGATTTTGTATTAGTAATTTCACCATTTTTTTGTCCTTGACTAACTACATTAGCTATAAGAGTTATGTAATCTCTAAACATCGTTTGTGCCTCATTAGCAATTTCAGAATCATTATTTGAGAATTCATTTATCGTATTTACCAACATACAACCTTGAGGTAAATCATCATCATTTTGATTCCAAGTTAGAAACTGTTTTAAAGTTTCAATCTTTGATGTATTTTGAGCTTCTTTTGTCTCTAAAAACTGAATGCGTTCTCCAATTTTCATATCATAATAAATGTGAAGCGTTCGAAGGAATATTGTGCGTTTATCTCCGAATGCGTTATATAGGCTTTGCTTTTTCACACCACTTGTCTTGACGATATCTTCTAGAGAGGTTTGATAGTAACCTTGTTGCCAAAATAACAACATAATTTTTTCAAGGGTTTTATCCGTATCGAATGCTTTTCTTCTACTCATTAAACAATTCTCCTCTAATAATGAAGGGTTTCTGATATTTATCCACTAATTGTATCATTCAAAAACATAATAGCAAACTTCCCAGCTATTTCTTATCGATATTTAATTGGGTTACAAAAATAAATTTCATAACAGTTATTGTAATGACCTATAAGCTATAAGCTAAATTATTGGTACTTTTAATTTAGAAATCATTTATATAATATTGTTTTAAAAGTTGTTAAATAAATGGATTAAATTTATTTTTCTTGACTGGACAGTCAAGAAAGGTGTAGGATGAGTTTATCGATTTTTACCATCCAGTCAAAAAAGGGAGGTCATAACATGAAATGAAAATGAAAAGATTTCCTTAAACTAAAAGTAGTCCGAACGGAATTAAAAATTAAATTACATTGTTATGTAATTAAAATGGGGATGGAATAGGATGGGGAGAGAAGTACTTTTCATAAGAAAAAGCATTAAATTTAATGCCGAAGGTACAACTTTAAGAGGATGGTTATACTTACCGTTAACAAGTAATAAAGAAAAGAAACCAATAGTTGTTATGGCACATGGGTATGCAGGAGTAAAAGAAATGCATTTAGATCGATATGCGGAACAATTCTCAAAAGCAGGCTTAGCGGTTTTAGTCTTTGATCATAGGAATTTTGGTGAAAGTGATGGAATGCCACGTCAAGAAATAAATCCTTGGCAACAAATTGAAGATTATCGTCACGCTATTACTTTCGCAAGTACAATTCCCGAAATAGATAATGATCTAATTGGAGTTTGGGGTACAAGTTATAGTGGTGGGCACGTTTTAGTTGTAGGCGCAACTGATAAGCGGGTTAAATGTGTTGTTGCTCAAGTACCAACTATTAGTGGTTCTGAAACAGCTATTAGAAGAGCTAATGGAGACGTATTATCAGAACTACTAACTCAATTTTCAGAGGATAGAAAAAGTAGACAGAAGGGAAAACACCCCACATATTATTCTGTAATTCCCAGTGAGGAATTACCAAGTGCAGTTTATAAAACAAATGATGCAATTGACTTTTACACTCAAAGTAGTAAGGAGGCCAAGAATTTCATTAATAAAGTAACATTACGATCTGTAGAGCTATCCAGAGGTTATGAACCAGGGCACTATATCTCTAAGATAAGTCCAACACCTCTTTTGCTATTAATAGCCGAAAATGACAATATAACTCACACTGATCTAGCATTAGCAGCCTATGAAAAAGCTTTACAACCTAAGCAACTTATATTGTTACCAGGGGACCATTTTGATCCATATATTAAATATTTCGAACTCTCATGCAAATCAGCTATGGATTGGTTTTTAGTTCATTTGTTAAAATAACTCTATTTATATTATCAAAAAAGCCTTTTACTAAATCTAAAAAATACCCAATTTAGATCCAATGAAAAGCCATTTTCTTGTTTAATAAAACCGTTAATAAAATTGCGTCATATATTAAAAATTAAAATAAAAGTGAATTGAAGCTGGAGGAAACAAAACATGGGTAAGCTAACAAACAAAAATAATGAACAGGTTATTAACGCTTGGGAAAAAGCTTTTGCTGAGAAGTCTCCAAATGCTTTTGCTGAAGCATTATCAGAAAATGTAATACTTGAAGCTGCAGTTTTATATTGCCCTATTTTGGGGCGTGAGAAGGTTAAAAAAGTGATGTCTGCAGCTAGTAATATTTATGATAGTGTAACTTTTACAAACTATGCTTATACGGATTTTAAGCAATATATCGAATGGGAGGCGAAAGCTTTTGGAGATGTCATGCTTGCAGGGATTACTATCCTTACTCGAAATCATGATAATTCCATAAGTCATATTGCCATTAATCATCGACCTTTAGGAAATGGATTGCGTTTTTCAGCTGTACTTGGGGAGCGCCTTCGAGGTGAGATTGATTCAATTCATTTTTATCAAATTTTAGAACAATAAAGGCTAGGCCGAATGGAGATTTAATAAAATATAAAATTCAGATGAGTTAGGATCTAATTTAATTATAATACCTCACCTTCATCAAAAATATTTTTTGAGTTTTTAGAATGAAACATATAATTAACTAAGTTAATTAATAGAGACGGTAAGCGGTTGGATTCCACTAAATCAAAATTAAATATTTATAAGGAGAGAAGGATTATGAATGAAATGCAAGCTAAAAAATCAACTTTAAATTGGAAGGTGCTAGTATCAAAACGTAATAGCGCTACTCGAGATTTACCAGCTGGTAATGAATCATTGATGTGGGTGGCAAATACTGTAACACTTATTTATGGAGAACAAGATGCAGTTCTTGTTGATACATTTCTTACAATTGAGCAAAACCAAAACTTAATCGACTGGATTGCTGAGAGTGGAAAAAACTTAACCACAATTTATATTACCCACGGTCACGGTGATCATTTCTTTGGAATTAAGATGATTTTAGATCGTTTTCCTCAGGCGAAAGCAATTGCAACACCTGATGCGGTAAAGGCAATGCGTGAACAAATTGCACCAGAATATGTAGAAAGCTTTTGGAATAAGCTTTTTCCTGGTCAAGTTCCTACTTCACTTATCACTGCTGAAGAAATTGAAGAGGATGAGTTTTATTTGGAGGGGAACAAATTGGTGGTTGTAAACACTGGATACACTGATACATCTAACACAACTGCTTTACATGTTCCTTCAATTAATTTAGTTGTGGGAGGAGATGCAGTATATAATGATATCCACCTTTATATGGCTGAAACAAATAAACAAACTCGACTTGAGTGGATTACTGTATTAGATAAACTGGAAGCATTAAACCCACTTACAGTAGTTGCAGGACATAAGAAACCTGAAAACGATGATAATCCAAAAATAATTACAGAAACACGAAATTATATACAGGATTTTAACAAGTTAGAAGAAATCACAGCGAGTTCTCAAGAACTCTATGCGAAGATGCTTGAGCTTTATCCAAATAGAGCAAATCCAGGTTCACTTTGGGGATCAGTGAAAGCAGCAAAGGCTAAATAGGAATAAATACCCTATTTAGCAACTGTTTTAATTCTTATGAACAAAACTAAAAATTTTTATACTTCTTTAGTTTTTTCAATATAAACCTATAGCAAGTAAATACATTCATTTTAGCGTTATTTTATAAAATCTGAACTTCAAATATGTGACTTAAAATGATCTAACTCTATTTTTCTTAAAAGGAGATTTTAGCTATGAAAGATGTGTCTTTTAAAAGGCATAGACGATTACGTCAATCTGCAACGATACGTGCAATGGTAAGAGAGAACCATTTACATAAAGATGACTTCATTTACCCTATTTTCGTTATTTCGGGTAATAATATAAAAAATGAGATACCTTCTATGCCAGGGATATTTCAATTTTCTATTGACCGTCTAAGTGAAGAAGTAGATTCTGTAAGATCATTAGGTATATCAGCTATAATTCTTTTTGGTATACCTGCTAAAAAAGATGACATGGGATCCCAAGCATATCATAATCATGGGATCGTACAGGAGGCAATAAGATTCTTAAAGAAAAATTATTCTGAACTTATCGTAATTGCGGATACTTGTTTATGTGAATACACCTCACATGGGCATTGTGGAGTATTAAATGATAAAAAAGAAGTTTCAAATGATTTGTCTTTAAAATTATTAGGGAAAACCGCTATTTCTCAAGCCCAAGCAGGTGTTGATATTATTGCTCCTTCTAATATGATGGATGGATGTGTGATAGCTATTCGTAAAGCGCTAGATAATGCTGGTTTTGAGAATATCCCAATTATGTCCTATGCAGTGAAATATGCATCAGCCTACTATGGGCCATTCCGTGAAGCGGCGGCTTCTATACCACAATTTGGTGATCGTAAAACGTATCAAATGGACCCAGCCAATCGCTTAGAAGCTATACGTGAAACAAATTCTGATTTGGCGGAAGGTACAGAATTCTTAATTGTCAAACCATCGCTTGCCTACTTAGATATTGTTAGAGATGTCCGTGATAACTATCATTTACCAGTGGTGGCATACAACACTAGTGGTGAATATGCAATGGTCAAAGCAGCCGCACTTAATGGTTGGATTAATGAAAAAGAACTTGTTTTAGAAACATTAATTGGAATGAAGCGTGCTGGTGCAGATTTAATTATTACATATCACGCTAAAGAAGTGGCGGGATGGATAACAAAAAGATAATTAAAAACAAAGTATGATTTAATAATTCAAACGTAAAAAGGAAAAGTAGTTTGAAAGAGAATCTATTAAACCTAGTATTTTTAAATCAAATTCCTCAACAAATTAATTTGTTGAGGAATTTGATTTAAAGTATTTATATTTTATAAAATATAGGCTTTTATGACTACGATTTAATATTTCTAATTTTAAAATGTCCATTATATTCTAAATGCTTCCGAAGAGTTAACTTTATTAGATATCAGAAAAATCGATAATAAACTTTGCTTATTTCAATTTAACTAATAATTGAATGTGTACTATAATAACCCCACAAGTATTAAATAATTTTTAAATATGTAATTATTTTTGCTAATACTTTATAAGAAAGGAACATATAGATGAATTTTAGTGCTTTTTTCACTTACCTGTTTATTATCGCATTCACCCCAGGGCCAAATAATATAATGGCCATGGACGTTGCTAGAAAAAAAGGTTTAAAAAAGCTATGAACTTTAATG
>Ga0209025_1001985_pt1 | contig 23473 bp, 24 predicted proteins | sample AraplaMF_Col_mLB_FD_184256 | JGI IMG/M metagenome (GOLD analysis project Ga0209025, IMG submission 184256) | Arabidopsis root microbial communities from the University of North Carolina, USA - plate scrape MF_Col_mLB (SPAdes) (version 2) | ecosystem: Host-associated > Plants > Roots > Endosphere... | reverse complement strand
TATCTGAAGTAAAGAAAGAAGAAGAAGTATCTGAAGTAAAGAAAGAAGAGGAAGTATCTGAAGTAAAGAAAGAAGAAGAAGTATCTGAAGTAAAGAAAGAAGAAGAAGTATCTAAAGTAAAGAAAGAAAAGGAAGTATCTGAAGTAAAGAAAGAAAATGCAACATCTGAATCACAAATAGAACCATCAGTGCGTTCAATGGTAGTGAAAACACCATTTTCTATTATTTCTGAAGTGTCTAGTTTTAAAGTGTTTCCAAAAATAAACATAAAAAATCAAGAAGCGTTTGTTTTTCAAAATGAAAAAGATGTAGGTAGGCGTGAATTAGATTCTAAGTTATTAACTACAGTACAACAGTATCATTCGGAGGCTTATTGTGAAATAGTTTCTTTTAATCTTCATGAAAAGAGAGTGCTTATGGAATTATATAATAAAAAAGTCATAGGGAATATTGAAGAGAATAAGGTAGAGACATCTTCATGGACCCCTATACATAGCATAATATTAGAGGGTAAAAATGAAGGAGAAGTAAATAATGTTATAACAGCCAAGCTACCAATAGAAATAGGAAAATATAAAGGTGAAATTATTTTACGAGAAAAAGTTGTATTTAAAGAAAAAGTCATAGGAATAAAAGAGGTGGAACAGGAGATTGTTTTGACAAAAACTGAATTCTTAGTGCCAAAAGTAATAAAAAATGGACAAAATACATTTACAGTTGAAAAAGGGAGCTTATTTGTAGAAGGCTATATTTATCAATGTATTGAATACATATCAGAACAAAGTACATTTCATAATAATATGTATCAATTAATGCAAAATATTGTACTGGAATTAGTCGTTCAAGTAATACAAGAACAGGAAGTACAAGTACGAATGAAATAAAAATGAATATATTCCCTAAATGCTACAAATGGTTTTCCCTCAATAAATTCAGTGTAATATTTATGAAGACTAATTTTTGCTAACGGGGATAGTTACTTTATTATATGAATCTATTTAGGTCTATGAAAAAATAAGTGCTAACATGTTTGAAAACAAACTTACTAACACTTATTAAAAACAGACATAAAATTTGGATTATATGTGGTTTGATTTAAGAATTTAATAAAAAAATTGATAATTACTTGCTATAAACTGATGTGTAAAATAAAGTGTATTCACTTCTTTTTTACAAGACTCTCAACTTGAATAGTAATACATGTTTATCATAATTTTCTAAACACCAATTATATTTTTTTAGAATAATTGGATGGACAACTTCTTTCGTCATATCAACATCAATAAAGCCATATGTTTTATAAAAACTTTCTAGTTCTTCAAAAGGAATACAAAATACGTTTTGTATTTCTAATGCTTTCGCAGTCTGTACTAAGAATGAAACAAGTTTCTTAGCTAATTGTAGACCTCTAAATTGAGGGAGAATAAAAATCCCACCCATTTCTAAAGTATTTTCATCTAGTTGGACTAATCGTCCAACACCTGCATACTCATTGTTGTATGTAATGATTGCAACTTTATCTCTCTCTAAATCACTTTGTACAAATCCTATCGATTCATATTGATTATTAATCCATTCTAGGTCATTAGATGTAGCTAGTTGAATACTCATATGCATCCTCCTTTGGAAAACTTGCGTTATTTTCATTATATTGAATATAATATCAGGAAAAAAGTAGTTGGAATCGCATGATTTCCAATTACTGTTCAAGTTTTGAAGAATAGTGCATACAATATAAAGTCTTTTCCTTTCTTCATTTAAGTTTTACGTATATAATTTAAAAGTACTATTTTTATTTTATATTTTTTATATTTATAACAGAATAGAGGTTTAAAAATGGGTGTTAAAATCATTACGGATAGTGCGGCGGATTTACCGGTAGAATTGCTGCAAGCATATGATATTGATTTAATTCCACTCCGTGTATATGATGAAGCAGAAACAGAGTATTTAGATGGAGTTACATTAGAGTCAGTTACATTATTGCAAAAAATGAGAGAAGGCGCAGTTTATAGAACGTCATTGCCTTCACTTGAAACTTTCCAAGAAAAATTTGTTTCTTATGCAAAAGAAGGTAATCCTTGTATATATTTAGCTTTTTCATCTGAACTGTCTGGTACATATCAATCGTCAGTTGTTATTAAAGAAGAAGTGAAAGAAACTTATGCTGATTTAGATTTAGAAATTATCGATACAAAATGTGCTTCGCTTGGTCAAGGGCTTGTCGTTTTAGAAGCTGCTAAAATGGCGAAAGACGGCGCATCAAAAGAAGATATTTTAAAACGTGTTGATTTTCTAATGAATCATATGGAACATATCTTCACTGTAGCTGACTTGCAGTACCTTGTTAGAGGTGGACGTTTAAGTAAAGTAGCAGGTTTTATCGGTGGGTTACTAAACATTAAGCCGATCTTAAACGTAGAAGAAGGAAAGCTTGTACCACTTGAAAAGGTACGTGGGAAAAAGAAAGTCCTTGGCCGAATTGTAGATATTATGGAAGAGCGCGGAAAAGACCTTAAAGGTCAAACAATCGCTATGACTCATGGTGACGACTTAGAAACAGCTGAAGCATTAAAAGTATTAATTACGGATAGATTTGGCTGTGAAGTGTTTATCGTAAATACAATTGGTGCAGCAATTGGAGCACATACAGGACCTGGCGTTATAACGTTATTTTTCTTAAATGAAGTAGAGTAAAGGATTGATCTTTTGATCAATCCTTTTTTAATTCTAATATAATTGTTTTATGCGGATGAAAAATATGTAATTTTATATTAGTTAGTAACTTTCTTTTTAGTAGGTATGAAGGTAGATAGGAAACCAGTGAAGGCTAGTATGAAACCAAATGTTTCAGTATCATCAACTACTAAACCATTGTTCCACTGATAAAGGAAGGATGCTAGCAATAAAAGAGTAGCAGCGCCTCCAACATATCTTGCCATTTTTCGTGTTGAATCTTTTTTTGTTTTTACAATCATATTTGTCATCCTTTCATATTTACTAAATAATTCGATAAACTAATTTCTAGGATGTGATATTGATAATTCATCTATTGAGCTCACTTAATTTATTTTCATTTACAATAGATGTCTTCCATGTACTAGGTAAATATAATTAACCATTCGATCTATTTTAAGAATGATAGTTTACATGTAGTTAAATCCTTTTCATTAAGTTTATCGTAATTCAAGTATATGGCGCTGTCCTTGTTAATAACAAGTAGTAAAATTGTATGAAAAAAGTGGGCAAAAACCTTAAATTTAAACCATTAAATTTAACAAGCTATCTAGTAATAATCATAATATGAATGTAAAATTAAAATGAATGATACATTTTTTTACATTTGTGAAATTGTATATTTTATTTAGTATGAAAAATATGTAGATACATAATGACTTAATTAGTAAAAAGCATGAAAAGGTTAATTAGGGAGAGAAAAAGATGGAAATAGGGGAACGTATTCGGCAAGTTCGTATGCAGAAAGGATTGACACAGGTGGAGCTCGTATCAGAAATATGCTCAGTAACCTATTTAAGTAGAATTGAGAGTGGGAAAATCAAACCATCATCTTCTTTTTTAAAACAAGTTTCTAAGAAGCTGGTTGTTGATTGCGATTTTCTCATAGATGGCAATTACGAGGAGATAAAGCTTACTATTCTTGAAATATGTAATAAATATAAAAAAGATAAAATTATAACTGAAGCTGAATTATCTTTGTTAGAATTATACGTTCGTGAAGTGGATTCAATCCCTTTATTATTAAAGGTATATGGGGTACTTATATACTATCATGCCCGACAAAAAAACGTTTTGCATGTAAAGTCGCTTATAGATCAAGCTTCGCAAATGATACCAAGTCAGGTCGAACTACAAGATCCAGAAGATTATATTTATTACTTAAAAGCTCGAGGTTTATATTTTTATAATAAACAAGACTAGATTGCTGCGCATGATATTTATGTACAGGCAGAGAGTTTACTTGGTGTAGAAGAAACTGAACAACATGGTCATATATACTATAATTTATGTCATGTATATAAGGAGCTTTATAAAGATAAAAGTATTAGTCGTTTGTATGCCTTAAAAACTTACAACGTATACAGAAAAAATGGTATGCAGAAAAACGTAATAAATACACTTTTAACGCTTGCAATATTGTATATTATGGATGAGTTATATGAAAAGGCACTTGAAATTTTACAGCAAGTAGAAAAAAGTTTGGCTATTAATGGTGATTCAAAGTATTTACCTATAATTTCTTATGATTACGGGAAAATTTATCAAGGTTTGAAAGACTATACGAATGCCATTAAATACTACGAAAAAACTTTGGAATTAAGTGAATTTTTATCACAGAAAGATCAAAAAGTTTATGCGTTACGAAACATGTTGGAGATTTACATAGAACTTAAAGATTGGAAAAATGTTAATAAAGTTATGAATGAAGCATTTCATTTTTTATCGATTTATGACGTACCAATTGCATATGTCCAACTATATGGTTTGAAAGCTAAAGTATTCAAAATACGTGGAGATTATTATGAATATGAAAAAAATATGCAAAAAGCAATTGAAGTAGGAGTAGAAAAAAACCAACAGCGTTTAGTTGCTGAATTATCCTATGAATTAGGTAACTTTTATAATGAAAATCGCTCTTATAAATTATCTGCGAAATTTTATAAAATATCAGTTGAAAATAAAATGGATTTATAAAGAAGTTTAGCCAAAATTCTTATAAATTGTAAAGGGTTATCCAAAAGAGTAGGGTATTTTATACCTTTTGGATAGCCTCTTTTTATTACTATTCTATAATTACTGGTCGATAAGGTATCGGTGAAGATAAAATCATCGAAGTTTTTACTGTACCAAATGGTATAACGATATCAATTAATTCCTCTAATTCTTTCATTGAGTGAACCGCTACTCTTAAGTAATAGCTACTTTCACCTGTCACCCGGTGACATTCAAGTATTCTATGTTCTTCGTATATTTTCTCCTCAAATTTTTTGCAGGGAATCTTTAAATTTTCGATTCTTAAAAATGCTTGAATTGATTTTCCAACTGCATCTAATGATATCCGAGCCGTATATTTCTCAAGTATTCCAGTATCTTGTAATCTCTTTAGTCTTTCTGTAACACTAGGGCGGCTGAGGTGTAAGTGTTCGGTCATTTCTGTAATTGTCATTCTGGCATCTTCTTGTAGTAATAGCGTTATTTTCTTATCAATTTCATCCATGAATTATGCTCCTTTGCAAAATTGAAAGTAAATTTCTGAAATAAATACATAATATAAAATCTCATGTTAAATTACATACACTTTTGTATATTGAATAGACTGATAACTTTCTATAATTAAAATATAAATGGAGGTGCATGTAATGTCTAATCATTTTGATGAAACAATTTCTATTACAAAAGGAACAGCCTTATACGTCGGAGCGGTTTTAGGATCGGGAATTCTTATATTACCTGGTATGACAGCAAGTGTAGCAGAAGGGAATGCGCTTGTTTCTTGGCTTGTTATGATATTACTTAGTATTCCACTTGCATTCACATTCGCTTTTTTATCGATTGAGCATCCGAGTGCAGGTGGAATTGCTACTTTTTCAGAAAAGGCTTTCGGTAAAAATATAGGTGCTATTATAGGCTGGTGTTTTTTTATTGCGGGTAGCGTTGGGCAAATCGTTGTCTCAATGACTGGTGGAATGTATATAGTGAAAGTGTTTGCTTTATCATCACATTTATCGTACGTTATAGCGCTTATTATTTTAAGTATTTCAATTGGTTTCAATTTATACGGGTTAAAAATGAGTGGATTATTTCAAATATGTATTGGTGTATTAACTTTATTTATCTTAATCGTAACAATAATCAGTTCGCTACCTTATATTGAAATGAACAATATAAATGTACATATTTGTATGCAAGAAGTAAATTCAATTTTAGATGCATCTTTATTAATTTTTTGGTCTTTTTTCGGTTGGGAAGCTATTGCAAGTTTAGCTCCAGAATTTAAAACACCTAGAAAAAGAAATATTATTTTATCTACGGGGGTTGCGATTGTTATTATTGGAGTTTTATATATTGGTATTGCATTATCAGTAATTGGAACGAAATCCTATCATATAAATGCTGATAATACTACAGCTCTCGTGCTTGTAATTAAGCAAACATTAGGCGATCAATTTGCATGGTTAATTGGATTTGTAGCTTTTATCATTTGTTTAGGGACAACAAATGCATTTATTGCAAGTATGGGACGCTTAGGTTATTCATTAGGAAAAGAAGAAGTTGCACCGCGGTATTTAGCACATATTAATAAAAAAAGAGAAACACCAACAAATGCAGTAAAAGTTGTAGGTTTTATTGCAATAATAGGTTTGTTAATAAGTTTCGTTTTCCATATTAGCATAGATAAAATTGTTTTAATACCGAATTCGTTAGGAATTGTTACATATATAGTCGGTACTGCGGCTGGAATGAAATTAATAAAGAATAGGTTAGGTAAAATTTTTTCTATAGTAGCTTTTACATGTTGTGTAGTTGTTTACCCTTTTATTGGAGGAGTAATACTGATTCCAGTAGCCGTAGCATTCATGTGCTTATGCTATGTGTGTTTCATTAACGGAAGTAAAGAATATCAATAAGACTTCGCTTTTAGAAATCTAAATATTTAAAGATGTTAAAAATTTACCATTTCTTATATAATTGTGTAGGGAGAACATCTGTAACTATTTGTAAAAATAGGGGGCGGCTATAAAAATGCACGAAATTGCTAGGTGGGATTTAGATCGATTGTATCCAATTGAGGATATTCTAACTCCAATATTGGGTTTGAAAGAACAATATTATGTGACAAAAGATGTAGTGATTCTTTCAAAACTTATACAAGCTATTGAAAAAGCAGAATACTATTTGTATTGCCGATCTGCTGAAGAAAGTGTTGCATCTGAAATTGCTTTATTGACAGTGAAAGTAAAAGAACTAAAAAGTGAAGTGCAGCATTTAATACAACAAAATGAAGTGGAAACTTCCAATAATAGTAACAATGGATTAATAAAAGATGAACTTAATGCGTGGGAAAGTATGTACATACAATTAAGGAATAGGATAGAAATAGAGCACAATGAAAAACAATTATCCTTTGGACAAGCAAATAATATTGCAATGAATAGTGATAATGAAAAGGAAAGATTAGAAGTATTCGAGTTATTAATAAGTGCTTTACATAAGGAAAAAGAAATCTTTGCTACTGTATTGAATCAAATAGGGAGATTGCGTAATACAAAGAGTAATGAATTAGAAGATAGAGAGATTTTAACGCAATCTCTACATGCGAATGGCATTACTGAAACTGTATTATTACAAATGTGGAATGCGACAGAAGAAAACCTTGATACATTAGTAAGTGCTTTAAACGTGTATAAGAAAAGGAAAGCTTCCATTACATGGCATGAACTTATGACAGTAAAAGAAAATAATGAGGCTATTATTCCTTTTTCAGTAGCAGTAAAAAACATATATGATGCACTAAAAAATATAGATGAAGAATTGGCACAGTTCGCACAGAATGCAATAGCAAATGGATGGGTAGATGCTGAACCGAGAGATAATAAACCACCAGGTGGGTTTTGTGCTCCTTTTTTCAGTGAAAAAGAATCCCGTATTTCAATGCGTTATGATGGAACAATTGATAGTGTAAGAGTACTTGCTCATGAACTAGGACACGCTTGGCATTTTTATAATATGAGTTTTGAACAATCTACTTCTTTTTTAGATGATTATTTGCCAATGAGTACAGCTGAATCAGCATCTATTTTCTTTGAAACCGTGCTCATAAATTATCTAATTCAAACAACAGATAGTATAGATATGAAAAAGTCATTGCTTAGTTGGAAAATAAGAAACAGTTTTAATTATGTAATGGCGATTCGAGCATCGTTTGAATTTGAGAAGAATTTTTATGAAAAGTGTAAAGAAAGTTCTGTAAGTGCTGATGAAATTGAGAAGTTATCTATAGCAGCGCAAGAAAAAGCATATGGGAATGCATTATCAGAATATCAGCCGTTTGTTTGGATGAAATATGTTCAGTTTTATATAGCAGATATTCCTTTTTATAATTATCCATACACATTTGGCTATTTAGCTAGTTTTAGTTTATTAGAGATGGCTCAAGAAACTAAAAGTACTTTTCATTCGAAATATAAAGAGTTTTTACGAGAAACTGGAAAAGCTCCAGTGGAAGAGCTTATGAAAAAACATTTTGAAATAGATATAACAAGCTATGAATTTTGGGATAAAGCTTTTAAACAAATTTCTAAAGATATCGATGAATATTTGCAGCTTACGTAAGGGGAGAGTATAGTGGATTACCAGCTTATAAAAGGAATACCTTTTTCAACTTTAGAATACGCAAAAGCTATAAGTTTATTAAAAGGGTGGCTACATGAACAACAAGAGAAACCAAGGTTTGTAGTAACTGCAAATCCTGAAATTGTTATGTCTGCAAAGGAGACAACAGAAAAATCAAAGCAGTTTAAAAAGATGTTACTATCTGCGGATCTAATAACAGCGGATGGGATTGGCGTCATAATTGGCTCGAAAATATTGAAGGGAACTTTGAAAGAACGTGTTACTGGGGCAGATATCACTCATGATTTAATAAAATATTGTAATGACAATGGATACCGTGTCTTTCTTTTTGGAGCCGCACCAGAAAGTAATAAAAAGGCATTATTAAAATTAAATGAGCAGTTCCCAGGAGCACAGTTTAAAGGACAGCATGGATTTGTAAATGTTGAAGAAATAGAAGAAGTAAAAATAAAAATTAAGCAATTCAAGCCGCATTTATTGCTAGTAGGACTAGGTTCACCAAAACAAGAAGAATTCATCTATGAAAACATACAAACATTAAACGTTCCGCTATCTATTGGTATTGGAGGTATGATCGATATAATATCTGGTACTGTAAAAAGAGCACCGGAAATTATGAGGGATACTGGAACCGAATGGCTGTATAGGTTACTCTCACAGCCGAAACGGTTAAAGAGACAACTTGTACTTCCGAAATTTTTATTTTCGGTTATGTCTGAAAGAATTAAAGGGAGTAATTAATGAAGGGGACTACATACATGAACAAAATCGGCATTATCGGAGCAATGCAAATTGAAATAGATTTACTTTTAGAAAAACTAGTTATAAAAGAAGAACAAACAATTGCTGGAATACCTTTTTACGTTGGAGAATTCATGGGAACAGAAGTAATTATTACACGTTCTGGTGTAGGGAAAGTAAATGCAGCCGCATGTACGCAAACATTAATTCATAAATTTGATGTAAATGCTATCATCAATACAGGTGTTGCTGGCGGGTTACATCCGGATGTAAAAGTTGGCGATGTAGTTATTTCAACGAATGTTACCCATCATGATGTAAGTAAAACTCAAATGAAAAACTTATTCCCGTTCCAAGAAGAATTTGTCGCAAGTAAGGAATTAGTTGAGTTAGCACGTAAAGCATGCAATTGTAGTTGTTTACATATTGCGGTTCATGAAGGAAGAATTGTCAGCGGTGAATGTTTTGTTGAAGATTCAAACCTAAAAGCGAAGTTAATAGACGAATTTGCACCGCATTGTACAGAAATGGAAGGTGCAGCAATTGGACATGTTGCCCATATAAATGATATACCGTTTCTCGTTATAAGATGTATTTCAGACAGCGCAGACGATGAAGCACAAGTCTCTTATGATGACTTCGCGAAAACGGCGGCGAATTATTGTTCGGAAATTATCGTTGAGATGCTGAAAAATATATCAAGTAAAACTGTATTGTAATTCAAAAGGAGAGAGTAAAATGTTACAAGCATTAATTTTTGATATGGACGGAACGTTATTTCAAACAGATAAAATTTTAGAATTATCGTTAGATGATACTTTTGATCATTTACGCTCATTGCAATTATGGGATACGGTAACACCTATTGATAAATACCGTGAAATCATGGGTGTGCCTTTACCGAAAGTTTGGGAAGCGTTATTACCAAATCATTCTCTTGAAGTAAGAGAACAAACAGATGCATTTTTTTTAGAAAGATTAATTGAAAACATTAAGAGTGGAAAAGGTGCATTATACCCGAATGTAAAAGAAGTGTTAGCATATATAAAAGAAAATAATTGTTCAATATATATTGCTAGTAATGGTTTAACTGAATATTTACGAGCAATCGTATCTTATTATGCTTTAGATCAATGGGTTACTGAAACATTTAGTATTGAACAAATAAACTCACTTAATAAAAGCGACTTAGTAAAAAGTATTTTGAATAAATATGATGTAAAAGAAGCAGCCGTAGTCGGGGATCGTTTATCTGATATAAATGCAGCTAAAGATAATGGCTTGATTGCGGTTGGATGCAATTTTGATTTTGCACAAGAAGATGAGCTTGCTCAAGCAGATATAGTAATAGATAATTTACTGGAGTTGAAGGGGATATTGCCTGCTGTGCAGAGATAATAAAGGTGTTTAATTTATAATAAAGTCATTTGAAAAATAATATAATTGTTTAAAAATCCTTCTTCCACTAACGAAGTAGATTAGCTCATTAAGGAATTAAAATAAGAACTTGTAGTTTCTGAAGAAATGGAAAATAGAAAGATTTTTTTATTCAAAATAGACACTGTTATTCAGAGATAGATTGAGATTTCAATTCATTTGTGATGCATTAGTAATAGTTTAATTTCTTGAAAATTGAGTAGAGGATTATAAAGTGTGTGTAGTTTTTTGCTAATTTCTATATATATTATTTTACGGAGGAAATATGCTTAAAGATAATTTTAAAATTGGTGATATTCCCGCGGTTTTATGGGGAGATAAAAGTGAAAAAATTTTTATTGCAGTACATGGAAATATGTCAAATAAGGAAGATACAGTTATTCAAATACTAGCTGAAGAAGCTAATCAAAAAGGTTATCAAGTATTAAGCTTTGATTTGCCTGAGCATGGAGAAAGAAAAAATGAAAATACTCCTTGCAAAGTACAGTTTTGTGTTAGGGAATTATCTATCATTATGGATTACGCAAAAGAACATTGGAAAGAAATAAGTGTGTTTGCATGTAGTATCGGATCTTATTTTAGCCTTTTAGCCTATCGAAATGATGTGATAGAAAAGGCATTATTTTTATCACCAGTAGTTAACATGGAACGAATTATCGAAAATATGATGAAATGGTTTAATGTAACACCAGAACTTTTGCAAAAAGAAATGACTATAGAGACACCGATTGATCAAAAATTATATTGGGATTATTTATGCTATGTAAAAGAGCATCCTATTAGTACATGGAATACAGATACATATATTATGTATGGAGCTAAGGATGAACTGTGTGAATTTGAAACTATTAACTATTTTACAAAAAAACATCGTTGTGAATTAGAAGTTATGGAGACAGGTGAACATTATTTTCATACTGAAGAACAGTTAAAGATATTTGAACAGTGGTTACACAAACATATAGATTAACAAATCATATTTTAATTTGAACCTGTTAGAGAAGAATGTTGAATTTATAAACTGATATTATATTTGAGAGACATTATAAATGTAAATGTATTCACTTAAACAAACAAGTGCTTTAGTTCGATAAGAATTAAACAACTTTATTCATGATTTTTGAGTACAAATACCTTTATATGTATAGAAATTAAACAATTAAATTATCGATTTACATCTGAAGTGAAGAATACACCTACTACGAATTGAATAAAGTAACAACCATAAAAATGCTCAGAATAAATGATTCTTGAGCATTTTTATGTATTTTCATAGTAAGGGGGAATTTACTTGAAAGATATACATATTCAACAAATTGAAGATTTAATGATATACGAACACGATTATCTTGTTAAAGAAAGCAAAGACGAAGGATTTCGTTTCCTAATAAAATTAATAAGTGAATATGAAAATAAAATAAACACATTTAGTAAAACTGGAGAATGTTTATATGGTATTTTTCAAGGGGAAAGGCTAATTGGAATAGGAGGGTTAAATGAAGATCCTTATACAGAAAATAATAAGATTGGTAGAGTAAGGAGATTTTATATTGCAAAAGAATACCGAAGGAAAGGATTAGGGAGTTTATTGTTAGTGAGAGTTTTAAGCGATGCGAAAAAACATTTTAATATTGTTGTTTTACATACAGATACAGAACAGGGTGACAAATTTTATACTTCGAGTGGATTTGTGAAAGGGATAAAATATGTAGGAGCGAGCCATTATTTGAACTTATATAAAAGGATGTAGTGAAGCAATATTTATCCCCCTTAACAGAACTTTTGTTCTGTTTCGTGTAGATAGATGGTATAATTTAGTTGAATCTATTATTGGAATGGGGAATTGGATGATGGGAGAAAATAAAATTATTAATGATTTCAATGAATATTCAATTTGGATACATACATTGAAAGGTATGAAAGAGGAATTGTGGGTGGCACCAATATCAGAGGGGAAATGGACTGTTGGCGAAATCGTATCTCATATTATGAACTGGGATGACTATCTATTACGTAAGACATTATCATCAGTGAGAGATGGAAAGGGAATGGAGTTCCCTGATTTTGATACATATAATAAACTAGCATCTAGTTATGCCAAATCGGGTATAACTAAGATGAAACTTCTTGAAGAAGCAAAAGCTAAAAGAGAGTTACTCGTAAAGGAACTTAGATTACTGCATGATGAAAACCTAAAGAAACCTTTAGCAGCCAATGGAGTATCACACTGTCCTCATACGGGAACGCCGTATTCTCTTATATATATTATTAAAGAATTTATAGAGCATGATAATCATCATAAAAGACAGGTTATTCATTTTTTAAATGAAAATGCAGTTGCTAACTGATAAAGAAAGATCCCACAAATGATATTTATGGGATTTTTCTTACATTATAATTTAACATTCATTTCTTTCAATAACCCCTTCGGATCACCTTTCACATAATAAAAATGCGGATTGTTTTCATCATCGTAAAGCATAATATAAGGTTTTTGATTAAGCGGGAGGAGAATAAGTACTTCATCAATTGTTGTATGTAACCATTGATTTGTAATAGAAACTGGTTTAGATAAAGGGATTTTTATCATGTGACCATCTTTTGGAACGACGTTTAAGTTTTTGAATGGGCCAGTAATCGATTTAGCATATTGAACAGCTTCCTTTTGAATAGCTGGATCTAAAGATTGTTTTTGAACGACCATTTCTTTTTGACAATCAAACACTTCAATTTGTTGATTTGTATTTGCGAACACATTTGTTGATAATAAGAAACAAAGAAGAGTAATGATCCCGATTTTTTTAATCATAATACAACACCTCGTTTTTACTATACCCTTAAAATGTTCAAATATTTTTCTGTCACATTGATGTAACAAAGAAGTTGTATAATACAATTGGTTTTTGTTTAAAAGCAATGGAGGATAATGTATGAGAGTATTAATAGCAGATGATGAACAAGATATGTTAAGGATTTTAAAGGCTTATTTCGAGAAAGAAGGCTTCGAGGTTTTATTAGCGAAAGATGGAGAGGAAGCACTTCAAATATTTTATGATGAAAAAATTGATTTAGCTATTTTAGACTGGATGATGCCGAAACATAGTGGTATTACTGTCTGTCAGGAAATAAAAAAGAACTCAAGTGTTAAAGTATTAATGCTTACGGCGAAAAGTGAAAGCGAAGATGAATTAGCAGCGCTTCAAAGTGGTGCAGATGAATACGTAAAAAAACCATTTCATCCAGGCGTATTAATAACTAGAGCGAAAAAGCTTATACAGCAAGATGATGTCATTCAAGTTCAAGATTTGAAAATAGATTTCACTAAAAATAAAGTTTATAAAAATGACAAAGAGTTAGATATTACAAAAACAGAGTTAGAATTAATAAAGTGTTTTTTAAATCATAAAGGCATGATTTTAACTCGTAAAAAATTGTTAGATATCGTATGGGGATTTGACTATTTTGGAGAAGAGCGAACTGTTGATACACATGTAAGAAGATTACGTAAAAAAGTAGGAGAAAATATTATAAAGACACATCGTGGTTTAGGATATAGTTTGGAGGAGCAGAGTGAATAAACTTGGAAAAAAGCTATTTCTCAGCATTTCTTTAACTGTTATTCTTATTTTTACGATTTCCTTATTATTAATTAACTATTTATTACCGAAATATAATATTTACAAAACGCGAGAAAGCTTAGAAGGTATTACAGCACAAATACAGTCCATACCGAGCGAGCAACTGGATGAAGTAATTACTAGCATTGAAAATAAAGGAAATGTTACGATTGCGTATACATCAATTAACAATTCGGAAGATCATATTAATGATGAGTTACGCATGCAACTTACAAAGAAAAGAGTTGCCCTTAATAAACTGTGGATTACAAAAGAAGAAATAATGAAAGTAAAAAACTTTGGACAATCGAATAAAATATATGATCAAGAGAAAATGAAATCTAGTTTTTTTGTGAAATATATTGCGAAAGACAATATGTTAATTTTGGTAGGAGTTTCTATCGCACATTCAAATGAAGTGATAAAAACGCTAAACTCATTTTATTTATACATATTAGGTATTACGATTTTTCTCATTATCGTACTTGTATGGATACTTTCAAAAACAATTACCAGACCATTGAAAGAATTAAGTGATGTTGCAGAAGATATTTCAAATTTGAAATTTGAACGAGCGAAAGTGAAAACAAATGATGAAATAGGGGACTTAGCTAATAGTATTAATATCATGAGTGAAAAACTACATGAAGCGCATGAAGATTTAACAGATCGAAATGAACATTTAAAACGATTTATGGGTGATGTGACACACGAATTAAAAACTCCAATCGCATTAGTGAAAGCATATTCTATGGGAATAAAAGATGGTTTAGATGATGGTACATACATAAATACAATCATTAAACAAACTGATCACATATCAAACCTAATTGAAGAGTTATTAAGATTTTCTAAATTAGAAAGAGATGTTTTAGAAAAAGAAGAATTCGCTATTAAATCACTAGTCCAAAGTATATTAGATAAGCATAAGATTGAACTGGAATCGAAAGGAATTGATTTGCATGTGAACTATAATGTTGGCGATGCAGTTGTTTATGCTGATGTAAATAAAATGAGAATGGTGTTTCAAAATTTAATATCTAATGCGATAAAATATACAGCAAATCAAAATATAAAAATTACTTTAGAAAATCGAAATGAAAATATATATTTTCAAATTCAAAATGGTATGAATGCGGAACAGATGAAAGATATCGATAAAATTTGGGAACCTTTTTACGTCTTAGAATCTTCTCGTAGTAAAGACCATTCAGGTACAGGATTAGGCTTAGCGATCGTGAAAAGTATTTTAGAAAGACATGGTTTTGACTATGGAGTATCTACTATAGAGGGAGAAATACGATTTTATATTCATATGAAGAAAGTCTAATTCAATACTATTAGAAGCATCGTCTATTATTAGGCGATGTTTTTTATTGATTATATGAGAGTGGTAAATCAGGATATATAATCTTGAAAGCTCGTTGGAAGAGTGTTCTACAAATTTCTCAAGTTGTTGTATAAAATATAAACTGAATTTTCTGTAATTTTATTGTATAGTAAAAGGAGAAATATATGGGGAGGGAAGGGTATGGGGAAAAAGAAAATAGCAACACTATCAGCAATATTATCTTTATCAATTACATCAGGAGTTTCTAGCATGACTGCATATGCAGACAATAAAGAAACAAACTACATAAATGAGAATGACGTGAGGTTAAATGGAAATGTTTCAGAAGCGTTACGTTCAAACACGAAGATAGAATTAGAAAATGGGATGACAAAACCGATTTATTCGCTTGATGAAGCAATTATTGAAAATTTATTTGTAGAAACAGAAGTTGATAGTGATCGAGATGGAAAAAAGGATCGTGTATCAGTAAAAGTTATGCGTCCAAAAACTGATTCGAATGTGAAAGTTCCCGTTATTTATGAAATGAGTCCATATCGATCTGGCTTAAAAGATGTTCCTGTATATAATGTAGATGAAGAATTGTATGCGTATGAAGGGAAACCGTATGGAGCTGTTAATCTTGGTTCATACGGAAATTATTATGTGCCAAGAGGCTATGCAGTCATTTTAGGTGAAAGTATTGGAACTGGGAAATCAGATGGATGTCCGACTACTGGGGATGAGCAAGAAATATTAGGGACGAAATCTGTCATTGATTGGGTGAATGGACGTGCGAAAGCATATACAGAAAATGGTGAGGAAGTTAAGGCTGATTGGTCTACAGGAAATGTAGGTATGACAGGAGTCTCTTATAATGGTACGTTACCAAATGCAGTTGCGACGACTGGTGTTGAAGGTTTAAAAACTATTATTCCAATTGCAGCGATTAGTAGTTGGTACGATTATTATCGTGCAAATGGTGCAGTCATTGCGCCAGGTGGATACCAAGGAGAAGATACAGATAATATGGCAGAAGCAGTACTAACAAGGGAAAATCCTGAAGTTTGCGGAAAAGTAATAAAAGAGCTAACAGCTGGACAGGACCGGAAAACTGGTAATTATAATGATTTTTGGGATAAACGTAATTATGTAAAAGATGCTAAAAACGTAAAAGCGAGTGTATTTGTTGTTCATGGTTTAAATGATTGGAATGTAAAAACGAAGCAGTTCTCGCAATGGTGGGAAGCACTTGGAGAAAATGATGTCCCTCGTAAAATGTGGTTACATCAAGGTGGACACGGTGGAACATCAACTAATGACTGGCAAAGAATACAAAATAAATGGTTCGATTACTGGTTGTATGGAATTGAAAATGGGATTATGAATGAACCGATGGTTGATGTACAACGTGAAAATAAAACTTGGGAAAAATTAAAAAACTGGCCAGATCCATCAGCTGTGCCGTCAAAAGTTCGTATGTATTTAAGTAACAAAGCAGTTAATTTGCCATTAAGTATGGGCTCTGCAAATAAAGTTTTCTCATTCGTAGATGATGCGAAAATGAAATCAAACCAATTAGTAGCAAACCCAGAATTAGAAGTGGCAAATCGATTAGTGTATACAATGCCTGTATTACAAAAGGATATGAGAATAAGCGGGACACCCAAAATTTCAATCAAAGGAAATATTAATCGTCCTGTATCAAATTTAACAGCATTACTTGTTGATTACGGCGGAGCAAAACCTGAAATTGTTACGAGGGGTTGGATGGACCCACAAAATTTAAATAGTATAAAAGATTCAACAGCACTTCAATCTGGAAAAGATTATACATTTACATGGGACATGCAGCCTGATGATTATGTATTTAAAGCGGGGCATCAAATTGGAGTCGTTTTAATCGCTAGTGACTATGATTATACAATTAGACCGAAAGCGGGTACGAAGCTTACAGTAAAATTAAGCGAAGTGACATTACCGATTGTGAAATAAATGATGTTTAATGAAGAGCTTACTATATAGTAAGCTCTTTAAACTTTGAAATATAAATGCATTACCAATGCCATGAGTTTAATATGAATTTTTATTAGCAGAAACAAAAATACTTATGATAAATAAAACAATCGCATTTAAGATTAAAAGTCCACTAAACGTTAACCCAGCAGCACCTCCAGCGAATCCATCTCCAACTTTTTCACCAATTACATGCAAAGTGGTGAAGAAAACGATGGGGGAAGAAAGAATGAAAATGCCACTGGTAATTCTCCATATTTGCCTATATTTCTTTGCAATAAAGAAAATTACAGTATTAAAAGCAATAAGAAGTAAAAGAAATATAATGAATGAATTCATCATATCCTCCTTCCGGTAAAATTCCGAATTTTCATTTTTATATTTTCATCTAGAAGGAAATATTATACAATATGATTATATTCTATTCTATGGAAAGCGAGTGATATATTATGACAGTCAGCTCTTTCGAATTTTTATTAAAAGTAAAGGTACAGGAAGATTAATTGAGTTGAAATCTTCCGTACTTAAAAACGGAGGAGAAAATAAATGTTTAGTTTTTATAGTACACTTTGCACGGAACTTTATGATTACACAAAACCTGTCGGTTATTCTTTAAATGGTGATATTGAGTATTATCAAGAACGTTTAAAAAATGGTAGAGGAAGAATTCTAGAAGCAGCAGTAGGATCAGGTCGGGTCATCATCCCGCTTCTTGAGGCTGGTTTTACAGTGGATGGGATAGATTATTCACCTGAAATGTTAGATTCTTGCCGTATACGCTGTACAGAGAGAGGTTTACATCCTAATTTATATGAAGGAAGCTTACAAAAATTTTCACTGCCGCATAAATATGAGGCAATTATCATTCCGACTGGATCTTTTTGTTTAATTGAAAATCGAGATGATTCTATAAACGCATTGAAATGTTGTTATGAACATCTTAATCCTGGGGGACGATTAATTGTAGATATTATGCTTCCGCATGACTGGAAGACTGGAGAGATTCATACATCGACTTTTTCTTTACCAAGTGGAGACGGAATTACATTAGAAAATAAATCAATTGAAATAGATTGGCTGAACCAAGTTACTCTATCATATTTAAAATATGAAAAATGGAGTAAAGGACAGTTAGTACAAACAGAACTACAGCGCTTTGCGATGCGCTGGTATGGGATAGACGAGTTCAGACTTCTGTTAGAAAGTATAGGTTTCTCTAACATTACTTGCTCTGCTGACTATGTTTATGAAAAAGAACCGTCAAATGCAAATCAAATGTTTACTTTTGAAGCTGTGCGAAACGATAAATAAAAGAACTATCTATGAAATAAGGTAATTGATATAATATCGATTGCCTTATTTTAATTGTATATTGCTTACATGTTATTACGTTTCATTGTCCAAGCATTTTGCTACTAATTACATATACTATTTATGTTAAAGTCAGCTACTATTTTATATAGGGCTGTTATTTTCCTATAAATGCTATTTTAGTGAAGTGGGAGGAATCAATTTGGAAAACGTAGAACAAGATAGAATTGAAAATCAAGTGTATTCAAATCGTGTAGTAAGATCAGAATTTGATGCGAATTGGGAAACATGTATATCAAAAAGCGGTTATGTAATTTATGTAGCAACAAGTAATAATGCTGAAGTAATAGTACTTCTTGCAGACGGTTCAAGTAAGTTATTAATTTTCGAAAAAGGTGGTAAAGTAGTAGTAGGCGGCGGTGGAACAAGTCATTACAGTAAGCCGCATATTGCAAGAAATATTTAAGGTAGAACATGTTAATTGAGAAGAAACTGGATAACGGTTAGTCAGTCCTGTTTAGAGCATGAATGACTAACCGCTTTTATTTGTTTAAATCATTTTAGTAGAACTTAATTTATTACAAATACTTTTGGATGATCAGAGAAGTTTGAAGGGAATTGTACGGATCAGTATTTGAAATATAATGTAGGGTTTGGAGAATCCTATAAGCAATATAAAAAAGCATTTCCTATTTCGGGAAATGCTTTTTCTATGTTATAGTATAATAGTGTTTTGAAACGATGTTATTTTAATATACTTCAAATTTTGTTGTGTATTATTTTTATATTAAATCAGTTGCTTAAGTATTTTTTTATATAAGGAGTAATAATAAGAGAAATGAAAAATATAGACTTTATACTAGAAAGTGATGAGGCATTAAAACCATCTGAACGATTAGTACTATTATTATTAGAGAAGCATAGAATGTTATATACGAACGATCTATTGGCATTATCTAATTTATCATATAAAACTTTAACGGATTCATTAACAGCGCTAGTTTTAAAATCATATGTATTAAAGGAAACAGGTAAGGGAAGAAGACAGAATTGTTATAGATTGGTATGATAAGGTTGCTGATTTTAGAGAGTTCATATTAATGTTTTTCAAATGTAAGGAGAAATTTTATTTTTGTTTTCAAATGAAAAAACGAACCGCGATGCGTACTTAAATATTTGGATTTCATTTTTGTTAATGATGATTTTATAATTATTGAAAATAGAAAAATAAAATAAACTGCATAAAAAAGAAATAAAAAAACAATCCGTTTTAAAAATGGATTGTTTTTTTATTGAAATAATATTATTTGATATGTTGAAAGTATGAATGATTATTCTACTTCGCTTGTATACTTTTCAGGTAATAATTCCATTACGTTACATTTTACCAGTTCACCATTATATGAAAGTATAACGTTCGTATTTATTCCGTAATCACTTATTAATTCTCGACACATACCACATGGAGCAACAACCCAACATTTTTCTATATCTTCATGAGGGTGTGGGTGAGCAACTGCGACAATGGTATCAAATTCATGATCACCTTCTGAAATAGATTTTCCGATCGCCATAGCTTCACCGCATACTGTTATTCTTCCAACATTCGCTTCAACATGCACTGCTGCATAAATATTACCTGCTTTAGTTCTTATAGCTGAACCGATATGATGACGACCGTATTTATAGTTTTTTTCGATTACTTTTTCAGCAGCTTTAATTAAATCATAGTCTTCACTATTTAAAGGCATTACTTGTAACATAATCTCTCCTCCATATTAAACATGATTAGTGTTATTTCAAAAAAAATTTAATATTTAAAATAACAGATAATTATTGGAGAGATAATATTATTATGTAAACTATAGTTTTAACAGGAAAATATCATAATCAATAGAACATATAGAAGAAGGGGAAACTTAAATATTTTGAAAGATGGGAGAACAGCATATTATATTGCATTAGAAAAAGGACATGATCACCTTTTACATCATTTAAAACAGGAAGTGAACGTATGATAAATAAATGGAGTGTGGGCATATTTTTATTTAACGAGGTAGAAGTGTTAGACTTTGCTGGGCCATTTGAAGTTTTTTCTGTAACCGAAGCGGATGAAGAAAAACCATTTACTGTGTATACAGTTAGCCAAAATGGAGAAATGATTACAGCAAGAAACGGATTAAAGGTAAAGCCAGATTATAGTATTGAAGATTTACCACCAGTTGATATTTTAATCATTCCAGGTGGTAAAGGTGTTCGGGAAAATGAAGTGCAAAATGATATTATAATAAATTGGGTTCGTCAGCAAATGAAAGAAGTAAAGCTAATGACTTCAGTTTGTACGGGTGCGCTATTACTTGCGAAAGCCGGTTTACTAGAAGGCTTAAAAGCAACAACGCATTGGGCTAGTATTCAAACTTTCAAAAAAGATTATCCGAATGTAGAAGTAATGGAGAATGTGAAATTTGTAGATGAAGGACACATTATTACATCTGCAGGTATTTCAGCTGGTATTAACATGTCATTTCATATTGTGAAAAATTTGTTAGGTGTGGAGATTGCTGAGGAAACAGCTAAAAGTATGGAGTATGATATTGATTTACAAAATTAAAAAGCCCAGGCCGGGCTTTTTTATATTGATTGAATATAGCTAATCTCCTCATCACTCAAAATAGGGCGAACAGACGCATTTGCATTTTCTTGTGCTTGTTTTTCTGTTTTTGCACCTGGGATTACAACACTCACTGCTGGATGAGTGAGTATATAGCGAAGTGCAAGTTGCCCTAAGGTCTGATTTTTATTTGAGAGCAACCGAAGTTTCTCTACCTTTTGTAAGTCTTCTTGAAACCAATTTTCATTTGGCCAATCTTTGCGTAAATCTCCATTTGGAAAAGTTGTTTTATTTGTGAATTTTCCAGTTAAAATACCCATTTTTAACGGCCCACGAATAACAGCTCCTAGATTTTTTTCTTGTAAGAATGGCAAAATATCATTTTCTGGTTTTTGATTCAATATATTGTAATCAATTTGTACGATGTCAATTTCATTGTTTTTATTGAAATGACGAATGTATTGTAAATCATGTGTCGAAACACCGACTGCTCTTACTTTTCCATCACGTTTTAATACTTCAAATGCACGTAAAAATGCTTCTGTTTCTCTACGATTATGCCACCAAATATGACAAAAATAAAGATCAATGTAATCTGTTTGAAGACGTTGTAAACTTGTTTCAAATACGGCGATAATTTTTTCGGGAGTATCATATACAGGATCTCCATTCGGATCGTAGTGATGTCCGATTAAACCGCCTTTCGTTGATAGGATAATATCATTACGATGTCCTTTAATTGCGGTAGACACTAACTTTTCACTATGTCCTAAACCATACACATCTGCAGTATCAATAAAATTCACACCACACTCAATTGCTTTTTTTATAGCGGTTATAGATTGTTTATCGTTAACAGGTCCCCATTCATCACCACCGATTGCCCATGCCCCAAAACCTATTTCAGAGACAGTTATTCCAGTTTTACCTAATGTACGGTAATGCATATTTTTCCCCCTTGTAAGCATGTTATAACATCGATATGTAGGTAAGGTATTTTGTGTGTAAAAAAACTCTTCTACAATAGTAGAAAAAGAATAACAGAAACTACTATTTTATGGCAGCATACATAAAAAAATTCAATATAAATATGGAAATGTCGTCGAATGCTATCTTTAATTGGTTAATTTGTGAGATATTTTTGTGAAGGAGCTTATTTTATAAGAATAGAATTATAGTTAGTAAGAGATCATGCCGATGGTAGTGAAAATATATGTGTTAGGGGGATTTCATAATGAGGAAACTCAAACGAATAAATGTTCCTAATATACAAGAACAACTATCACAGTCTAATGAGAATCGAGCAATTAATAAGAAAAAACTAAGGCGATTTATATTCATGTTTATATTTATTGCGGCGGCTACTTTGTACGTTCAATTTATTTTAACGAAACAACAAGAAATAATCGTTGAAAAAAAAGACACAATAACGAATCAAAAAAAACAATTGGTTTCTTTAGAGAAAGATAAGGCTACTTTAAAGACTAACATAGAAAATTTAACAGACGATGAGGAAGAGATTTTGCAGTTTGCGAGAAAAGAATATCAATTTTCTAAGTCAAATGAAACTATATTTGTGATGCCGAAGTAGTGTAATAGAACAGTTAGCGATAGCTAGCTGTTTTTTCATGTATGAATGGCATGGTACAAGAAACAATCACATATTGTAAACATGAAGAGTTTGAACTGTTTTTATAATTATGGAATATACATCGAAATAAATGTTGTTAAAATTCTGTCAATTGTATTATAATACAAGGTAAGCGGATACATTTTTTAATCAACGTTAAGTTTATCACTCATACGACTATTAAGAAAACCGTTATCCCGTATTAGAAAGGAAGATAGCTGTGTACGCTTCAAATACAATTTATATCGTAGGGGATGCGAAAGCACCTCAAAATAATCCCATTACTGAAAAGTTCAAAAGTTATTTTGTAGCATTTGTACTTGTTAAGGAGACTGGGGAAATTGTAGATGCAGATTGCTCAGCGACAATTGCATTAACATCTCAATTCGTTAAATATTTGTTTCTAC
>Ga0209025_1001982_pt1 | contig 23507 bp, 24 predicted proteins | sample AraplaMF_Col_mLB_FD_184256 | JGI IMG/M metagenome (GOLD analysis project Ga0209025, IMG submission 184256) | Arabidopsis root microbial communities from the University of North Carolina, USA - plate scrape MF_Col_mLB (SPAdes) (version 2) | ecosystem: Host-associated > Plants > Roots > Endosphere... | reverse complement strand
AAAGAATGTAGTCATATCAACGATGTATAAAAAGCTGCATATTCCGGAAAAAGAATCCTTGGTGGAATCTTACTGCCCCAAGGGTTCTTTTGCTTGCTTGGTTCCTTGAAGAGGTATTATGTTAACTAAATATGTATAGGTTATACAGTCTAAAAACAGAAGGAACTACTGTCCCTCAACGGTAGTTCCTTCTGTAATATAAATGTATTTTTAGGATGATCTAATTTATCTTAAGTAGTTTACTTAAAAACCTTTTAATTTATGAAAGCTAAAATATATAACGTAACGCCATCATAGAAATAAGCCCTACCAATACAGTTCCAAGCAAACTTCTTGTTAAGATAGCAATCGCAAGAGTTGGTAAGGAAGCTAATAATTCCAATTTGTTAGATATTAGTGAGAATTTATCATCCGATAGGAAGAGTTCTTGTGCTACCAAAGCTGCCATAACTGCAACCGGAACGTGTTTTAACCACTGTATTACCCCTTTTGGTAACTGCATACGACTAAGCACCATTAGAGGAAGAACTCTTGGTATAAATGTGACAATAGCTGTCCCTATAATAATTAATAAAATAGTCCATCTTACTTCCATTTTTCTATCATCACCCCTATCGTGGAACCTAAAATAGTAGCTACAATGATACCCACACTTCCAGAGAAGATAAAGCTAACACCTATAACAATAATAATGGCACTAACAGCTACCATGATATCTACAAAAAATCTCTTTTGACTGGTAATTTGAATAACTAGAAGGCCTATAAACATAGCTGGCAAAGCAAAATCTAATCCAAACCTCTCAGGATTAGGAATCCATTTCCCGAAAAATCCTCCAATTATATTCGCCACTAGCCAATTAAGATAGGCCGTAATATTTAAACCAAGCATCCATTTATAACTGGCAAACTTTTTATTTGATAGTTGGTTGATTGCTACACCAAACGTCTCATCTGTTAACAAAGAACCTGTCACCATGTTTTTCCACGGAGAAAGATGACGAAAACAAGGTGCTAATGCAGCGCTTAGTAAAAAGTGACGAAGATTCACAAAGAAAATCGTAAAAATAATAGCAGAAATTGGATTGCTCATGGCAATCATACCAGCTGCGATAAATTGGCCTGAACCAGCATAAAGAAGTAAACACATAAGAGTGATTTCAGCTATACTTAAGCCTGCAGTCTTTTCGACCACACCTGCTGCAAATCCAATGCTTAAATACCCTAGCAATGTAGGTACACAATCTTTTACCCCTTTCCAAAAACTCTCTTCACCCTTAGCAAGAGCATTTTCTTTTAAATCAAGGATCTCTTGTGCCATTTTCCACACTCCTATTTTTATAAAGAAAATTTTTAATTATTTAAGTAGTTATTATTATAACCACTATTAAAATATGAAAAAAAATACGGTTCATTTATATTTGAACCGTTTTCCAGTTACAATATGGGTTAAATCAATATTATTTTGCCAAAGGTTATCTACTTTTTCTGAACCAAATGCTTTTGTAATTTCTCCGTACATAATATCGTGTCGAAGGTATTCTGTAGCAACTAAAACAAGTGCTGGGTCTTTTGTTTTAACTGCCCATGCGGCAGTATTTTGAGAAAAATTTGCTATTAAGACTTCTTCACTATCACGAGCTACAATTGTTAAATGGCCTCCCATTCGTTCCTTTGCGACTTCTAGTGCCATATAGTTATGATGATATGTTAAACCTATTTCTGTTTTAGGTGCTCCAAAGAGAACAGAAAAAGCTTTTACTCCATCTTTTACTCGTTTATCTACAGCCTCTTTGATAATGGGAACTTGTGGTTCCCACACAGATATCCATAGCTCTTCTTTAGCTCTGTCTACCATATCAATCATTTCTTTTAGTACCAGTTCATCACTGTGTACACGCCAAATAATATCCACTTCTTGTTCACTGTCTAATGAAGTTAATTCTTTTTCTAAATAGTCAAAAGACTGCTCATAATCTTTACGTAAGCGATCAATTAAATCTTTAGCAGAGAGAGGTGTATATTTAACGGGATCTGAAGGTATTGTAAAGATAGCTCCTTTATCTAATAGTTTACCTAATACCTGATAAATCATAGAGCGAGGAACTCCTGTACGTTTACTTACTTCATATCCAGTAACTGGTGAATTTTTCAAAAGACCTACATACACTTGGCATTCATATTTTGAAAATCCGAATCTTTGTAATTCATTAAAAAGATTATCCATTTACTCACTCTTTCTTTAGTAGTTATAACAATACCTACTATAACAAATATTCTCTTGGTTAAACAAGAATTATTTTTAAAATCTTATAACATATAGTTTCTGATAAAAAACCCAGATTAAGTACATTAATATGAATTTTAATACGATATTTTACAAAAGTAGTGGATAACATTTGAAATCTTCTTGTATACTTATTAAAGACCTTTAATAAGTTAGATTTAACAGGAGGTAACTAAAGTGGAAAATATCCCAAACTCAATAAGTAGTACAACATTATTTAAGATTCGAAAAAGCTTTATAAAACTAGATAATGTTACAAAAGTAGAATTAAGCAATAAAGTAGGAATAAGTTTCCCAACCGTAAGTAAGTTTCTTGATCAAATGGAGAGCAATGGAGAAGTTGCATTAGTTGGATTAGATAAGTCTAGTGGAGGGAGAAAAGCAAAAAGATACAGATACAATCCCGACTACATGTTAGGTTTAGCAATATTTTTAGAACAAAAAGAAACACAGTATACAGTTTTTAATTGTATGGGTGAAATAAAGAAAAAAGGACAGGTAGAGAGTGTCTTAAACAAAGGTAGTTTAGATCAATTAACCAATTATATTCAAGAAATCTTGATAGAAAATCCAACAATTAGTTCAATAGCTATTGGCCTTCCTGCTTCTGTTGACAATGGTAATATATTTCACATACCCCAATATGATCATCTTCAGAACTTTAATTTGAAGGACTATTATGAAGATTATTTCTCTATTCCAGTCACAGTAGAAAATGATATGAATGCAGCTGTTTTAGGATATAAAAACAATAATAATATAAATGAAATAAACTCTCTTGTTTATTTATATTTAGGTCAAAATGGCCCTGGAGTAGGGATATTGGTTAATGGATTAGTGCTACGAGGTACTACCAATTTTGCAGGAGAAGTTTCGTTTGTTCCTTTGTATAATAAACATAATTTTCAACAGGCATTCGAAAAAGGTCATAGAGAGAGAACACAGTATAATCTGCAAGAAGGGGAGATAGATGCAATTAGTAGGTTGGTGGTTACATTTACAGCGACTATAAACCCTCATACAATCATTTTTTCCGACCAAGAGTTTAACCAAATACTACTCAATCAAATCAGTAATCAAAGTTCCAACTATGTTCCAAAAAACCATCTGCCTAAACTGATTATTAGTAATTGGAAACAAGATTATCTATATGGATTACAAAGTCTTGGGATTGACCTTATGATGAACGAAACAAGCAGAAACTTGACCCCTTAAATGAAATAAATGCAATGCTAAATAAACCAACAATAGACGGAGGGAAATCGAATGAGGATTGAACATGTAGCCATTTGGGTTAGTAATTTGGAGAATATGAGAGAGTTTTATGAAACATATTTTAAAGGAAAATCAAATCAAAAATATCACAATAAAGAAAAAGGGTTTGAATCTTATTTTCTGAGCTTTGAATCAGGTATGAGATTAGAAATTATGCGTAGGATTGGAATTAATGAGAAAAATCTGGCTGAGACGCTGGGATGGGCTCATATTGCTTTTTCTCTAGGTAGTAAAGAAGTAGTTGATGAATTAACAACTAAACTAACAACGGATGGATATAAGCTTGTTAATGGTCCTCGTACTACGGGAGACGGTTACTACGAAAGTGTTATAGAAGATTCTGAGGGGAATCTTATTGAGTTAACAGTATAGGAAAGGCTCATGGTTTTAGAACTATTTTTGAAACATACAATAACAGTTTAACTTACTTAAGGGAGAGCAAGTAGGTTATTTATCATCATAGGAGGGGAACTATGAATTATTCATTAGATCGTCAACAAATTAAATTATGGCGTCTTTCTATTTATTTTATTTTTGCACTACCAGGATTTTCTATGGCCTCGTGGGTATCACGCACACCTACTATTAGAGATGCATTGGGAGCTACAACAGCCCAGATGGGGTGGATTATTTTTGGAATGGCTGTAGGATCTATAGTAGGCCTTATGAGTGCTAGTCATCTTATTGCTCATAAAGGTGGACGCTTTGTCATGGTAACAGGATTAGTCATTAGCTCCATAGGGCTTATAATTGTAGGTGTAGGCGGCTCATGGATTATCAATAGTATTATAGTATTTTTAGGGTTAGCTATTTTCGGATTTGGAAATGGAATATGTGATGTTGCGATGAATGTAGAGGGGACAGCCGTTGAAGGAGTTACTAAAAAGTCTCTTTTAACTGGTTTTCATGCTGCATTTAGCGTGGGAACACTATTTGGGGCAATTGTAGGATCAGTAGCTACTAAATCTGGCGTTCCAGTACCACTTCATCTAACTTTTGCTTCGGTAGTTATTGTACTGTCTATTATATTTTTATCTCGATTTGTCCCATTAGGTACTGGAAAGGAAGATAACAGTGATTCTAATGGGACATCTATGAGTGCTAGAGAAAGGATGGCCGTATGGAAGGAACCAAGAACAATTTTAATTAGTATTATTGTTCTTGGAATGGCATTTGCAGAAGGGTCTGCTAATGACTGGTTACCACTTATTATGGTCGATGGATATAATGTTACACCTACCATGGGTTCATTCGCTTTTGGCTTATTTGTAGCAGCAATGACTGTAGGGCGAGCAATAGGAGGATTATTGCTCGATCGGTTAGGAAGAGTACTAGTTCTACGCATATCCGCACTTCTTGCAATTGTGGGACTACTTATCGTTATATTTGGAGGAAGTTACACATTTGCAACTATAGGAATCGTATTATGGGGACTGGGTGCAGCATTTGGCTTTCCAGTAGGGTTGTCGGCTGCAGGAGACGATCCACGCGGAGTGGCTGCTAGGGTTAGCGCAGTAGCTACAGCAGGTTACATTGCATTTCTTGTGGGGCCTCCTTTTTTAGGATTTGTCGGAGAAATGATTGGGTTGCTTCGTGCCTTAATTGTTGTACTAATTACTGTAACCATAGCTGGTTTGCTATCTCAAGCAGCTAAGCCTATCAGCAAGACAAATAACTGAAAAATTAGAAACAGGAAGAGCTTGTATAAGATACTGCAAGCTCTTTTAATTTAATCTCTTCTTGAAGAATTAATAAAAGCTAAAATTATAAAATTGTCATTTCTAGGCGTAAAACGTAAAAAGAACTTACTGCACGAAAACAGTAAGTTCTTCTTAATTTATTTGAGAACAATAAACCCTATTAAATTAGAGATTAATGATTAACTTTTTCATATACATTTGATTGTAAAGATAATATTTGAATAATTGTTTTCATGACAGCATCTTCTTCATTTGAGCGAGTAATAAAATTTGCAGCCTCTTTTATCTCTTTAACTGCATTTCGTACAGCAAAGCTATATGTTGCACTAGCCATTAATTCTAAGTCGTTATAACCATCTCCAAATGCCATTGTTTCCTCAGGAGTCACATTTAACAAACGCTGTAAGTGTTCAACAGTAGTTCCCTTGTGAACATTAGCATTTGCAATATCAATCCAACAAGGTTCGGAAGCAACAATATAAGCATAATCGAAAAATATAGCTAATTTCTCTCTGGTTTCCATGCATCTGTACAAAGGATCATGAATCGTTATCTTAACAAAGTCTTCTGTTATTTCGCTGAAATTGGAGACTTTTCTTACTTGTGCATAGGACTTTCTGACAATCGTTGCTTCTTCAGAAGGGACATTATCTTTTATTACAGCGCCATTTCTTGTGCAAGCAATAATGGTATGTTCAAGACTAATTTCTTCTAGTAAACGAATGATTTCCAATCCTAATTTATTACTAAGCAGAGATTCATATACAAATTTCTTGTTGTGTTTAATACGAGTGGCGCTGTCTCCTAAAATCCATAAATCATCTGCATCATCACCAAATAACTCTTCTATACGTTCACATTGTTTTCCGGTAACAGGGGCAAAAACAACTCCCTTTTCTTTCATTATCTTTTTTACATCCTTATATAGGTCTTTGTTAAAGTCACCATTATTATTTAAGAATGTCCCATCCATATCAGATAACACTAATTTAATCATAAGCTTTCCCCTTATACCTCTACTTTTTGAAAAAACTGTGGTAAATGCTCTTTATGTGCTTCTAACATTTCATCCAAGATTGCTTTCCCTACTTTATCCGAAGGAACAAGAGGATTAATGGTCATAGCCAGCAGAGCCGTATCGTAATTGCCTGTTACAGCTGCCTCAGCACCTACTCGTTCGAATGATTTAATCTGCTGTACGAGCCCTCGAACTGCAACGGGAAGATCTCCGTTAATAATTGGTTTTGGACCTTCCTTTGTAATCACACAGCTTACTTCTACAGCAGAATCATATGGAATACTTGCAATAGCCCCGTTATTGATAGTATTAACCGGCTGAATATCACGCTTATCGTTATGGATAGATGAAATTAGCCGAACTGCTGCATCACTGTAATAAGCTCCGCCCCGTTGCTCTAACTGAGGTGGCTTAATTACAAGATTAGGGTCTTTATATAGTTCAAATAGTTCCTCTTCAAGCTGCTTAACCACTTCGGCTCTTGTTATACCACCCTTAAAGTTTTTCAATTCTTTTTGTAACATTTCATCACTCTTATAATAGTATAGGTGATATGGACAAGTTAAAGCATTTAGAGCTCGAATAAATGCTGGCTCCCAACCCTGTCCTTCGACGTTTTTAACAAAGCTGCTGTTCTCTGGATTTGATAACAAATCAATCACTTTACCTTTTACACTAACTCCATCTACATATACATCTAGTCCATATACCATATGGTTTAGACCGGCAAAATCAATACGAATACGAGAATGGTCAATATCAAGGAGTTTGGCAATTCCCATCTCAATTCCAATAGGAACATTGCACAAACCAACGATTTTTTTATGGTCAGTGTAACGCAGAACAGCCTCTGTCACCATTCCAGCAGGATTTGTAAAATTAACCAACCAAGCATTTGGACATAACTCTTTAATATCTTTTACGATATCTAAAATAACTGGAATGGTACGCAAACCTTTAAATAATCCACCTGGACCATTTGTTTCTTGACCTAATACTCCATGGCTTAAAGGAATTCGTTCATCTTTTGCACGAGCATCAAGTAACCCTACACGGAATTGAGTAGTAACGAAATCTGCGTCCTTTAAAGCTGCTCTTCTATCCAGTGTTAGGTGAACCTCGATTGGAAGATTTGCTTTTTCAATCATTCTTTTCGCAAGGCCCCCAACGATTTCCAGTTTTTCTTTTCCTGCTTCAATATCTACTAACCATAACTCTCTTACCGGTAGTTCATCATATCGCTTAATAAAGCCTTCTACTAATTCTGGCGTATAGCTAGATCCTCCACCAATTGTTACAATCTTGATCCCCTTTGTCATATCACTAAGCACCCCCATATTATTTAACACAATCAGTTTGTTCTCTACCTTAGTTATTACACGTTACTTTTAAAAGATAATAAGAAAAAGAGACCTAAACTTTATAAGTTGATTTTATCTATGTTGAGTAAAGTGGTAAATACGTGAAGAACATTTAGGTTTTTATAACACAAGAAGGAATTTGTTACATAGATGTAACGTCTTGTTTTATTGATTAAATATAGTAACATATTTAAAAAGGATTAAAATAAAAGAAGGCATATCTTTTTTAGAAAAGGAGAGTTATATATGTTTACAGCCGAAATCATTGCTTCATTAAATGAGCTAGAAACATCTTTATATAATTACATTTGTAAAAACGAAGATAAAGTAGCTTATATGAGAATCCGTGAACTTGCGGAAGAAACCCATGTATCTACTTCTACAATCTTGCGTTTTTGCCGGAAGTTAAATTGTGAGGGTTTTTCAGAATTTAAAACGAAGATGAAATTACACTTGGAAGAAACGAAAAGGGAAAATATCAAAATTATTGAACACTCCGTATTAGAATTTTTCGAAAGAATATCACAAGGGAACATAGAAGAGAACGTTAAAATGGCTGCACATTTAGTAGCAGAATCAAATAATGTCATTTTTATTGGGATAGGGAGCTCCGGTATTATGGCCGAATATGGAGCACGGTATTTTTCAAGTGTAGGTAAATTTTCGATGTACATAAAGGATCCTTATTTTCCTATTCACGCCAAACTTCTTTCAAATAGTGTAGCGATAGCTTTATCCGTATCGGGAGAAACTCTACCTATCATTACTCATATTAATCAATTGAAAGAGCAGGGGATCAAAATCATTAGTATTACAAATAGTAAATATTCAACTATAGCTAAAATATCAAATATAAATGTTCCATACTATGTAACAGAGGAGAGGTTCGAAACTTCAAACAGTAATAATCTACATCATGTAAATGAAAATGAATTTACATATTCCGACATAACTACGCAAGTGCCGGTTGTCTATATTTTGGAATCAATAGCTCGCGAAATATATAAGTTAAATAATAAATGAGAGAGGCACGAAAAGCTGGCCAACGAAGAAAAGGACTTCTTCAAACCCTTAGTTCCAAACAAAGTTTTTCAGATCTAAGGAATTTTCTAGATGGGTTCTTATAAGATACATTTTTAGTTATCATAAGGATATTCAAGTAGGCGATTTAATGTTCTTTCAAGATACGCATCGTCCAGGCATATCCCACGTGGAAATATATTCCGGAAACAATCAAATGATACAAGCCTCAAGAACTGATACGGAAGAGGTGAGAATCAATTACTTGTCCTATAATTTCTACACAGAAAAATTCGCTGGCGCTAGACGCGTGAGAAATCTAATCATTCCTAAGAGTATCCCAGTTGTTAAAGAAGCTACAGATCTGCTAAATGTTCCTTATCAATCAGGGGTGACATCACCACAAGGATTTGATACTGGTGGGTTTGTTCAATATGTTTATAAACAAATAGGTATCAATTTACCTCGTTATCGGAAAGACATGCTTTAAAATGGAACAGAAGTGAAAGAAGAGAATTTACAACCAGGAGACCTCGTATTCTTTGAATCCAATAGCATTATTCCTGCCATCTATGTGGGGAACGGACAAATTGCAGCAGTTTAAAGGAACGAAGGAGTTCAAATTATTAATTATAAAGTGAGCTCTTATTGGAAATCTATTTATTATGGTGCCAGACATATTAACATCGGAGAGTAATTTAATTTCTCTTATCTAATCAATAATTCGGTATAAATGGTTAATAAAACCAGCTATCTTTATATAAGAAGCTGGTTTTAAAGTACCCAAAAGTCTTAATTAGGATATAAATACACTCAATATCAGTTAAAATAATATAAATGACTCAATCAATAGATTTAATTATTCATTAATTTATAAACGATTTCGCGCCTATGTAGTGTTTTTGCCAGTAAGGATTGTCGAAATGAGCAACCCCTACACCTGCATCTCCTGAATGAATCATTAAATTGTTACCAATATAAACAGCACTATGGGAAGCTCCTTGTACATTATATGTTCCTTCGAAAAACACGACGTCTCCAACCTGCGGTGAACTTACATGCACACCATTATTTTTCCACATTTCTCTATGAGTTCTTGATAAGTCTATACCAACTTGTTTAAATACATAGTTAATAAAACCACTACTATCAAGACCTTTTCTGGTAGTTCCTCCCCATACATAAGGTGTTCCGATTACGCTTTTTGCTGCAGCAACTACACCAGCTCGTTTATCTGTTACTTGTGAAGTAGTTGAACTAGTTGGCTTTGCTGCAGAATTTGAAGTTGTCCCATTATTTATAGAACTACTTCCTGTTTGTGATAAAGCTTTAATTGTATTAGGGCCCACAATTCCATCCACAGAAATTTTATGATCTGCTTGAAGTTTTCGTACTGCCTGTTCTGTAAGAGAACCAAAAATGCCATCAACTTTATATTTATAATAACCTTTATTACTTAATTTAGATTGTAAATCTTTAACCTGTTCTCCCACATCCCCTTTACGAACTGTAGAAGTGTTAGAGAATGATTGAATGGTTGTATTTGAGACCTTAGAAACATCTTTCTCAACAGCAGGTAAGCCTTCATCCTTAGGGGCCAATTTAGCTGAAGCAAAGGCATTTTGAGTTAATACTGGTGTCATAGCTAAAGATGTTACCAAGGCGGAAGAAATGACATACTTTCGCATTGTACGAGTTGATTTTAACATTAAAAAATCCTCCTATTTTTATCTTAATTTTATAATCACACTTAACTAATTGATCCTTAATTAATTACCGGTATGATCATGTATCACAATTCTTTATTGTATGGATGAATTGTTAAGATTTAATTAATTTTGATAGAAAACAATAAGATTTAATAGAAACAAATTACTATATTAAAAAATGAGGCCATAATAGATATAGTTATAGATTTGGCAAATAAATAATAAAAACAAGAAGGGATCTAGTTATAACTAGATCCCTTCTTGTTTTTATAAGAATGTTTTCGAGTAATAAATTATACTCTACACAATATTTCAAACTGACGTTAACTTATTTAGGCTGTTCTACTCAAAGATATTGTTGTAATTCTAGTTTTAAATCAGTTGTTGTTCATTGACATTGACATTTTTATTAAGTGGAAGCTTGATAAAGAACTGATGATATATTTCATTAGTTTCAAGCCAGACTTTTCCCCCTTGATCTTCCACGAGTTTTTTCACAATAGAAAGACCTAATCCACTACCTCCAGATTCACGATTTCTAGAGGGATCTATTCGATAGAAGCGCTCGAATAGTTTTGTCTTCGCTTCTATAGGAATCTTTTGACCTTTACCTTCAACACATAATAAATAATGATCCTTTCTTTTTTGTCCTTTCACTCTAATAATTGTATCTTCTACAGCATATCGAATAGCATTATCTAATAAATTACTAAGAGCTTGCTTGAGCATGTTTGAGGAAACCAAAAAGTGAGCATCTTCTATGTCTTTTTTGATTCTAATATTTTCACTTTTACACTTTATGTAATATAAATCTATAACTTCATGAACAACAGCTTCAACATCTACAGCCTTTGTTTTATAATCATGCATGTAATATCTCCATTTCTTTTCTGAAAGATGGTGCAGTTGTTCAATCATTCTTTTGAGTCGTTCTGCCTCACTATATAGAGATTGCAAAAGTTTCTTATTAGGTGCTATAACCTCATCTTTTAATGCCTCTAAATATCCTGTTAAATTGGAAAGAGGAGTTCGAACCTCATGTGCTAAATCAGCTGTCATTTCATTCCTTAAAGTTTCAGCACGTTTTATTTTTTTAAGTAACGTATTAAAATGATTAGTTAATTCTCCTACTTCATTTCGGGCAGTAATCCGCATAGATGTAACTTCATTTCCGTTACTCATTTGCTTCATTGCAGTGGACAGTGCTTGAATGGGCACAATAATTCTCCTCACCCATATATAATGAATAATAATCCCGAACAACACTGCTATAACACTTGCACGTAGTAGATAAAAGTTCATTGTTTGGTGAAAAAAAACTTGGCGTTCTCTTCCTGCTATATTTAATTCATTTGCTAAAAAGCAGGCAAAGTCCTTTACCGATACACCAGCAATCCAAATTACAATTCCAATGACTACCATATTAAGAATGGTTAGCTCCCAGAATAACCTAGTTCTCCATATATTATTCTCATTCCGTCTCATTTTCAGTAACAAATCGATATCCCACTCCTCTAACTGTTTGAATACTAACTAGTGACTCATCCCCGATTTTTTCACGAATATGTTTCACATGAACGTCAATTGTCCTCTCATATATGAATTTTTCATTAAGAGGATATAGCGTATACAACAATTGTTCTCTAGATAAAACTTGATCAGAATGATGCATCAGCTCTTTTAAAATAGCAAATTCTGAAGCAGTTAGATTTAATAAGGTTTTTCCGTTCCAAATCTCACGCTTTCTAGGCTTTAGCGTAAGATTTCCCATTTTTATCTTTTGACAATGGTGATTTGCTCTTCGTAATATAGTCTCTGCGCGTACCACTAATTCTTCAGGACTAAATGGCTTTGTGACATAATCATCTGCACCCATTTTTAGACCACTAATACGTTCTCGTTCATGAACCTTAGCAGTTACCATAATTATAGGTATATCACTTTGGTAAACTTCTCTAATATGATGGCATACTTCTTCTCCAGACATTTCAGGAAGCATTAAATCTAAAACAAGAAAACAAGGAAATTCTGTCTCGAATTTTTCTAAAGCTTCTTTCCCGGTAGATGATGTTATTACATGAAACCCTGCTTTCTTAAAATATATAGCCATTAAGTTTTGTAACATTTGATCATCTTCTGCTATTAATAAGGTTTTTAACATATTTTTCACCTGCTATTGAGCTTTCTTTACTTCGTCTATCATCCATTTATAAGACATTGGACCAACAATCTGTCTTATAATTACTCCTTTGTCATCAATTAAATAGCTTGAAGGAATTGATACAACATTAAATTGCTGTGAAATTTCTCCACTCTTATCCAGAGGTACTGTAAAAGTAATTCCATATTCATCAGTAAATCTTTTTACATCCTCTTTATCCTTTTCAGCTGAAGTCAAATTAACAGCAATAATTTCTACGTTCTTATTCATATGTTCTTCGTAGAATTTTTGCATATCTGGCATTTCAGCCTTACAAGGTGGACACCAAGATGCCCAAAAATTTAAAATAACCGTTTTCCCTTTATAGTCCTTCAAATTAAATACTTTTCCATCTAATGTTTCTAGTTGAATATTAGGCACGTTTTGTCCTTCTAGAATCCCCACTTTACCTTTTGGTGATGATATAGTAGATGCTTGCTCATTATGAATTTTATTTCTATTTAAGTAATTAGTTGAATTAGATCCTTTATATTCGTTATATAAAAAAAAACAAATTCCTGTACATAATACCACAACTAACCCTAGCTTCCAGTTCATATGCTTCAACCTCTCTTACTTTAAAATGTAAAAATCGTAAACCGCGAAAAGTACGCACTTATTTTTGTCAGCTGACCTGTAAACATTAAAATACCTAATACAATCATAATAGATCCGTTTAGTATAGACAGTTTTCTTAAATACTGATTAATAATACGAATAATGCGGAGAGATTTTGTCATCATAAAGGAGATCAATAAAAAAGGCACAGCCATTCCTAAAGAGTAGAGGATTAGTAGTAGCATCCCCTGAATGAACGTACTACTTGAACCAGCAAGAAGCAGAATGGATGATAATGTTAATCCTACACAAGGTGTCCATCCACTCCCAAACGCAACACCCAGTAAAATCGATGATATCCAACTTTTTGGTTTTTGCAATTGATGATCCCACTTTTTTTCTTTCATCAAAAATGAAAACTTAAATACACCTAACATTTGAAGACCAAAAAGAATAATTAAACCTCCACTGATGTATTCAATTAGTTGACGATTCATTCGGAATAGTTGTCCTATAAATGTAGCTGAAGCCCCCATCACAATAAATACGAGACTAAATCCAATAACAAATGCTATTGAACGCTGTAATAACAGCTTCTGATTAACTTGTAACTTTTGATTTTGAATATTTCCACCAGTTAAATGAGAAAGGTAGGCCGGCAAAACAGGAAAAATACAAGGAGAGAAAAAAGAAAATAGCCCGGCTCCTAATGCTACCCACAATGGTATCTGATCCATTTTTCCACCTCTTTATTTATCATTAATCTTATTTTGAATGGAGTTTATTAAGATTTAATGAAGATTTTAAAAAGAGGACAAATGAATATCTTTATTTAACTAACGAACTCGCTTTTTTAAAAACGATGATCCTGTTCTACGGTATTATTGAGATATTTCACTTGTCTCATTTGGGTGCCTTCAGGCATACGTTTCTCTTCTTTTAACTCTTGAATCGCTACGGGATAAGCTGGGTTTTTATCCACTATTATGACACGAGGTTTACAAACATGAGAAGCAGCCAAGGCTTTCTTGAAAAAACGCTTGGCTGCTTGTTGATCTCTTAATTCACTTAGATAAAAATCAATGGTATTCCCTTCTGAATCAACTGCACGATATACGTACATCCATTGACCTTTTACTTTGATATATGTTTCGTCGACTCTCCAGGAATCATTTGTTTACTTAAGATAACATCGTACTCTTTCATCTAATTCCGGTCCATATTGATGAACCCAACGCATAATCGTTGTATATGTCATGGATAAGCCACATTCCTCCATCATTCCCACCAAATCACGAAAACTTAAGTTGTACCGTAGGTACCATCTCGCTGTTAACAAAATATTGTCAGGCTGGTAATGTTTTCATTTGAATACATTTTTCTTTTCCATACTGATCACACCCTTTTTTAGAGTACTAGTATCAGTATGTCCAAGTTTACTAGATCTCTTGCACCGGAACCGTTAGTCCTAGAGGGCCACCAGGAAATGCTTTATCTCAATATGACCTTGAACTTAAGTTATATGAATCTTTGCCATCTAATTATTTATTAGCACAGCAACTAATAGATTTAATAGAGCAATCCTATACAGAAGATTAAGTTCCACAGTTGTTATCATTACTAAATTCTAACGAATAATTATGCGTATGATTGTCTTTATACAGAATGATAAAAAAATAGTCGCTCTAAAAGTGTTTGCTTTTAGGGCAACTATTTTATTTCTTTCTATACTCAATCAATACAAAGATTTTTCAAAAAAACTTCTTTATTTCATTTTCAAATTTCACATATTATATAGAAGAAACGCGTCAAAAAAGTAGCCTTTGTTCTCGCTGAGTAAAGGCTTTTTAAACCCAGGGGATTGGGGAATACTTTATCAGGTTAAGCTAATATAAAAATTCATATACATGTTTTTAATACATTATAGGCGTAGATTTTGCAGCGAATAAATTATTATCCAATAAGATTAAGTTAATGATGTTTCTATTTAAATAAATTTTCCTTTTCTATACTGTTCACGTCTTTCATAAAGTATTAGTATATCTAATTCTTAGAGAATACTTCCAGCTATTCTGAAATTTTTATACCAGATCCCTATTACTTCATTATTACTTTTGCGCAGACTGTGGAACCTTTTTGCACTGTTCCTTCAGCTAAAATTTTAAAACTTTCGCTTGCATCGCTGTTTGTAATGACAATAGGAGTTATTGAACTTTTTGCTTTTTCTTTAATAAGAGATATGTCAAATGTAATAAGAGGAGTTCCTATATTTACTTTATCACCTTGCTTTACGTGTGCTTCAAAACCTTCACCTTTCATCTCTACTGTTTCAAGACCAATATGTATTAATATTTCTGTACCAGCTTCTGTCTTTAAGCCGATCGCATGTTTCGTATGAAAAAGTTGAACAACTTCTCCCTCAACGGGAGAAACAACTTTCCCTTCTGTAGGCTCAATAGCAAAACCATCTCCCATCATCTTTTGTGAAAATACTGGATCGGGAACTTCACTAATTGGTAAGATATCGCCTGAAATTGGAGACAATATAGTTGTTTCTTTTATTTTTGTTTTACTACTAAATAATTTTTTAAACATTTAAATCATCCTTTTTATTTTATACTTAGTTTTAATAAGAGATAGAGATTTTATTAATTAGGCTGTAACTTTACTTTTCAAGTGATACACGATTGATTCATAAGGTCGAAGCGTGATATGCTGAAAATCTTGTGATGAATCATCATAGTTAGACAGTAAAACCTCACTATAATATCCACTTGTATCTACTTTTTTTGGTAAGTCAAACGTGGTTTCTTTTCCATAAAAATTATTTATGACAAGAAGTTTTTCATTTTCTCCATTTCGAATATACGCAAAAATATCTTTGTGATCTTCTAAAATCAACTCATAATTACCGTGGGTAATAATATCATACTGTTTGCGTAATTGAATAAGTTTTTGATAGTAATAGAAAATGGAATTTTGATCTTCTAAAGCCTTTTCTACATTGATTTCATTATAGTTTTTAGCTGGATTAATCCATGGTTTACCTGTTGTAAAGCCCGCATGTTGCTTATCGTTCCATTGAACAGGAGTACGAGAATTATCTCTTGATTTCTGCTTCAAAATCTCTAAGATTTCTGCTTCCTCCATCTCTTCTGAACGTTTGATATCATATATATTAAGTGATTCAACATCCCTATACTCTTCAATCGATGAAAATTTCGGATTAGTCATACCTATTTCTTCGCCTTGATAGATATAAGGTGTACCTTGCATCATATGAATAGATGTGGCGAGCATTTTGGCAGATTTATTATGGTAAGCTTCATCGTTGCCATAGCGTGAAACAACGCGAGGTTGATCGTGGTTGCACCAGAATAATGCATTCCACCCTCCACCTTTGTTCATTTGCGTTTGCCACGTTGATAAAATATCTTTCAGTTTAATAAAATCAAAATCTGCTAGCGCCCACTTTTCTCCATTTGGATAATCTACTTTTAAATGGTGAAAGTTAAATGTCATACTTAATTCTTCCCGGTCTGGACGTGAGTATTGAATACAGTGATCAATGGTTGTGGATGACATTTCTCCCACCGTCATACTGTCGTATTTTGAAAAAACTTCTTGATTCATTTCATGCATATATTCGTGCACACGAGGACCATCTGTATAAAATTTACGTCCATCCCCTGGTGCCACAGAACCGTCATCCTCTAAAAAGCGCTGATCTTTTGAAATTAAGTTAATGACATCGAGCCTAAATCCATCCACACCTTTTTCAAGCCAAAACGTCATCATATCGTACACGTTGCGGCGTACACGCTCATTTTCCCAATTCAAATCTGCTTGTGTTACATCAAACAAATGCAGATAAGATTGTTCTGTCAGCTTATCATGTTCCCACGCCGATCCTCCAAATTTTGAAACCCAATTTGTCGGGGCGCTTCCATCTTCTTTTTGATCTTTCCAAATATAAAAATCTCTGTATGGATTATCTTTCGATTTTTTAGCTTCTTGAAACCACTCATGTTCTGTTGATGTATGATTAACAACAATATCCATAATGATTTTGAGATCTCGTTTATGTGCTTCTGTTAACAAACGATCGAAGTCCTCCATTGTCCCGTACTCTTCTTGAATAGCAAAATAGTCACTAGTATCATATCCGTTATCTCGCTGCGGCGACTTATAAATAGGCGTCAACCAAACTACATCTACCCCGAGCTGTTTTAAATAATCTAGTTTTTCAATAATGCCGGCTAAATCGCCAACACCGTTTCCAGTCGTATCGTAAAAGCTTTTTGGATAAATTTGATAGACAACAGATTTTTTCCACCATGGTTCTTTCATAATTAACACCGCCATTTAAATTTTTTCTTATTCTACATTGAATACGCTTTTGAAATTATTCTTTACTTACGCTCGCTTCTTTTGAAGCTGTCCTAGTACTAACGTTAAAAGGAACGGTACAACAATAACAATAACCATCCCTATCATAAAAGGGCCCCAGCTGCCCGGAACAATTGATAATGGAGCAGGAATGCCTCCAATCCCTATCGATGCTGCTTTCACTCCGGCTACAGATATGACGACACCCGCAATCGCGGAACCAATGATTGCAGAAATAAAAGCAAATCGAAAACGTAAATTCACACCAAACATCGCCGGTTCAATAATGCCTAGCCAAGCCGAAATGCCGGATGTTAAAGACAATCCTTTTAATTTCTCATCGTTTTTTGAGAGAATCATCATCGCAAAAGCTGCAGAGCCTTGCGCAATATTAGATAGTGCCACCATTGGCCATAAGAATGTACTTCCCACACTTCCAATTAGCTGTAAATCTACCGCCAAAAATGTGTGGTGCATACCTGTAATAACAAGTGGAGCGTATAAGCCTCCGTACACAATTCCTCCAATAAACGGAGCTGTTTTAAATAACCATACAACTGCATCTGTAATCACAGTTCCTATTGCAAATGTAATCGGACCTATTACAATGAAAGCCAGAAAACCTGTCACTAACAGAGCTACAGGTGCCACAATTAAAAGCTGAAAGCCATCTGGTATCCGTTTTCTTAAGAATAATTCGATTTTTGCTAGTACAAACGAAGCTACTAAAACGGGTAAAACTTGCCCTTGATAGCCTACCTTCTCAACGTGCAGACCGAATAAATTCCACGTATCAATGGTTCCTTTTTTCAAACCATCTCCATATGACCCCGCATTTAATAAGTCTGGATGTACCAGTATTAAACCAAGTACAATTCCAAATAAAGGACTACCTCCAAAACGATTGACAGCTGACCAGCCAATTAAAGCAGGCAAAAAGGTAAAAGCTGTATTTGCAATTAGATTAATCAAGCTCGCTAAATCTTTCCACTGCGTATGCACATCAACAATTGATTTATTATCATAAAAAATGCCCGTACCGGTTAATACATTGTTAATTCCCATTAATAAACCTGCTGTTACAATTGCAGGTAATATAGGGATAAAGATATCAGCCAATGTTTTAACGGCACGTTGAAGTGGATTTGAACTTTTAGCAGCTTCATTTTTCACTTCTTCTTTTGATAATTCTCCAATACCTGTAAGTGCTACCATCTCTTTGTATACTTTATCTACTGTACCTTGCCCAATGACCACTTGAAATTGCCCATTTGTAGCAAAGGAACCTTTTACTAATTCGTGCTCATTTAACATTTCTTGATTGACTTTTCCTTCATCTCTTAAAACAAGCCGAAGTCGCGTTACGCAATGCGTTGCAGCAGAAATATTGTCTTTTCCGCCGAGAGCTTTCACAATACGCTCAACAGATTCTTGTTTCATGTCTCGTCCCCCTTGTCATCGCTTTCATTTCTAGTTGTAAAAACAATATTTTATTTCCTTTCTTTCTCTAAAACTGAACCTGTATATACAAGTTGAATATTTTTCTTATCTTAACTTGTATATACAGGTTTGTCAATGAGAAATAAGTTTTTGCGTCTAAACTAGTGGCGTAAGCCACACAATATAAATGCGACATCTTATCGCACCATAATCACAGTTATCGGTATATATAAATTTTATCAATCTAATCAAGTAAAAATGACTTCAGTATTAAACTGAAGTCATTTTTATTTATTAAGCCAGTATTTGATCAATATTAATTAAATCTTGTGGTGACAAGATTAAAGAGTCTGCGCCTATACTCTCTTTTACTTGATCAGCTCTTTTACCACCATGTATTACTTACTGTATCAATACCTTCCTGTGAAAGTAACCATGCCCAAAATGTGATGGGAAAGGCGTTATTTTAACTGCTTTGGGCCAAACATTACTTCATTTTATGAAAAAACATATTTAACTTCTTTTATGATTCATTAATCATGCAATAAATTTAAAACAAGGTAGCAAAAACCACTGATTAGATTCAGTGGTTTTTGCTATTTTTAAGCGTATATCGTTATATACAAAGTTAGTTAACCTAATGTGAGTTATAGGAACAAAAAGAGACCTTAATCTATAAGGCCTATACAAGTTAACAAGCTTCTCATCAGCTATAAATTTCATAAGCATACCGGTACCAAAAACATTTAATAATATACTGCTACCTAAGATGACAGCATATAAAGGTCCATATATATCTAATGTTACAAAACTAAAAAGATTGTTCCTAAACTAACTAGAAGTAATCCTAAACTTTGATTATCTAACTATTGAACTTACATACTCTTAGTCTATCGTTTATTTGAGAAAATAATTTCTTACCTCTTTCCAGTCATTCACTCTAACATATTCTGTTTCATTGATATTATGTGGAGATGTAAACAAAATTCCTTGACCAGAAAATCGTTTAAAATGTCTTACATTATCGTCAATAAGGTAGTCCGCATTAATAATACTCTTATCACCACAAAAGACAAAGTTCATATCATTCAAGAAGCTAAAATGTTCTTTTAACCATTCATACTTTGCTGTAAATGATGTTGGAAACTCCATTGCAGCAGTCGTAATAAAAATTTCATAATATTCACTTAGTTCTTTTATTACTTCTTGACTATCCTTCATTACTGCTAAATCCCGAAAGAAAGTAGGTTCGGTTAAATAATTCACAATTTCTTCTTTCAACTGAGGGCGTAGATCTCTTAGTTTTTTTCCTTTTAAGTCTTCAACTGTAATATTTTCGTTGTACTCTTGATTGAAAAGTGCTAAATGTTTGGGAATAAAATCAGCAATTACTTCATCCATATCTATTGCAATTCTCTTCATAACTAATCCTCCTGATATGTACAAACTTATTCTATTATACAATTTTTTCTTATTATACTAATATAACCCTTCAGCACAATAGGAAAAGGGCTGCCGCAGCAACCCTTACTCTTGAAATTAGACACCTGTTAATTTAAGAGATAAAAAAGGTCCCTCGCTATAGTCGACTCTTTACCTTTTAACGTATTTACCTCTTTAAAGAGAGCTTTCTGATAATTTATTTTTGTACATTTGTGGTAAATGCTTAATTTTATATTCAATCGATCTAAGATGTACTTCCGTATCCTCTATTTGTTGTTGAACGTTCTTTTTATGCAAAGTAAGAATTTGCAGACCTTTTTCTATAGAAGGCTCGTTATTTGTAAAACATTCAACAAAAGTGCGTAGATCTTTAATTTGCAGACCTGTCTTTTTTAAACAACAAATTAATTCAATCCATTCTATATCGTGATTATTAAAAATCCTGTTTCCGGTTTTTGTACGATGTAAAAATGGAAGAAGTCCCTCTTTATCATAATATCTTATGGTATATATAGACAGGCTTGTTTTCTTTGCAACTTGTGAAATTGTATAGTTCACCAAATTCCCTCCATAAACTTTAAAAGTTGATTTAGAGACTACTCCAACTAAATTTTTTTGTCAATTTTTTTTTGTTATTGACCTAGAGTAAACTCTATAGTTTATCTTGTACTAGTAAGGGCTAAAGGAGGAACTAGTATATGAAATACAATAAGATTACGAACACCGATTTGAAAGCTTCTAACATCATTATGGGAAATATGCGTTTAAAACACCTGTCTTTATTAGAGGCTGAAAAATTGATTCGAACTGCTATGGAACAGGGGATTAATTTTTTTGATCACGCAGATATCTATGGTCCGGATGTACTTGGGCAATGTGAGGAATTTTTTGCAGAGGCTATTCAGATGAACACAAGCATGCGGGAAAAAATAATTTTACAAAGTAAATGTGGTATTCGTCGTGGAAAGGGTTATTATGATTTTTCAAAGGAATATATCATTCATTCGGTAAATGGTATTTTAAAACGACTAAAAACAGAATATCTCGATATATTACTTCTTCATCGGCCAGACCCATTAATGGAGCCTGATGAAATCGCGGAAGCATTTGAAGAACTGCATAGTAGTGGTAAGGTAAGATACTTTGGTGTATCTAATCATAATCCTACCCAAATTGAACTTCTTCAAAAATATATTTCACAAAGATTGGTAGTAAATCAATTCCAGTTTAGTATTGCACATACACCAATAATTGACTCTGGAATTGCTTTAAATATGAATATTGAACAGTCCGTTAATCGTGATAGTAGCATTTTAGAATACTGTCGAATAAATGACATCACTATGCAGGCTTGGTCTCCATTCCAAAATGGTTTCTTCGATGGCCCATTTCTTGGGGACTTAGAGAAGTTTCCAGAATTGAACAAAGTCATTAACAATATTGCTAAAAAATACGGAGTAACGGATACAGCTGTAGCTGTCGGGTGGATTACGAGACATCCAGCTAATATTCAGGTGGTTCTTGGAACCACAAGCACACAACGAATGACGGACGCGTGTAAAGGATCAGAAATATCTTTAACCAGAGAGGAGTGGTATCAAATTTATAAAGCTGCTGGCAATATAGTACCGTAAAGAAAGAAATTGAAAAATTGAAATGGTAATTGAGTTAATAAGAGAATTAGTTGATCTATTTGAAAGTGAAAAGCCCTTCATTTTTTTTCCTATAAATATGATCTAGGTTTTATAAAGAAGGGCTATTAGTATGTTTCCTTACAATGGTTTGAAAACGTTGTCATCAGGTGCTTATGGATTTGAAATTCATATAAAGAAGAGGAGAAATAAATTCTTGAATCTATATATCTGTATATCTATATATCACTATTCATTTAGAAAATTAAGAAATATATACCGTAAAAAGACAAGTGAGTATGATAGCTCTAAGAATATAAGGTTAGGTTGAAAGTTCACTATTTACAAGTTGTATTTTAAACAACAACTGGAGGAATAAATATGAAGGTCGATAAACATTCTGTTTCCCAAATTATTGATGCACTTGGTGGTAAAAAGAATATTTCAGCAGCAACCCACTGTATTACAAGATTACGCTTAGTCTTAAAGGATGAAAACAAAGTAAATCAAGAGTCCTTAAATAACCATAATCTTGTTAAAGGCTTTTTTTCAACTAACGGTCAGTTTCAAGTTGTGATTGGTCAAGGGACTGTAGATAAAGTGTATAAAGAAATGATTTCTATTACAGGAATTGACGAAGTGTCAAAAGAGGAGCTAAAAAACGAGGCAGCCAAAAATTTAAATCCAATTCAACGTGCGATTAAAACTTTATCTGATATTTTCATCCCAATTTTACCTGCAATCGTGACGGCTGGTTTACTAATGGGAATCAGTAACACTTTAACAGGCTCAGGCATTTTTTATGATGATAAGTCATTCGTTGATGTTCACACAAAATGGAAAGATTTAGCGAGTATCATTAACTTAATCGCCAATACAGCTTTTGTTTTTTTGCCAGGACTAATTGGTTGGTCAGCTGTTAATCGATTTGGTGGAAGTCCTCTTTTAGGAATTATACTTGGGCTAATGCTTGTGCATCCTGATTTGTTAAATGCATGGAGTTATGGTGAGGCACTGGCCAAGGGCAAAATTGATACATGGAATTTATTTGGTTTCCATGTTGAAAAGGTTGGTTATCAAGGACAGGTTTTACCAATTTTGGTGGCCTCAATTCTATTATCGAAAATTGAAATATTTCTACGGAAACGCATTCCAGATGGTTTTCAAATTTTAGTTGTTGCTCCAGTAGCTTTATTAATCACAGGTTTATTAGCATTTACTGTAATTGGTCCGATCACCTTCTCAATTGGAAATGTTATTACAGGTACAATTGTATGGTTATTCAATACAGCACCAATCATTGGTGGTTTAGTGTACGGGGGGTTATATGCTCCACTCGTTATTACAGGTATGCAACACACCTTTTTAGCAGTTGATTTTCAATTGATAGGTAGTACTGGTGGTACATTTTTATGGCCAATGGTTGCATTATCAAACATTGCACAAGGTTCAGTAGCATTTGCAGTAATGTTATTAA
>Ga0209025_1001976_pt1 | contig 23541 bp, 18 predicted proteins | sample AraplaMF_Col_mLB_FD_184256 | JGI IMG/M metagenome (GOLD analysis project Ga0209025, IMG submission 184256) | Arabidopsis root microbial communities from the University of North Carolina, USA - plate scrape MF_Col_mLB (SPAdes) (version 2) | ecosystem: Host-associated > Plants > Roots > Endosphere... | reverse complement strand
TGCGTGGACCCATCGGGCAGGGTGACGTCCTGCGACACCATCCACACGATATCTGTCGTGAGTTGGCGCATCTGCTCGGCGGTTAGGCCGATGCCCGGCACCAAATCGAATGCGCGGGCGACGGCTACCCCCCGGCTCATCAGTGCCTGGTATTCCTCCACCTGACTGGTGTGCCCGGCGAGGAACGTCCTGCCCGTCAGTTGGGTGATCTGGTCGCGGACCAGCTTCTGCTCGTAGAAGCCATCGCCGAGCCGCTTCTGCGTCATCTGCGGATCGATGCCCAAGGCTCCAAGCATGTAGTCGCTGGAAATGAATCGTGTGTATTGCGTGAAGCGCGGGTCGGTGGCGACGAGGTAGGTGTCGCCCGGCGCAGGACGAATCGTGTACAGCCCGTTGGTCGGGAGGGTCAGGTTTGGAATGCCACCGGCGAGGGGCTGTCCGGGCAAGGTATCGGCGGCCAATCCCGTGCCGCCTTTGCCGCCGCGCGACATCCCGCTTCCTGTCAGCGTTGCCCCCACGGTATCCACCGACTTTACGGAGACCTTCCGCGCGTTGGTCTTGACTGCCTGATTCGCCGTGGCGATGGCGGCCAGCGCGGCGACGGTAGTCGGGGCTTGCGGTGCGCTGGGGTAGGCAACGACCTGTTGCTTCGTGCCAGGCCCGGTACGTCGGTGCCAGACAAACGTCGAGGTGTCCTGCGTGGTCACTCTCTGCTGCAACACCGTGCCGACATCCTCGACCTTCCCGGCAACACGCACGAGGTTCGCGCCCCCTGCCATGGTCGATGACTGGTTGAAGATGCTGCCGCCCTCGCTGTTGATGCGGATGTTGCCGCCAGCCTGGATCTTCGCGGCTTCGGTGGCGCTGATGAGCCGGTCTGTCGCAGTCGTCGTGATGGTGGCGCGCGAAACCTCGGTGTGCTCGGTACCGAAGTTGGCGAGGCGGACATCGTCCGGTCGAATATGGATGTTCGGGTCCCAGTCGGGCCAGAAAGTGATGCGGTAGGTGTCGCCATTGTCCTGGATGGCTTCGTAGTATTGGGTGGCACGCGTGGCGATCGGGCGCGAACAGATGCCGGTTTCGGCATCGCAGTTGGTCCCGAAGCCTACGGAGAAAAATTCCTCGATTGGCGAATCCGTGAAGGACAGCGTCTTCTTGTCCGTGTCGAGTTTGGTGACCGTGGACTTGTTCACCGTCACCGTGATCGGCGCACGCAACGCATTGGCCTGGTCCGTGCTGATTGACGCATTCTCCGTGCCCCATTTCCAGCCAGGAAACGTGATGCTGGCGTGATAGTTCAACGCCCTGCCTGACAGACCCGCCTGCCAGAGCTTGAGCGTCTGCACGGCTGTCTGCACTGGCGTCCCCGCTTCGGTCACGATGCGCGTGCGTGTATTGCGAACGTCCTTCGCAGCGATGTCGATGTCGCCCTCGGCCTCGATTGCCGCGGAGCGATTGATGAGCACATTCGTCTGCTCGGTGAGCAATCCCGTGGTGGCGTCGCGCGTGCCATCGCGGGCGATCTGCAGGTTTCCTGCGCTGTAGAGCGTGGCGCCATCGAGATTGCGTACAGAGCTGGTGGCGTACAGCTTCAAGTCCCGAACTGCTGCCATCAATGCCGATGTGCCATCGTTGGTGATGTCAGTGCCTTGCACCGTGACGTCCTCGCCAATCACGGTGCCTGTGTTGTCGATGGTCGGGGCGTTGACCTTGACTGTGGTGCCTTCGATGCGCCCCGCGTTCGAAACACTGGTGTCGGCAGTGACCGAGGTGCTCGATGCATGGATCTGTCCCACCGCTGCATTGACCACGTGCTTGCCGGCGACCGTCAGCGCACCCTTGGCGGCCAGGGCGCCGGTGTTGCTTAGTGTGCCGCTGGCCGATATTCGCATGTCGCCGTTGGCACCGAGCCGGTTCTTCGCGTCGTTGGTGTAGTCGCCGTCGACCGTCAGCCTCAGGTTGCGGCCCGCGATCATCGATCCGCTGCCCGATACGGCACCCGATACCGTAACGTCCCGATTCGCCTCGACCTCACCGCCCAAGTTCCACATCGACGCCACCTTGATGTCGATGTCCTGGCCACCCAGTATCCGGCCGCCCGAGTTGTCGAGCGTCGCCCCTACCTGATCGATGGTGACGCGCTGGCCGTAGAGCGTTCCGCCGCGATTGTCGAGCGCGCCGGCTGCCGAAACCGTCAGCGCAGCGCCTGCGGTGGTCGACGCGCCCCGCAGGTCCATATCTCCAGTCTTGGCGGAAATATCCAGATTGCCGCGTGCGGTGGTCTGGCTCCCCGCCAGGTTCACGCCGGCGCCGTGGAGCGTGGCATTGCCGCTCGCAATGTTCCGGCCTGTCGCGGCGAGGGCACCGCTTGCCTTGATCGTCAGGTCTGCTGCCTTGCCCGTCGCACCGTCTGCGTCGATGCCGGCCGCGAGCGTACCGGTCGACGCGATATCGCCAGCTTTGATGCCCAGCGATTGCTGCGCCGCCAGCATCCCGCTGTGCTTGAGCGTGTCATCGGTGCGTAGGTCGACGGCGCCCCGCGCATAGGTCGTGCCCCGATGAGAGATGCCGCCCCGGGCAGAGATGCCAAGGTTACCGCTCGCACTGCTCTGCCCGGACATGACGAGCTTGCCGTCCGACCTCAGCGTCATATCGCCCATCTGCGCGGCCATCACACCCGCCAGCGACACCCCCACACCGCGCTCGGTGGAGGCCAGCATGATCTTGTTGGCGTACATGCCGCCAAGCTGTGCCACGTCGATGCCGAAAGCCGGGGCCGGGCTGGCGCTGGCGATTGGCGTAGCGGCCAGCGTGTCATGGTTGACCTCGTTGACCCCGGCGATCACATTGAGTCGATTGGCATACAACGCAGCATTGGCTTTCACCTCACGCGCAATCAGATCGATCTGATCGACGTTTGCGGCATTCAGTCCCTTACCTTGAATCGTGATCTGACCACCGTTCACCCGGAAAGCATCCAGGCTGCCACTACCGCCGTACATCGGTGTGCCCGTGGTGAGCGTGGCGCGGCTGGTGTTGATGAAGCCGGCGCCATCGACGAAGATGCCGTTTGGATTGGCCACAATCACTTCGGCACGCGGCCCGGCCACTTCGAGATATCCGCGCAGTTGACTCGGCAGCGCGCTGGTGACCTGATTGACGATAATGCGCGCCGAGCCACCAGGCAGCAGGTTGGGGTTGCCGTTGATGTACCCGGCCTGCTGCGTTGCGATCGCGGTCGGCGAGTTATTGAGGATGACACCCGCCTGGGGCACATCGAAGCGCGTATAGGCGTTTGAGGACACGCCTGCGCCGGAAGGCCGCGTGATATCGACTTGAGTCAGACCATTCGCAGTCTGGCCGATGGTGGGACGATGCGCGCCCGCGTTGGGGTCCGCCACCACATGCGCCCAGCCGTTGACCGGCAAACCCACCGCTATCCACGCCGCAAGCACCAGCGCCGGCAGGGCGAAGCGCACGGTGTCTGTCCTGGCATTTCCGGTTGTCGCCTTCCGACCTCCATTCGGACCTTTCCCCCGGCTCGCAGCAGACTCCTCGACGGCCATGAGCATGCGGCGATGCGGGTTGAAGACGAGACGGTAACAACTGCGGTTCATCAGTTCGGCCATGCGCGTAGTGCGGAATGGCGCGGACTGTAACCGTGGGGTTCACCTTCAGATCTTAAGGAGGATCAAGCCTTGGTGAATCGATCCATGGATTCAAATTTTCTGCGGCTTAACGATGCCCCTACAGCGGTGGCAGTCGCCGCTTCACCGGCTGCGCCTTGACAATGGCCGAGCTGGTTTCGGCCAGTTCGGTGATCTGATCGAGGATATGGTCCAGGTGTTCGATCGAGCGTAGGTAAAGGCGACCGATGAAGCAGTCGTCGCCGGTCACCTTGTCGCACTCCGCAAACTCGGGAATACCTTCGATCAACTTCTGCACAGCCTGCAACTTGCCCGGCAATGGGCGGATGCGGACAATGGCCTGCATCGAGAAACCGAGCGTGCGCGGCTCCACGTCCACGGTGAAGCCACGGATCACGCCGCGATCCTCCAGCCGTTTCAACCGTTCCGAGGTGCCGGGCGCCGACAGTCCGATCTGTTCGGCCAGTGCCTTGATCGGCATGCGGCCGTCATGCTGCAGCAGCGCCAGGATGCGACGGTCGAGATCGTCGAGTGACATCGGTATTTTTCCGGTTTTGCCTGTCAAAGAACGGCGGAAACCGCCATTCACCTGCTTTTTCGCCTGTGCATTGTAGGCGGCCAGTCTTAAACTGCAACCCTCGTTTCAGGAACATTGCTGGAGACAGGTCATGGAAGACCGCACGCGGGGCATGCTGGAAATGGCGGCGGCCATGGTGATATCGGGCACCATCGGCTGGCTCGTGGTGATCTCTGGTCGCCCGGTCACGCAGGTGGTGTTCTGGCGCTGCGCGTTCGGCGCGCTGGTGCTGGTGCCGGTCTGCTTCGCGCGTGGATATCTAAAGCCCGGCAGCATCTCCCTGCGTCAGGTGCTGCTGGCCGTTGCGGGCGGCGTGGCGATTGTCGCCAACTGGCTGCTGCTGTTCTCGGCCTATGAAGGCGCATCGATTTCGATTGCCACCGCGGTCTACAACACGCAACCGTTCATGCTGGTGGCGCTCGGCGCGCTGTTCCTGGGAGAGCGCATCACCGTGGCCAAGGTGGTGTGGCTGCTGCTGGCATTCGCTGGCATGCTGCTGATCGTGCAAGGCAAGCCGCACAGTGGACCTTCGCACGGCAACTACCTGACGGGCATTGCCTTGGCGCTTGGCGCGGCATTCTGCTACGCGCTGGCCGCGCTGATCGCCAAGCAGTTGAAGGGCGTGGCGCCGCACCTGATCGCCATGATCCATGTGCTGGTAGGCACCGTGATGCTGCTGCCGATGGCACTGCAGGCCGAACTGCCTGTCGGAACGTTGCCGTGGGCCACGCTGGCGACGATGGGGTTCATCCATACGGGCCTGATGTACATCCTGCTCTATGGCGCGATTCAGAAACTTCCGACCCACCTGACAGGCGCCCTGTCCTTCATTTATCCTGTCGTGGCTATTCTGGTGGATCGGCTTGCATTCGGACATCAGTTGCTGGCGTCGCAGATTGGCGGCGCGGTGCTGATCCTGCTGGCCGCCGCCGGCATGACACTCGGATGGTCAGGGCTGCTGGCATGGCGGGAACGCAAACCCTCCGCATGAATGCTGCTCCGGCCGGGTACGCAGACACAGCGTAGATAAAGCGGAGACGCACGACGATGCATGACACGCAGGGAATGTCCCGGGAACGACTAGGCCGGATCGAAACGTTTCTCGACGAGCAGTATGTTGCGCCCGGCAAGCTGCCCGGCGCACTGGTGCAGGTCTGGCGGCGCGGCGAACTGGCGGTGAATTCCGTGCTCGGCATGGCCGACCGCGAGCGGCAGGTGCCACTGGCCGAGGACTCCATCTTCCGCATCTACTCGATGACCAAGCCGATTACGTCGGTGGCCATCATGATGCTGGTGGAGGAATGCCGGATCGCACTCGATGACCCCGTCAGCAAGTACATCCCTGAATGGGCCAACCTCGGCGTGTTCGCGGGCGGCTTCATGGAGAGTTTCCAGACGCGTCCGCCTGCTCGACCGATGCTGGTCATCGATCTGCTGCGCCACACCTCGGGCCTGACCTACGGCTTCCAGCAGAACAGCAATGTCGATGCCGCGTATCGCAAGCTCAAGCTGGGCGAACTGGCCACGGCCGGCACGCTCGACGACATGATCGAGAAGCTGGCCACCGTGCCGCTGGAGTTCTCGCCCGGCGAAGCGTGGAACTACTCGGTGGCCACCGATGTGCTCGGCTATCTCGTGGGCAAGATCAGCGGCATGCCCTTCGATGTCTTCCTGAAGCAGCGCATCTTCGATCCGCTCGGCATGGTCGATACGGGCTTTCATGTGCCCGAACACAAGGCCGACCGTTTCTGCGCGTGCTATGCGATCGGCGCGCTGGGGTCGAAGGTGATCTCGCCGCGCGGCCCGATGTTGCAGGACGATCCGCAGGCCAGCCCCTATCTGCAACCGCCCGGCTTCCTGTCCGGTGGCGGCGGACTGGTATCCACCGCTGCAGACTACATGCGTTTTGCACGGATGCTGCTGAACGGCGGCGAACTCGATGGCGTGCGGTTGCTGGGACCGAAGACGCTTGCGTTGATGACATCGAACCATCTGCCCGGCGGCGTGGACCTGCCGCGCCTGTCGCGCTCGATGTTCAGCGAGGCCACTTATGAAGGCGTGGGCTTCGGCCTCGGGTTCGCGACAACGATCAACCCGGTCAGCACGATGATTCCTGGCAGCGCTGGCGATTTCTTCTGGGGCGGTGCGGCCAGCACGTTCTTCTGGGTCGATCCGAAAGAAGACCTGATCGGATTGTTCCTGACACAGTTGCTGCCCTCATCGGCCTATCCGGTGCGGCGGCAGTTGCGAACGCTCGTCTACAGTGCGATCACGGAATGCGGTGCGTTATCGCGCTGATCGCGCGGATCGTGGAAAGAGGCCGGTGCGCAGGAGAAGTAGAATAGCCACCGGCCCCCACCACATCCATTCCTGCTCATGACATTCCGCATCACTTTTCGCACGGCCATCGTCGTCATGTCGATAGCGCTGGCGACGCCGCTGGCGCACGCCACCGTGGGCGAGGATGCCCGCGAATTCAAGAACAACTTCAAGGCAGACGTGAAGGAAGCGGGCCGCAAGACCGGGCACGCGTTTGCCGAGGCGGCGCGGGCGGTGGGGCATGGCGCAAAGGCTGCCGGCCATGCCGTGAAGGACACCACCAAGCGCGGCTATTACGCCACAAAGCAGGCAATCAAGGGCGACTCACGGGAAGGCAACTGATTGCCCGACCGATCCGCGTACAATCCCGCCCTTAACTCAATGGAACGACGTCCGTGAAGAAAACCGACCTCGAGAAGAACAAGGGCCTCAAGATCAACAACAGCCTCAAGCAGGCCGGGGCCAACCGGGCCGGATCGGCACCGAAAAATCAACGCCAGCAGGCGGCCAGCAAGAATGGCCTGCTTGGCAAGCTGCTCGGCAAAGCCGTGCCGCCGGAGAAAACTGGCGAATAACGCCGGAATCGGCCGCCCGCGCTTACGCGAACGCGGCGGCCGGCATCTGCTTTGCCACCGGGCAAGCCGGATCGATGGCCCGGCACAGCGCGTAAAGATCGCGCACCACCAGATGCGGCGCGCTGCCGCCGCGTGTCCACGCCGGCGCAGTGTCAACACCCTCCACCGAATCCCCACGCACCAGCCACGCTGCGTGGCAACCTGCCGCCAGCGCCCCGACGATATCCAGATCCGCATCGTCACCGACGTGAAGCATCTGCTCCGGCCGGCATCCCACAGCGTCTGCTGCAGCGCGGAAGATCGCGGCATCGGGCTTCGCCAATCCCGTGCTTTCCGGATTCAACGCCGCCTTGAAGAAATGATGCCCGCCCGTGACCTTGAGGCTGGCATTGCCATTCGACAGTGCCACCAGCGGATATCGGGCGCTTAGCCATTCCAGCGCCGGAAACGCATCCTCGAAGAAATCCACACGCTGCCGCGCAGCAAAGAACGCGTCGTACGCCGCCTCGGCCAGTGCCGGATCTTCCTCAGACATCTCCAGCGCCATCCGGATCGAACCCAGCCGTAGCTCGCGCAAGTTGTGCGACAGATCGGGCCGCGATGCCTCGAACTTCGTTCGCAAGGCGCCCAGCACCTGCGGCGAGGTAAGCAGCGTCGAGGTGCGCGGCGCCTGTGCCAGCAGCCATTCATGCAAGGTTTGCTCGGCACGGATCACCGCCGGGCCGAAGGGCCACAGGGTGTCGTCAAGGTCCAGGGAAATGGCCGCGATGCTGGCGAAAGAAGTCATGAGGAGAGGGAGCGCATGTCAGGGAAAGCCCGCCGAATTTACCACTTCCTTTGGCAGCGACGATTCTGATCGACTAGGCTTGTATCGGCTTACCGCACGGTAAGCGTCCCGGCAGTACCGTAGCGCAGAACAAGAAACCCGCAGAGGAGACAACATGACGCACGAGACGTGGCGCTTCCGGCGCCCGCATTGGCCCCGGCTTGCCGCGGCCTGCCTGCTGGCCCTGCCCCTGGCCACCCACGCCGCACCCGATTCATCCCCAATGTCCGCGACCAAGATACGCGCGGCCACGGCCAAGGTGGATGGCAACTACATCCGCGCCAATGCCAAGACCACACAGAACTGGCCCAGCTACGGACTCGACTACGCAGAAACCCGTTTCAGCCGCCTGACCCAGATCGACGCCAACAATGTGAAAGACCTGGGCCTCGTCTGGTCATACGGACTCGAATCGACGCGCGGCGTGGAATCGACCCCGCTGGTTGTCGATGGCGTGATGTACGTGACCGCGTCATGGAGCGTGGTCCACGCCGTGGATGTGCGCACGGGCCGCCGGCTCTGGACCTTCGATCCCAAGGTGAACCGCGCGCTCGGCTACCGTGGCTGCTGCGACGTGGTGAACCGGGGCGTTGCGTTGTATCAAGGCAAGGTGTTCGTGGCGTCCTATGACGGGCGACTCATTGCGCTCGACGCCGCCACGGGACGCAAACTGTGGGACAAGGACACGATCATCGACCGCAAGTTCTCGTACACCATCACGGGCGCGCCGCGTGTGTTCAACGGCAAAGTCATCATCGGCAACGGCGGCGCGGAGTTTGGCGTGCGCGGCTACATCACCGCCTACGACGCCAATACCGGCGCGCAGAAATGGCGCTGGTTCACGGTGCCGGGCGATCCCTCGAAACCATTCGAGGATGCATCGATGGAGACAGCCGCCAAGACCTGGGACCCGGCCGGCAAGTGGTGGGAAGCGGGCGGCGGCGGCACGGCATGGGATTCGATGACCTTCGATCCCGACCTGAACCTGATGTATGTGGGCACGGGCAACGGCTCGCCCTGGTCGCATCGCAAGCGCAGCCCGGCGGGTGGCGACAACCTCTACCTGGCATCGATCGTCGCGCTCGACCCTGACACGGGCCAGTACAAATGGCACTACCAGGAAACGCCGGGCGACAACTGGGACTACACGTCCACGCAGCCGATGATTCTGGCCGATCTCACCATCAATGGCCAGCCGCGCAAGGTCATCCTGCACGCGCCCAAGAACGGCTTCTTCTTCGTCATCGACCGCACCAACGGCCAGTTCATCTCGGCCAAGAATTTTGTCGATGTGAACTGGACCACGGGCTATGACGTCAAGGGACGGCCTGTCGATGTGGCCGAAGCCCGCGCCACGGACAAACCCTTCGACTCGATCCCCGGCCCGTACGGTGCACATAACTGGCACCCGATGTCGTTCAATCCGCAGACCGGACTCGTCTACCTGCCCGCGCAAAACGTGCCCGTCAACCTGCTCGACGATAAGAATTGGACCTTCAACGGCGCGCAGCCAATGCAGCCCGGCGGCAATACCGGATGGAACACCGCCAAGTTCCTCAACGCGGAACCGCCGAAGAGCAAACCGTTCGGCCGATTGCTCGCGTGGGACCCCGTTCAGCAGAAGACGGTCTGGTCGCAGGAACACGTTTCACCGTGGAACGGCGGCACGCTGACCACCGCTGGCAACCTCGTTTTCCAGGGCACGGCAGATGGCCGATTTGTGGCCTACGACGCGAAGACCGGCAGCAAGCTCTGGGAAACGCCAACGGGTACAGGTGTCATCGCCGCGCCGGTCAGCTATGAAGTCGATGGCCGGCAGTTCATCTCCATCGCCGTGGGATGGGGCGGCGTGTACGGCCAGGCCCAACGCGCCACCGACCGCCAGGGCCCCGGCACCGTCTACACATTCGCGCTCGGCGGACAGGCCAAGCCACCGGCCTTTGCCAGCTACCGCACCGATGGCCTGCTCACCGGCGTGAAATACGACGCTGCCAAGGTCAACGACGGCGCCGGACTCTACGTCAGCAGTTGCGTAATGTGCCACGGCGTACCGGGCGTGGATCGTGGCGGCAACATCCCCAACCTCGGCTTTGTCAGCGCCGAGTCCATCTCGCACCTCGATCGTATCGTCTTCAAGGGCCCGTTCATGGCACGCGGCATGCCTGATTTCACGGGCAAGTTGACTGCCGACGATGTGGAGAAGATCAAGGCGTTCATTCAGGGGACGGTGGATTCGGTGAGGCCGAAGGCGGTGGCGGGACAATAGCCACCTACGCTCACCCTCCCGCAGTACCTCCCTTGCGAAGCATTCGGCTGTATGAGATCAGCATCTTCGCAAACTCTCCGGTGATAGGAGGAAGCGGTACCGCCGTACGCTGCACCAGACAAAGGTCAGCCGGCGGTATCGCCTCGCCGATGCGGATTTCCCTGAGCGCTCCCATGAACCCCTCCTGTTCGAGGGCGATTCTCGGGGAGAGAAACAGCAGGTCGGTCCTCGACACCAGATTGAGCGTGTCATAGAGGGATTCCACTGTCACCGCGATATTCGGTGTCTCCAATCCAGCGTTGTGAAACAGGTCCACAATCCGATTGGAAGGCAACCCCGCCTGGCCTGGCGGCCTCGTATTCACCCACTCGCAGTCGGCCAGCGCCTTGATGCTTCGCGCTTTCTCGTTGGGATGGCCGACCCTGCATACGATGACAGGGTCCGACTTGGTCAGCCGCGTGCTGGTGAGGTCTGTCATGTCCGTCTTGCGCGACACCAGCGTCAACGCGAAGTCGAGCCTTCCTTCACGGATGCCGGACAGCAGCGAACTTGATGGGCCACTCGCCAGATGGACGGAGAAACTTGGGAATCGTTGTCGGAATGCACGCAGCACCGGCGGCACGACGCGAGCAAACGCCTCGGAAGAGACGCCGACGTTCATCGCGCCAACCGGATTTCCCTGGAAGCTCTGGAACTCCTGCTCCGTCCGCTCGCATTCGCCAAGGATGATGCGTGAGCGCGCCAGCAAGGTTTCTCCCGGGCCGGTCAGCACAATGCCCCGGTTCCCCCGTGCAAAGAGGCTGGCGCCCAGCGACGATTCCAGTCGCTTGATCTGTTGCGTCAGCCCGCTTTGCGCAAGGTCCAGCGACCTCGCCGCCGCGCGGATGCTGCCATGTTCGACGACTGCCACGAAAGCGCGAAGCTGATCCAACGTCATGACGGGAGATATCTCGGAGTGTTCGATCTGACCGAGTGAACACCTTTCGATATCGCCCTGTCAATCCTTCAATCCGATCAGGCCGCGTTGGACACCGGGAGGCCAGCGTGCTCGCCAAGGTCCCAGTAGAGTCCCGCCATCATCCGCAGGCCCTCGCGGGTCACACTCGTCAGCATATGCTCGTCCGGCCCGTGCTGCGCGCAAGCCGGGTAAGAGTGAGGTACCCAGATAGTGGGAAGGCCGAGCACATCCGCAAAGACGTCATTCGGCAACGTGCCGGCCAGGTTCGGAAGAATCGCGGGCAATGTACCCGTGCTGGACTCAATCGAGCCAGCCACCCACTTCACCCACGGGTGATCCACATCCAGCCGCGTAGCCGCACCGCTCATGGTCACCTTGATGGCAACCTCCGGGAAGCCGTTCGCATCGAGATGGCTGCGGAGAATCGCTTCGAGATCCTGCCACGGGGTGCCCACCACGAAGCGCAACTGGCAATGCGCTACCGCTGCGGAGGGAATCGCATTGACGGGGCGTTGCGCGGAACCGGCGCCCAATGCAAGCACTTCGATGGTGTTCCACGCTACCAGCCGCTCCGCCGGTGACAGATCGGGCTCGCCCCACCCAGGCGTGAATTCGGGGTCATCCTTGCCACCACCCAATTCGATGTCGGCCAGTGCCGCTTTGACGGCGGAGGAAATAGCGGGCGGAAACAGTTCGGGGACCAGCATCTGCCCGCGTGCATCGACGATAGTCGACAACGCGTTGGCGAGAATGGTCGCCGGGTTCGAAATCACACCACCCCAGTTGCCCGAGTGATACGCGCGCTCCCGCGCCTGAACGGTGAGACTGAAATTCACCATGCCACGCGAGCCGAGGAACAGCGTGGGTCGGTTCGCCCTGACACGCGGACCATCGCAACCGATGAAGAGGTCCGCACGTAACCGTTCGGCATTGGCTTCGCAGAACTCACGCAGTCCCGGCGAGCCGGCCTCCTCCCCCATCTCCATCAGCACGATGACGTTGTAGCCCAGCTTCCCACCGCGCGCCGCCAGCGCGTATTCCAGCCCCGCAAGGTTGATGCTGTGCTGGCCCTTGTTGTCTGCGGTTCCGCGTCCGTACCATCGATCGCCATCGACCGCGAGCGTCCACGGACCAGCGCCCTTCCGCCAACCTGGTTCCTGACCGTTGACCACATCGCCATGGCCATAGGTCAGCACTGTCAGTTGCGCGGGATCTTCGATGCGTCGCCCCACCAGCAAGGGGCCACCTTTGGGATCGGGGTTCGGTGAAACCTCCACGTCGAATCCAAGCCGCTGGAGCCACGGCACGATCTCGACATCGAAGTAGTGTCCCAGCGTGGCAGGATCTGCGCCCATGTCACTCTCGGAACGAATGGCGACGCGCCGCGAGAGATCGGCAAAAAGCTGGCCGGATTCCAGATGGTTGACCGCGGATTCAAGGGCGGCGGAACGGGACATATCGAACTCCGGGTCAGTCCTGCATCATGTTGTTGGCTTTTGCCACGGGGGTCAGCGTCGCCGTATCCGCCTTGACGGATTCGGTGTACTTCGCCGGCGTGCCGTACTCCGGCTCGAAGCCCAGGTTCACCAGCTTCTCCTGCAAGCCAGGGTCCGCCATGGTCTTCGCCAGTTCCGTCACCAGCTTTTGTTTGACCGCAGCCGGGACACCCTTCGGTGCCACGATGGCGAACCACGAGTCCATGCGGAAGCCGGGGAAACCGCTTTCTGCGATGGTCGGCACATTCGGCAGCATCGGATTGCGCTTGGGACCGGTGACAGCCAGCGCCCGGATCTTTCCGCTCTTCAAGGCAGCAACCGAGGCTGGCACCGCGTCGAAGCTCAACGGAATCTGCCCGCCCATGACGTCCGTCATCGCCGGCGCACTGCCCTTGTAAGGCACGTGCAGCACCTTCACGCCTGCCGCATTCCACAGCATCTCGCCGGCAAAGTTCACCGTCGTACCCGTACCGTGCGAGCCATAGGAATAGGTGCCCGGTTTCGCCTTGATGTCGGCCAGCAGTTGCGGGAGGGTCTGCGCCGCCACGCCATTGTTGGCGAGCAGCACCAGCGAATTGCTTCCCAGCACGCCGATGGGATCGAAGCTCGTGTCCGCGTTGTAGTTCAGCTTCCGATAGATGATGGGGTTCACCACAAAGGTGGTGGAGGTTCCCAGCAGCAGCGTGTAGCCATCCGCAGGCGAGCGCGCCACGCCTTCGGCGCCGACGATGGTCGCTGCACCTGGCTTGTAGTCGATGACTACCTGCTGCTTGAGGCGTTCGCTCAGTTGCACCGAGACCAGTCGGGCGACGGAATCCACGCTGCCGCCCGGAGGAAAGGGCACCACCAGGCGAATGGGGCGATCTGGAAACTCCGCCAGCGCAGCGCCGCTCGACAGCATCGCGATGGAAAGGCCAACACAGGAAACGAGAATCCGCGGGAACGACATCTTTCACTCCAATTTCAGTGGGATGGTGCTTGCATACGAGCTTCAGGGTTCTCCGGCTGGCTGAACCAGGCGGTGGTTGGCGGGAAGAGACGATTGGGAATCGACGCCGCACCTCCGGGTGGTTTCCACCTCTATACAGGTACGGCGCTCAAACAAAAAAGCAAGTTTCGGGCGCGGTCAGACCTTGGCAGGTGACTTGTCGCGTTCAAAGTTGACGATACGGTTGAAGTCTTCGCCATCGGCCAGCGCCGAGGCACTCGACTTCCAGATGTCTCCGATGACCGACACCGTCGGCAGGCTCAGGCCCAGGGCATCACCCAGCGACACGGCAAGATTCACGTCCTTGCGCATCAATTGCATCGTGAAGCCGGAGCTGTATGTGTTGTTCAGGATGCGCGTCGGATAGTTGAACAGCGTCACACCGCTGCGACCCGATCCCGCATTGACGGCCTCGATCAATTGTTCCGTCGAGATCCCCGCCGCGTTGGCCAGGCGAAAAGCTTCGCTGGCCGTGACCAGGTGCGAGGCTGTCAGCAGGTTGTTGATGAGCTTGGCAACGTGACCCGCGCTGACATCGCCGATATGAAAACGCTTGGTGCCCAGCGCCGACAGGATCGGATTGGCATAGGCCACGTCCTCTTCCGAACCGCCGATGAACATGGTCAGTTCGCCCTTCATTGCGCCCGTCGGACCGCCGCTGACCGGTGCGTCGACAAAGCGCAGGCCCTTCTCTTTCAGCACCGCAGCCAGTTCACGCGTGATTTGCGGATCGGCGGTCGTCGTATCGATCAGCAGCGTTCCGGGAGCGGCGTTGGCGAGCAGGCCCTCCGCGCCTTCCAGCACGGCGCGAACGATGGCCGAGGTCGGCAGCGAGAGCACGATGGCCGAGCACGCGCGCGCCAGTTCCGGCAGGCTCGATGCCAGCGGAATGCCCGCGTCGCGTGCGACAGCAGCAACCTGCTCCGACTTGTCCAGGCCCAGCACTGCGTAGCCCGAACGTTGCAGCGTCAGGGCCATGCCACGGCCCATATTGCCCAGGCCAATCACGCCAACAGTCTTGAAGTTTTCCATGTTGAAACCTGAAAGAAGAATGAGAAAAGGAAGGGCTGGCGTTCAGCAGCCTTCGGCAATCGGCACCCAGACGCTTTTCGTCCGGGTGTATTCATGGAGGCATTCGGCGCCGCTGGAGCGGCCATAACCGCTGCTGTCGTTGCCACCGAATGGCGTGGCGACATGCATGTCGCGGTACATGTTGATCCACAGAAGGCCCGCATTCACTTTGGCGACCACGCGATGGGCGCGCGCCACATCGCGCGTCCAGACGGCGCCGGCCAGCGCGAACTCGCTGTCGTTGGCGATGGCCACCGCTTCCGCTTCCGTATCGAAAGGAATCGCCACTACCACGGGGCCAAAGACTTCTTCGCGCGCAATCCGCATGTCGTTGCTCACATGCTTGAACACCGTGGGCTTCACGTAGAAACCGTTGCCCGTGGCTTCGCTCACACCGCCGGTCACCAGTTCTGCCCCTTCGTCCAGGCCGATTTGGACCATGCGATTGATGCGCTCGAACTGCGCGCGATTGTTGATGGGGCCGCCTTCCACGGACTCATCCAACGGATGGCCAATGCGATAGTCGGCGATTGCCTTGCCGACTGCCGCGACGAACTCGTCGTAGATGCCGCGCTGCACGAGCAGGCGCGAGCCTGCGGCACAGTTCTGACCGGTATTGGCGCATGCTGCCGTGACGGCGGCGCGAGCAGCCTGCGCTAGATCTGCGTCGTCAAACACGATATTGGCCGATTTGCCGCCCAGCTCCAGCAAACACGAAATCGGGCGCTGTGCGGCAGCTGCGTTCACTGCACGCCCGGTCTGCGTCGAGCCGACAAAGACGACCTTCTTCACCAGCGGATTCGAGATGGCCGCATCGCCGATTGTCTTGCCGAGGCCATTGATGACGTTCAGCGTGCCCGAAGGCATGCCCGCCTCGCGAGCCAGCCTGGCCATGGCCAGTGCGGTCAGCGGTGTGAGTTCCGATGGCTTGAGCAGTACGCTGTTGCCCATGGCGAGCGCTGGCGCGACATTCCATGCAGCGAGGTAAATCGGCGAATTCCATGGGGTGATCGTCAGCACCACGCCCAGCGGCTCGCGCAACGTGTAGTTCAGTTGTCCGCCAGGTACGGGAATCACGTTACCCAGGAACTTGTCGGTCCAGCCGGCGTAGTAGCGGAAGATCTCGGCCACCGCTGCCACCTGTGCACGTGCTGCCTTGATGGCCTTGCCACTGGTAATCGCTTCGAGGCGGGCCAACGGCTCGGCATCGCGCTGGATCAGCTTGCCCAGTTGCGCCATGACTTCGCCCCGGCGTTGCGCAGAGAATGCGGCCCATTGCTTCTGGCCGGCGTGGCAACTGCGTACTGCGGCGCTCACCACCTCTGCGTTGGCATCGGCGAACACGAGCAGGGTCTGCTCGCTGGCCGGGTCAGTCAACGACAGTGTTGCGCCATCGCCGGACACCATCTCTCCGGCAATGTAGGAGCCAATCGCATCAGCCCCGATCAGCGACAGCACCAGCGCGTTGAATTCCGACGAAGCGTTTTGCATGCTCATGACCTTGCGAGGAAGGCAGCCGGTCAGTCCGGCCCGCCAATGTGAAGCCAGTCTATGAGCGGAACCGGACCTCGCAAAAGATGCGAACGCTGTTCTCGTGTTCACTTCTTGTTCTCACCGGGGTTGTCCCTACCCGGCAATCACTTTTGGTGAACATGAGAACTACGCAGGCATCTTTCCTTCTCCTGCGCACCGCTCCAGACTTTGCTGCATCGGCTGGCAACCGCCACCGGAATCCTTCAAAACGCAAAGGGAGCGAAGCATGAGCCAGGAACTGTTCGACAAGGGTGAGCAGATTCGCCGCGAAGTACTGGGCGAGGAATACGTTGCGGCGTCGACCAAGGGCACCGACGCCTTCAGCGAACCCATGCGCGAATTCGCAATCAAGAACCTGTGGGGCGACATCTGGAACCGCCCCGGCCTGGACCGCCGCGCCCGCAGCATCGGCGTGCTGTCGATCCTGACCGCGCAGGGCCGCACCGGCGAACTGAAGACCCATATCCGGGCGGCGCTGAGCAACGGCGTCACGCGCGCAGAAATCGGCGAGGTGTTCCTGCAGGCATCGATGTACTGCGGCATCCCCGCAGGGAGCGAAGCCACGCGCGTGGCGAAGCTGCTGTTTGCGGAGATGGATGCGGGTTGAGGGATGGGTTGCTTGACCCGAGTGCGCGCGGCACGCTGACGCGGCGGGGGAAGAAAAGAAAGAAAAGAAGCCCCAGCCGCCACTGTCCACCCACACGAACAATCAATTAGCAATCTAATCATTGCATTCCATAACAACTTAGAGGTACGATGACCGACCTTTTCCAGCGTGAGACGGATCCGGGGTAGGCGCGACGCCTGCCAATCAGAGATTCGCGTGGGGACGACGCCTGATAACAACGGACCTCACATGTCTACGCCCCCGTTCTCACGTCGCAACTTTCTCAAGGCAACCGCAGTTGCCGTGCCCGTCGCGGCCATTCCGCTTCACGAACTTCGCGCCAAGGGCCTGGAGGACGTGCATCTGCAGCACTACCAGCCCGTCTTCTTCAGCGCGCCCGAGTGGCAGTTCATCCTGGCCGCGTGCGACCGGCTGATTCCGGCCGAGGGCAAGGGTCCTGGCGCGCTGGAGACCAACGTCCCCGTCTTCATCGATCAGCAGCTCAAGGGCGGGCTTGGCAACGACATCTATCTGCAGGGCCCGCACAACATCACTGCGCCGAAGACGCTGGGTTTCCAGTTGCCGTACGCGCCACAGAATGTGTATCGGCGTGGTATCGCGCTGGTGCAACAGGCCGCCAACGCGCGCCACGCAAAGCCGTTCCAGCAGCTTTCCGCCCAAGAGCAGGACGCCCTGCTGACGGCGCTGCAGAAAGACACCGTGGACTTTGCCGCGCTGGGCGAGACCTCGTTGAAGGCTTCGCAGTTCTTCTCGCAACTGCTGGGCGATACCAAGAACGGCTATCTGGCCGATCCGATGTATGGCGGCAACAAGGACATGAAAGCCTGGGTCGCCATCGGCTTCCCCGGTGCGCGCGCGCAGTACATCGAATGGGTGGACCAGCACAACGTGCCCTACCCGCTCGGCCCCGTCAGCGTGAGCGGCAAGCGCGCCTGAGCGGCGCTTCTTCCTTTTTCGAATTTCAGGCGTGACGCGCGCCGTGCGACCTATCGCACGGCTGGCCACTTCACGCCCACGACAAGCACACACATGCCCCATATCACCAACGACGACGTCGATGTCGTCATCGTCGGCCTTGGATGGGCCGGATCGCTGATGGCCATCGAACTGGCCCAGGCCGGTCTCAAGGTGCGCGCGCTCGAACGCGGCCCGGATCGGCCGCCCGAGGATTTTGCGTATCCGAAGCCTGCCGACCAGTACGGCTATGCCACGCGCAACAAGGTCTTTGCCACGCCGCGAGATGCCGCGCTGACCGTACGCTACAAGCAGGATGAAACCGCGCTGCCCACGCGCAAGTGGGGCGCCTTTGCACCCGGCACGGGCGTCGGCGGCTCCGGCCTGCACTGGACCGGCGTGCTGATTCGTCCCACGCCCACCGATATCAAGCTCAAGACCTACGCGGACAAGGCGTACAAGCGCGGCACGCTCGATGCGGACATGCGCATCAAGGACTTCCCGTTCACATGGGACGAGATCGAGCCGTACTACGATTTCTTCGACAAGGTCTGCGGTCTCTCCGGCAACACCGGCAACCTGCGCGGCCAGGTGCAGCCCGGTGGCGATCCGTTCGAAGGTCCGCGCTCGAATCCGTATCCGCTGCCTGCGTTGCAGGACACGCTGAACTGCTCGATGTTCGCCGACACTGCGCGGAAGATGGGCTATCACCCGTTCCCGAATCCGTCGGCCAATGTGTCGCAGGCATGGACGAATCCGTACGGCGCGCAGTTGGCACCGTGCAACTACTGCGGATATTGCAGCAAGTACCCGTGCCTGAACTACTCGAAGGCATCGCCGCAAACGACCATTCTCGATGTGGTCAAGCGCATGCCGAACTTCTCGTATCGCGTGAATGCGAACGTGATTCGCGTGGATCTGCACAAGGATCGCAAGACCGCGCGCGGCGTGACCTATATCGACGAGCAAGGCAAAGAGGTGTTCCAGCCCGCGAAGATCGTGGTGCTGTCGAGTTTCCAGTTCGCCAACGTGCGATTGATGCTGCTGTCGGGCATCGGCAAGCCGTACGATCCGATCTCCGAGACCGGCACCGTGGGCCGCAACTATGCGTTCCTGAGCAATGGTGGCGCCACGCTGTTCTTCAAGGACAAGCACTTCAACCCGTTTGCCACGGCTGGCGCCACGGGTGAAATGTTCAACGACATCTCGCCGGGCAACTTCGATGGTCCGTCGCTGGGCTTTATCGGCGGCGCCAAGATCCATAGCTCGCAGGCAACCGGTGCGCCCATCGGCACCGCGCTGCCACCCGGTACGCCAAGCTGGGGCAAGGGCTGGAAGGAAGGCATGGTGGACTGGTACGGTCGCTCGATGAAGATCAGCATCACCACCACGTGCATGTCGTATCGCGGCCACTACCTCGATCTCGATCCGCGCTACAAGGACCCGTGGGGCCAGCCGCTGCTGCGCATGACGTTCGACTGGCGCGAGAACGAATTGAAGCTGCAACGCTATCTGCGCGAGATCGTGCTGAAGATCTCGAAGGAGATGAAGCCCGATGCGATGTCCGAGAGCTTCCTCGCGCTCGATTCGCACTGGGACATCACCAAGTACGTGTCCACCCACAACGTGGGCGGCGCGATCATGGGTACGTCGCCGCGCGACTCCGCGCTGAACCGCTACCTGCAGTCGTGGGACGTGCACAACGTGTTCGTGCCGGGCGGCAACGCGTTCCCGCAGAACTTCCAGGCGAATCCCACTGCCACCATCGGTGCCATCACGCTGATGGCCGCGGACGCCATCAAGAAGCAGTACCTCAAGAACCCGGGACCGCTGGTGCAAGCCTGATCACGACGACCATGACATTCTTCCGTTCCTTCCTCATCGCCGCCACGCTCGGCACGGCAGCGGCATCGATGGCACCGTCGGCACTTGCCGCATCGGACCCCGCGCTCATCCAGCGCGGTGCCTACCTGGCCCGCGTGGGCGATTGCATGGCCTGCCACAGCGCAACGGGCAAGCCCGAGTACAGCGGCGGCCTGGCCATCGACAGCGGCCACGGCATCATCTATTCCACCAACATCACGCCGGACAAGCAGCACGGTATCGGCAAGTACACCGAGAAACAGTTCGCCGATGCGGTGCGCAAGGGTGTGCGGGCCGATGGCCAGCACCTGTATCCGGCCATGCCCTATCCGAACTACGGCAAGGTGACCGACGCGGACATCCATGCGCTCTACGCGTTCTTCATGGAAGGCGTGAAACCGAGCAACGCGCAGCCGCCCGAGACCAGCATGGATTTCCCGTTCAACCTGCGCTGGGGCATGCTGGCCTGGAACTACGTGTTCACCTCGGACAAGCCTTTCCAGCCGCGCCAGGCATGGACCGATCAGGTCAAGCTCGGCGCGTACCTGGTGGAAGGGCTCGGCCATTGCAGCAGTTGCCACACGCCGCGTGGTTTCGCGATGAACGAGAAAGCCGATTCGAGCGCCGATGCGCAGTACCTCGCAGGTGGGGATCTGAATGGCTGGCCCGTACCATCGCTGCGCGGCATGCCGCAGTGGACCAACCAGGACATCGTCGACTATCTGCAGACCGGACGTAACCGCACCGCTGCCGTGGCGGGCGAGATGACCGCCGTGGTCGAGCACAGCACGTCGCATCTGCGCACCACCGATCTGTCTGCGATGGCGGCATATCTGAAGAGCCTGTCGCCGGTGCCGTCGCAAGCGGCTTCGATCAAGCCCCAAGGTTCAGACGCCACGATCCGCAAGCTGACGGCCGCCAAGAACCTGACGCTCGGCGAAAGGCTGTATCTCGATAACTGCGCGGCCTGCCACTTTGTCACCGGCAAGGGTGCGGAGCGCGTGTTCCCGCGCGTGGATGGGGCAACGGTCGTCAATGCCGACAGCCCGACCGCGCTGGTCAACGTGATATTGGCTGGTGCACGCACGCCATCCACGGCCAAGGCGCCGTCGATCCTGGTGATGCCCGGCTTTGCGCATCGCATGAACGACGCCGAAGTGGCCGAACTCGCCACGTTCCTGCGCCAGGGCTGGAACAACCGCGCCGCGCCGGTTTCCGAGCGCAATGTGAAGGCGGTCAGGGCATCGATGACGCCCGCGCACTGAGTTGTCAGCTTGCCTTCCCTGCCCGCACGCGCTGGCGGGGAAGGCGCATGCCGCTGCTTAACTCGGCGCACTAAAAGTCTCAATACCAATCGCGGGGCATCCGTCGCACACTCGTCCGATCCTGACGAATGCCGACATCGCCATGCGCCGATCCCGACTCACCGCCGCGACTTGTGCCCTGCTGCTGGGCGGGATCGCTGGTCACGCAGACGCCACGCCGTTCGACCTGCCCGGCGCGATCCCCAACATGGTCGGCCTCGGCATCGGTTCCACCACGGAATACGCAGGCGGCAACGAGCGCATGCTCGGCGTGTTGCCGGGCCTGCGCTACACCACCGACAGCGGACGCCTGCTCGAGTGGTATGGCCCCTACGCGCAATTCAACTTCGGCAACCTGACCGGCTGGCAATACGGCCCTGCCGTATCGCTGCGGCTCGGTCGCAAGGATATCGACGATCCCGTGGTATCGCGCATCCACGAGATCGATACCACCGTGGAAGCCGGTGGCTACATCGGCTACGAATACATCGCGAGCGGCGCGATTCCGTACCGTCTGCGCGGCGGTGTCAACGTGATGACCAATGCGGGGATCGAATATGGCGGCGTGCGCGTGAACGCCACGGGCACGGCATGGTTGCCCGTCAGCCGCCGCGCATTCCTCGGCGCGGGTATCGGGCTGACATGGGTCAGCCGCAGCTTCAACCAGACCTATTTCGGTGTGACGCAAGCGGACAGCACCGCCAGCGGCTTGCCTATCTACAGTCCCGGTGGAGGGCTGGAGCAATACACGGGATGGCTGGCCGCGATCTACCAGATCGACAAGCACTGGTTTGCCGGCGCGATGATCTACATGCAGCGCATTGCCGGCGACGCTGCCGACAGTCCCATCGTCAGCCAGCGCGGCACGCGCAATCAAATCACGTATGGGGCGGGGATTGCGTATGCGTGGAAGTAGGTAGCGTTCAAACCCCTCACGCCAACTGCGCCACCGCCCCACCCATGATGCGGCGTCCCAGCGTGATGCCCCAGCGCACCAGTTGCCTGTCCGCAGGAAGCTGGCCCGCCTCGAACTCCGCAAGTCCCACGTCGATCCGGTTGGCGTTGCCGCCGGTGCGCAATGCCTCGGCCAGCGCCAGTGCATTGGCCGCTGCCTTGCCCGCACCGGCACCGGTGTGTGGACGCGCGACGAATGCAGCATCGCCGATCAGCACCACCCGGCCGAACACCATGCGTGGCGCCTCGTAGTCCTGAATCAGTTGAAGGAACGGATCGGGCGTCGCGGTGACGAGGCTGGCGAGATGCGGCGCCAGCAGGTCACGTGCGTCGTGCTGCAGCGTCCGGACCTCGGCGTCGCGCATCGCGCCGGGAGGCAGCGAGTGCGTGTGCTGCTGGCCCTGCCGATCGCGCAGCACCGCATCGAGCATGGCGCCCTGGGCCACCGGGCGATACCAGACCCAGTTCTGGCGGCGCTCGCCAATGCGCACGCTGCCATCCTCGCCTGGAATCGCATAGGTCAGGAATTGATGACCACGCCCGTCCTGAAAGGCGAACGTGCCCTGCAACAGGTCATGCGCGCCTTCAGTAAGCGCCCGCTCCGGCAGCACGCCGCGCCACGCCGCGTATCCGGCATAGCGTGGCGCGGCGCCCGGCAACACCTGGCTGCGCACGGCCGACAACGGACCGTCCGCGGCCACCAGCAGATCACCCCGTTCCTCGCGGCCCGATGCGAACCGCACGATGACATGGCGGCCCGCGCCGGACCCTTCCTCGCGGAACGACACGAACGTCTCGCCCGCGTGCAGCGTGGCGGGGTCCACGGCTTGCCGCAGCCGTTGATAGAGCCCGTTCCAAGCGATCTGTGTCTGCGGCATGTACATGCGGCGCACCGAGCCGTTGCGCGAGACGAAGGTGCGATCGCGCGACGGCACGCCGAAGTCCGATCCGGCATGGATGCCCGCGAACTCCAGCGCGGCTTCCACGGGCGGTTGCAGCACCAGTCCGCCGCCACGGCTATCCAGTGCCTGGGGCGAGCGCTCGAAGACCTGCACGTCCCAGCCGGCCGCGCGCAGGCAGACCGCCGCAAGCAGGCCGCCCAGCGAACCACCAACGACGATGGCCTTCGGGGCTGGTGGAGTGTTGAACGAAAGCGACTGGGCCATGGCTGCAAGCTCCTTGCACGATGAGTGGGTTGGCGACCGTTGCCGCCAGAGTGATGTCATCGTAGGCGCCGTCGTAGGGTGGATACCATCGCGCACTCGTTGGCGCGGTCTCACACCTATGTATGACCCAATCGCCTTTTTCCCTGCTGCCCGGATGTCTTTTAGCCTTTCGCTATCGATTCAATAAATTTGAACAACTATGACAGCGAACCCCCGTTTTTCTCCGACGGGGCGGCCGCTATAGTTCAGCACATGGACAGCGCAGCCACGCAACGAAGCGAAACGAAGCCAACGAAGCGAAGCCAGCGCCGCCCGATAAAACCTCAAACTTATTGAACACCTTTTTATACCGGAGAATCACCATGTCGAACGCCAACAACGCCAAGCTGGAAGTCCTGACCCCGCGCAACAGCCAA